>OFFS01000057.1_pt1 | contig 98580 bp, 73 predicted proteins | sample 1521541 | NCBI WGS metagenome assembly OFFS01 (sample SAMEA3504127, study PRJEB24116) | mouse gut metagenome | biome: mouse gut; feature: mouse-associated habitat; material: faeces | place: Denmark | collected 2011 | reverse complement strand
GTATACAACCGCTGATAAAAAATAAAAAAACTTACACATTTAACTTGACAAACCCTTTTTCCTAATTTGCAATTTATTGTAGCAACACATTCTCCGTTTGTTGTGTCATCAATAGAGTCGGCGGTGGTTTATGATCTGGAGAAGAATATTCAGGTAGAAAATTTATCAGAATATTCCTATGACTGTTTGGTGAATTCTCTTTTTGATACAAGTATGTACTCAAATGTAATGAATGAGAAATATAGAGGATATGTTGAACTTGTTGAGAAAGGAGATTCTCGAAATGAGATTGACAATGAGAAGTTAGCTGAATTGATTAAGTATTTTAAATCAATTCCTGTTTTTATGGCAAAGGATATTATTTTAGACTTTAAAAGAATGGAAAGAGAAAGACAGAATGGTTAAAATATACAAGTCATTACTCCCGATAGGAACAGTTATTAAGAAAAAAGAAGACTATCGGAGCGAGAAAATTATTTCTATATTACAAGAGGATTTTTATAATAAGTGTTATCTTTGTGAAGAAAAAAATCCAACGGCTATTAATGTAGAACATTTTCGCTCATGTAAAAATAATGACTACTTAAAATATAATTGGAGCAATCTTTTTTATGCTTGTGCGCACTGTAATAGAATTAAGGGAAGTCAATATGATCATATTATTGATTGTACAAAGGATGACCCGGAAAAGTATATACATATCATATTTGACAGTTATCCGAAACATTATGTTGAAGTGAAGGGTGATAGATCATACAGCATTGAAAATAGTGAAACATGTGAATTATTGGATAAAATATATAATGGTGCAGGTACAGCAATCTCAGAATTTGAGGCGCGAAATTTGAAAAGCAAGATTTCTGAGGAAATTAAAGAATTTACAGAGTATATTGAGGACTATTTCAATGAAAGTGACAATAAATTGCGAACGCTATATTGGGAAAGAATTAAAAAAATGTTAAGTAGAGAAAGTAGTTTTGCCGGATTTAAAAGAAGCATAGTAATGGAAAGTAAAGAATTAATGCAATGCTTTGGAGAATTATTGGTATAAAATATCCTAATGGCAAGGAATAGTAGTGGCTTACAAATAAAGGCGACTTGACACTAATTCACCGTCAATTTTGCCCTAACTTAGCATTAGCAAACCATACGCCCCACGAAGTTATGCGGGTTTCAGCGGTTTTCGCTTAAAAAAAGTTTGTGATATTAACTTGACATACGCGGGGTATGGGGCGGTCTGTGTAGAGGATAGTCTGCCGGGGTAGAAATGTGGGGGATTTTGGGATAGTAAGCACTTTATTTTGTGGTACATTGTGTCGAATAAAGTGCTTATTATGTATTAATTCAGGATAAATCGAATGAAATAAACATATGAGATATGAAAAATGCAAATTGTATTTCAAATATAGTTGTGTATACAAATATGATAATGATATGATGTAAATAAGAAATACGGAGGATTGCATATGGGAAATATTTATGATGGAGCATTTCGGACAATTTTAAATGACTGCAGACAGATGATCATTCCGATAATTAATGAGATTTTCAAGGAAGATTATACGGGAAATGAAATAATAGAGTTTCATCCCAACGAGCATTTTATTGACCAACAAGATACAGCAGAAAAGGAAAGAATAACAGATACTAATTTTATAATCTATGGAAAGAAAAAGAAGAAATACCACCTGGAATGTGAGAGCAGCCTGCCGGATGGGCGGATGACAATCAGATTGTTTGAATATGATGCTCAGATCGCGTTAGATGAAGGTGAAGTCATCAATGAAACATTGACAGTGACATTTCCAAATACAGCAGTCCTATATCTAAGGAATTATAAGAAGACACCTGATAGAATGCGATATGTGATAAAAACTCCGGGTGGTACTGTGGAGTATGATGTACCGATTATGAAGGTGCAGGAATATTCTCTGGAAGATATTTTTTCAAAAGGCCTGTTGCTGTTAATTCCGTTTTATATTTTTTCACATGAAAAGAACTTTAAGGTGTATAATAGTGATGAACAGAGATTGGCAGAGTTGAAAGCAGAGTACCGAAGTATCTTGGAGAGACTTGATAAACTGGAGCAGGAAGGAACTATTGGGGCGTTTGACAAACGTACCATTATTGAACTTTCTGGTGATGTGGTCAGAGAAATCGCACAGAAGTATGAGAATGTGCAGAAAGGAATAGGTGGAATGATGAGCGGAGCATTACTTGAGACAGAAGCGAGGACAATTTTAAATAAAGGGAAAGACGAGGCTAAAAAAGAGACAGCACTCAGAATGTTACAGGATGGAGAATTACCAATTGATAAAATTGCAAAATATTCAGGGCTTGAAATTGTAGAAGTAGAGTTGCTTGCAGAGTTTCAGACAGTATAAAAAGTGTAGATATTATTATTAAGATTAAAATCGGGGAAATGGCAAGGTGGGCTGTTTCTCCAATTTATTTGAGAATATAATATTTAGTCCGAATTATTCATGAGACTCTAATATCCCCATGATAATCCGTTATCTTGTTTTTGGACCAGAAAACAGTGTCGGCAAATATGGCTTTTACCTAAAAATGAGTATAGTATCCCCGTAGGTGTAAAAATATCACTTGACCACTACAAGGACTGTCGGGAACTGTCAGGTTCTCTTTTGGAGCAGTTAGAGGAAGCCTTCGATTATATTGAACGTTACAATCGTACCCGTGCAGAATTCTCCAGACTGGATCACTATTATCAGGAGCCCTATCAGGATGAAGACGATGAAATCAAAGAAATGGGCAAATCAATTGAAACCGATGAGTCGAAGAAAATTCGTTCTCTTGATTTGGTAAACGAAGATCGAACAGATTCTGGTTTCAGCTATTTTATGGATGGTTCTCGTCGTACATATAAAATTGGAGATATGGTTTTAGAGGGCAAGAAGATATATCCTGTTGTAGTGGCTCAGGTTCGGGCGGGATGTACAGAGAAAGACCGACAGAAAAAGCTGCATCCGGATGATACGATTATGACCAGGCAGCACGCTGCCGTGCTTGATCAGGAGTGGATTGAGTGGAAGAAGTAAAGTGAGAGGAATGGATAGTGAAAATACAATATGAAAATCTGATAATCCGTCAAGCCGAGACTGCCGATGCAAAGTCGCTTGCGGCCTGGTGGAATGATGGTGCTGTAATGGCACACGCAGGCTTTCCCAACGGTTTAGGAACGACCGAGGAAGAAGTTATCGAAGGACATAGCAACGGGCGGATGGTCATTGAGGAAAGCGGTCGTCTGATCGGTGAGTGCAATTACCGTAATGTAGAGGACGGCATTGCAGAAATCGGTATTAAAATCTGTGAAACCGATTGTCAGAACCGTGGTGTCGGAAGAAAGGTTTTGAGTATGCTGATTGGTTGGCTGTTCAGAAACGGCTGTTCCAGAATTATCCTCGACACCAACTTAACAAACACAAGAGCACAGCACGTTTATGAAGCGCTTGGTTTCCGCAAGGTGCGAACTAATATTGATTCCTGGAAAGATCAGCTTGGTCGGCTTCAGTCATCGGTCGATTATGAGTTGGTTGAACCGGATTTTAACAGTTACATTTAGAAATTGTCGAACCTGCATTATCACAAATACGATAATGAGCATAGATCCATATTTATTGAACAATTTGTAACTCTGTAGCTTTTGCAGTGCTTGATACAATCAGTAGCCAGATAGGGATTCATGAAAGGGGATTTTCCGGTTCATCCTGCTGCCATTGCGCCGGGTCATGGCAGCAGGATGCAGAAATCCGTGTAACTTTTCCCATCGCTTTTTACATTGATCTGCCCTTTATGATTCTTAACAATGGATTCTGCGATGGAAAGTCCCAGACCGTAGCCGCCGGACTGCCGGCTCCTGGAACTGTCAATTCTGTAAAAACGTTCAAAAATATGTTTCAGGTCCTTTTTATCTATTCCATTTCCGGTATTGTGGACGATAAGCAGCTTTTTATCTGCAGACCGGGTGAGAGATATGGTTACAATCCCCTTTGCATCTGAATATTTGAACGCATTGTCTAAAAGAATCGTGACAAGCTGTTTTATATTTTCTTCGTTTCCGTATAAAGACAGACCGTCAGCAATATCCCAGTCATATTTTTTCTTATATTCATAGGCCAGGTTCTCAAAGGAAAGGGCGGTTCTTCTTACGGTTTTGCTTAAGTCAAAGTTTTGGAAAGCGTTTTTTTCAGTTCCGGAATCCAAACGTGCCAGATCGAGAAGGCTGTTGATCAGTATCTTCATTCGTGTACTCTGTTCAAGGATATAATGCAGCCATTTATTATCAGGCAGGGTGCTTTCCAGAACCTCTGCATTAGTTGTAATGATTGTTAAAGGAGTCTTTAATTCATGGGAAGCGTCGGCAATAAATTGTTTCTGTCTGTCGAAGGCCAGTTGTACCGGTTTCGCGATCCATCGTGAGAGGAAAATAACCGGTATCAGAATGATCAGCATCCCGGCAAGCCCGACCCACAGGCATACTCTCCAAAGCTGCATGGACATTTCCCGTTCCGGTTCGTAGTCAAGGAAATAGACAGAGTCGCCTTCATTGGAAGGAATATACAGATAGAGGAAGCCGGCAATCTTTCCTTTGTTTTTCTGCTTTTTCAGAATAGTGGCCGCCAGAGCCAGCAGGTCGTCTTCCGACAGGTTTGGATTGTTATTTGTGGAAATTGCTTTGACCTCACCAGCGCTGTCGTAAAGGACCGAAAATATACGCATGTTGTTAAACCAGTCATTTGGCCGGCGTCTTGGTTTAAATGTTGTAGGACCCTTATCAGGAGTGAGGTTTTCTTCTTCGGTATAGTGCTTTGCGGCATGGGGCTTATCGATGTTTTTATTCCGGACATATTCTGACAACAGATTAAAGCCCCGCTTCTGGCTGGAGGCTGTCATGGAAATATTCAGTATCAGCAGAATCAAAAGAAAAATAAAACCGATGCATGACATGGTCAGCAGGATGAATCGTTGCTGTAGTTTCTTAATCATTGTTATCCTCCATTATGCATCTTTTCCCTCTAATTGATATCCTACGCCGCGGATCGTCCTGATTTGTGTCCTGGTTCCCAGAAAAGTCATTTTTTGTCTGAGAAACGAAATATAAACTTCGATATTATTGTATTCCGCATTGCTGTCAAGTCCCCAGATTTTTTCAATAAGAAGGTCTTTGGGCATGATCCGTCCTGCATTATTTAAGAGCAGTTCCATGAGCTGAGATTCCTTTAAACCAAGTTTCAGGGAATCGGCGCCGCAGGAAAGCTCCATGGTATTTTTGTTAAAAGACAAATCTCCGCAGGAGAGGATTTCGTCATTGTAGGATGTGCTGCGCCGGGAAAGGGCGCGGATTCTGGCCAGCAGCTCACCTGTGGAAAAAGGTTTCGCGAGATAATCGTCGCTTCCTGCATCCAGGCCTGTAATGATGTCGGCTACCTCTGATTTGGCGGTGAGTATGATTACCGGGGTTGTAATATGTTCTTTGCGGAGGGTTTTCAGGACGGAAAGCCCGTCAATGCCGGGAAGCATGATATCCAGAAGAATCAGGTCATAGAGATTGGAGCGTGCATATTCCAGTCCATGGCTTCCATGATAAACGGCATCCACTTGATAATGGTTCTGTCTTAAAATTTCTGTCATGGCATCTGTCAATGGTTTTTCGTCTTCTACTATCAGGATTCTCATTTTTCGTTATTCCCCCATTCCCTTTCTTCAGCCTGTAAATATATAGTATAGCACAAACCTTGAATGAAAATTGAAAAGACATGTGGTTTCACAGTTTCTTCATTTTTTTTCAAGATTATTTTAAGGATAACCTTTTATATTCATGGAGAGCCAACTCAATGACAAAAGGGAGAGGACAGGGAACGATGATATTTTTCAGACCAAAAGAAAAGCCGGCAGAAGAAAAGAAGAAGGACAGGAAGAAAACATGGATTTTCCTGTCAGCTGCAGGCATATTTATCATGGGAACAGGCATCGGAATTTTCTTCTTGATAAAGCCCGGAAATAATGCAGGAAATATGGAAAGGCATTCCGCCATGGACAATCCTGGGGAAGGGATCATAGCGGCAGGCGGCCTGACCACAGTGGGAATGCTGGATGAGACATGGGAACTGGATTTCCTTCAGACAGCGCTGTACGTTGAAGAAAGCTATCTTTCCATGGGGGATGAAGTAGAAGAGGGAACCGCAGTTTTTAAGGTTTCTGATAAGACGCTGGAAGAAGCGAGGAAAGAACTGGAAGATGCGGTCACGGAGGCCGAGCTGGCTTACCGGCAGGGAATCATAGATTATGAAGCGGGAGTCATTGATGCACGGGTGGCCAACGAGAATGCAGCGGTAAATAAGAAATACAGCCGGGAGCAATATGACAGTGCGTCAGCCGAGGCGGCGCAGACGGTCAAAGAACTGGAAAAGCAGGTAGAGGAAGCAGGAGAGTTGGTGGATGAGTATACAAAGTCGGTAAATGAGGATTATTACAGGACTTATTACAGGATAGATGAACTTTACCAGACTTATCAGGAGCATTTCAGCCTGCTCATGGAAACCTATGAAAAATGGGATATAGAAGAGAAAGAGAGTGACTCTGGAAATTCTGCTTCGGGTTTGGGAGGCGCTTCGGGGAGCGATTTTATGGAGAGCGGCTCGCAGACGGAACCGTCGGGCAAAACGATGGGCGGAGGATACAGTGAAAGCAATACTCTTTTGTCTGTCTACAATCTGTTGGATGAAATGGTGAAGCAGGAAGGTGAGGAATATGAGACAGCGCTCGAAAACTATGACACTGCCAGAAGAACAGCGCAGGCAGGGCTGGAAAAAGCCCGGAGCGACTTGGCTGCTTTGGAAGCGGAGCTGGTGACAGCCCGGACGGAATACGAAAAGCAGTTGATTGCCTGCAAATCAGAGTATGAAATCACGCTGGCGGAAAGTGATAATGCGCAGGCGGTGTATGAAGCGACTGTGGAAAGCCTGGAAGAGACGCTTTCGTCTCTGAGGAATGAGAAAGAAGATGCGGCGGAAAATCTTGCCCTTTTTGAGGAAGTGATCGGAGACGGGTATTTTTACACGAAGAGCGCAGGGACAATCGTGATGAGCGGTGTCGGCAAGGGCAGCTATCTGTCCGGAGAAAATCTGGTGATCGCCTACAGTAACCCGGAAAAGGTGTCTGTAACGGCGAATGTGGATCAAAGTGATATTGCCGGGATTTCTATAGGGGATAGAGCTTATGCGGTCATCAATGAGTATGGAAACTATCAGGGCAAAGTGACTATGATCAATCCTGTCACGCAGGAGCAGAGCCGCTCGTCCGTTACTTATCAGGTTACGGTGGACCTGGAAGGGGATGTAACCGGTCTGGATTCCAATCTGACAGCCTATGTGTATTTCGGGATGTCAGATGAGATGATGCAGGAAATACAAAATATGCCGCAGAAAATGCAAAATATGCCGCAGGATGGAGAAGACAGGCCGGGAAGAGATGGCAGAGGTGTCCCGGAGAAGGGAAATATGCCAGAAAACGGGCCTGAAACGGAAGCGATAAAGGGAAATCCGGAAGCGAAGGACAGACCGCAGGAGGGAGAAAATATTTCCAACTGTGCGGTTGAATGCTCCAAAGAGCATCCAACCTGACTTCCGCATTCGTAAAACCCGTGCTTAAGCACTCCTGCGTCTGCTTACGCATCCGCATTTTACTCATTTGGAAGTGGGTTGCTAATCCAATTACCTGTCTGTATTACCATAAATGGTATACAGACAGATTATTGGATTGCAACCGCACAGTTGGAAATATCTGGACGGAAAATATACCGCAGACAGGGGATACTGCGCCGGCGGAAAACGGAAGAAAGGAAGGCGGCAATGAAAGAAAAATGGAGAAAAGATAAAAAATTCCGCAGGAACTGTATTCTTGCCGGCCTGGCTCTTGTTATTCTGCTGGGAGCCTGCGTGTATACATTGTTCATTCAACCAAACAGGAGTACCGAAACCTATGTTTATAAGGAAGAGACGGTTGCCAGAGGGAATCTGATTCTCGGAATCATGGAAAGCGGCAGTTTGTCATTAGGGGAAAGTGCCGTCATGTATGAGCTGGATTTAGAACTGGATGATGAAGAGAGCGAGGAAAACGGGGACGAAGAAAGCGAGGATGAAGATGAGGGTGAGAATACCTCAAAATATCTTGAAATTGAAGAGGTGTATGCCGTCAGCGGACAGCGTATTCTGAAAGGGGATGTGCTTTTTAAACTGGAGGAAGACAGTGTGAATGCGGTGGAAAGAAAATTGGAGTCGGCCCTTACCGAGGCAAAGATTACGCTGTCAAATGCCCAGACGGAATATAAGATTTCCATGCTGAGCGCTAAGAGCGCCTATGACAGCAGCGTAAAGGAGGGAAGCCGCGCCGCAGCGGATTATCAGGCGGCGATTACCGCAGGCGGGGAGAAGATAAAGGGCCTGGAAGGGGAAATCAGTGTGTTGGAACTGGAAATTGCCATGGCGCAGGAAAAGCTCACGGATGAAGAACTGCTGGACTCCTATGAGGAAGCAAAGACAGCCTATACCAGTTCGAAAAATAAATATGAAGAGACGGATTTACATAATCCAGCGGCCTATACCAGTAATTTTTCGGATTACCAGCAGGCGAAAAGCCAGTTGGAAACCCTGGAAGAGGAACTGCAGGGATACAGGGACACTATTACGGATAATCAGGAGGAAATCGAAAAAAAGCGGAAGGAAATAGAAGAAGTGGAGGCGTCGCAGGCACTGGATTACCAGAAAGCGGAAAATGAATATCAATCCGCGTCCCTGTCAGGGGAACTGGCCGAGGAGATTTACGATTACTCCGTAGACTCCCTGTCGGATGCAGTGATTAAAGCGCAGAATGAGCTGGATGAGATTCAGATGAAAATGGATGCGTTTCGGGAATTTGTAGGAGCGGATAATCGGATTTATGCACCGGAGGATGGCCTGGTCACGGGCGTTTTCAATGAGGCGGGAGATAAGCTGACGGATATAGGGTCTATGCTTACTTATGCAAAAGAGAATGAATATACGGTGAATATTGATGTGTCGGAGGAGGATGTTGCGGCAATTTCCGTGGGAGAGCATGTGGAACTTTCCTTCGGCGCTTATCCGGAGCAGACATGGGAAGGGGTGATCACCAGTATTACCACCACATCTACATCGGAATATGCGTCTACGATAAGTTATCCGGTGACGATTCTGGTGCAGGGAGACACAACATTGCTGTATGGAGGAATGGCTGCCGACGTTACTTTTGTAACAGATTCGGTGGAAGATGTACTTTATGTCTCGAAAAAAGCGGTATTTGAGGAAGACGGACTAAGCTATGTGTATAAAAAGGGTGCCGGAGGAAAAGGGGCAGAATCCCGGGTAAAAACTCAGGTAGAAACAGGATTTTCCGATATGGCTTCCATTGAAATCATAAGCGGGCTGGAAGAGGGCGATGTCGTATATATTGAAAGTGTCATGAACATAAAGCCGGAAAAGACGAATAAAAAAGAAGAGCAGGAGCCAGATTACGGAACAAATAAAAATCTGTTTGAAAGGATGAAATAGATGAAGCATATAGAATTCAAAAATCGAACAGGACAGATGATCATCCTGCTCCTGCTTTCCATCATAATTGGAGCGGCCATTATCATCATGATCGTACTTTCCAGGGAAGATAAAACGCTTTACAGAGAATCTCAGGTGATAAGAGGGAATCTGGCAAGAGGGGTTACAGAAAGCGGGAGTGTGGATGTGGGCACTGCCACACAGGACTTTGATCTGGACATCAGTGAGTTTACCGGCAGTGGGAGTTTTACTTTTGGCATGGAGAGACAGGGCGGCGACATGGTGATGGGCATGATGCCGGGAGTGTCAGATTCCGGGAGCACGTCAGACAGACAGTTGGAAATTGAGCAGGTATATGTGGAAGCGGGACAGGAGATAGAAGCCGGAACGCCAATCTTAAAGCTGACGCAGGAAAGCGTGGAAGGCATCCGTACCAAGCTTAACCAGGACGTCACGGATGCGGAGCTTGTCTACCAGCAGGCGCTGACTTCACAGAAGCAGGCGGAAGCGGATGCAGAGGGGGAATACAGGCTTAATTCCCTGTATGCAGACTATTCTCAGGCAGAATATGACGAAACGGTTCTGGCTCTTACGGAGGCAGTGGAAGCGGCAGAGGAAACACTTGTGGAGATGCAGGCGGAACTGGCAGACGCGCAGGCGGAGCTTGCAGAGAAGGAGGAACTTCTTGCGGAGGAAAAAAAGGTGCTGGAAAATGCCCTTTTCACGGCGGAAGGAACGGATAAAGAAAATGCACTTTACTGGTGGATTATTGCGCAGCAGACTGTCGATGAAGCACGGGAGCTGGTAGATACTCTGGAGGATGAAATTGCACAGCTTAGGGTGGATATTGCGGATTATGGCGAGAAAATAACAGAAAATGAAACAGCGCTTGCTTTGGCACGGAAGGAATTGGAAAGCGGAGAGATTACCGCCAGAGGAGAACTGGACAAGAGAAAATATAATGCAGAAAACGCGCAGGAGATCTATGATGTTGCGATAGAGCAAAGCGCTTTTGAAGCGGAAACCGCGAAAGAAGATTATGAGCAGGCGGCACGGAAACTGGAGGAATTTGATACTGTCATTAAGGAGCAGGTTATTTCGGCAGATACCTCCGGCGTGATTACGGAGGTTTATGCGGCGGCGGGAGATTACCTGACCGGCAATATGGAGCTGATCAGCCTGAATAATTACGATGAAGTGACAATTACGGTATCGGTAGAAGAAGATGATCTGGAGGCGGCAGCGCCTGGAAATACAGTGAACGTGACACTGGCAGCCTTTGAGGATGAGGTATTTACCGGAACGGTAACCGAAACAGGGGACGCGGAAATAAACAGCAATACCAACAAGACTATGTATTCGGTAACGGTAACCGTGCAAAATACCGGCAGGGTTTTATATCAGGATATGACGGCGGAAGTAACTTTTGTTACGGATGAGGTATCCGAGGTGCTTTATATTCCGGTCAGGGCGGTAATACAGGAGAATGGGGAAGACTATGTCAAAGTAAGGGAAGAAGACGGGAAGATCGTCAGAAAAGAGGTAAGTACCGGTTTTACGGACGGCATTAATATAGAAATAAAGGAAGGGCTTTCCGAAGGAGAAACCGTACTGACAGAGACAAAGGTATCATCATAAAGTGCTTCGGAATGGAGGAAAATATGAGATTATCTGAAATAGGCCGTCTGGTGTGGCTGAATCTTGTACAAAATAAGTTTAAGGTGTTTCTTACCTCAACCGGTATCATCGTGGGTTCCGCAACGATCATGCTCGTCATTGCCATTGGGACAGGGGGAAAGCTGGAGGTTGCGGAGCAGTTTAAAAATCTGAATGCCGGTTCCATTGACATTTCCTATGAGTATAACGGAAGAAGTTTCATGGGAAGGGTGCCGGGAAGCGAAATGCAGGGAAATATGCAAAGCGGCATGTCCAAAGGAGGAATGCAAGGCGGCAGAGCCGGCGGCGGTATGCCTGGCAGAGATATGGGCGGCGGTTTTGCTCCCTTTGGCGGTATGGAGAACCAGATGAATACCACCCAAATTACCTTATCCCAGGAAGATGTAGATTACCTTAAGGAAAACATTTCGGGAATAGCAAGTGCCACGATCTCTTATACCACGAAGCAGGAGACGGAAGGCGGAAGCATGGAGGAGAGCGCTTCCTATACGATTGCAGGTGTCAAGGAAAATTATGCGGATATCAGCAATCTGGAAATGGCCATCGGCACATTCCTCACGCAGGACAATGATATTTACAAGGAGAGGACCTGCGTCCTCGGCTACAGTGCGGCAAAGGAAATGTTTGACAGTGTCCTGGAGGCTTATGACTCGTCTGTTTATATCGACAACCGCTCTTATGTGGTGAGCGGTGTACTTATGGAAATGGGAACAGTGGCATCCGGCATCAGCCCGGATGAGGCGGTCTTTATTCCTTATGAAACAGGCATTAAGTATCTTACCGGTAAGGAGGTAAACCCTGTTATTACCGTGGTGGCGGAGGATGTAAATGATGTGGACAGTGTTATGGAGCAGACTGCGGCTGTACTGGCTGAAACTTATGGGGAAAATGTAGAATTTACCATTTCCGATGCGGGAAGTAAAATGGAGGCGGCTTCAAAATCCAATGAAACGCTGACCCTTCTTCTGCTGGCTATGGCAGCCATTGTATTTATTGTAGGGGGAATCGGAATCATGAATGTATTGTTTGTTTCTGTAAAGGAACGTACCAATGAAATCGGTATTCTGAAAGCGATCGGGTGTGAGCAGAAGGATATTCTCACAGAATTTCTGCTGGAAGCCAGCTGCATCAGTTTTGTGGGAGCAGTTTTGGGAGTGCTTCTATCTCTGGGCATCACACCGATCATAGAAGGATTTTCCGTGCGGGTAGAGCTTTCTTTGGGCGGTGGTGTCTTATCCTTACTGTTTGGCGTGCTGACAGGAACTGTTTTCGGGTTTTATCCGGCGTATAAGGCATCACGTCTCATTCCGGTAGCAGCGCTTAACCATGAGTGATGAGAGGCAGGGGCGAAGTAAAACGCTTCGGAATAGAGGTAAGGTTGAATAAATTCTCTGATGAGCAATTTATTCAACCAAGAATTTGTGCAGAAGCGTCACAAATTCTATTGATCGCAGAGCAGAATTTGAAATTCTGCTCGCATCCTCAGCGTAAAACGCTTCGGAATAGAGGTAAAAATGAGTGAAAGCAGAATTATAGATATGAAACGGATCAATAAAGGGTATATGCTTGGGACGGAAAAGGTTCCGGTGCTTAAGAACGTGGATTTTCGAGTGGAGAAAGGGGAATTTGTGGCGATTCTGGGGCCGTCAGGTTCCGGCAAGACTACCCTGATGAATATTATCGGATGCATGGATGTGGCGGATTCGGGAGAATATTATCTGGATGGGCAGCCAATACACAGCATGACGGAAAAACAGATGGGAATGGTACGTAATAAAGAAATCGGATTTATTTTTCAGAATTATCAGCTGATTCCGACTTATGATATTCTGCAGAATATTATCATGCCCCTGGTAGTCCGCGGTATGACAACGAAGGAGGCAGAAGAAAAATGTCTGCCAGTCATTGAAATGCTGGGGATCGGGCACAGACTTGGGCATAAACCTTCGGAACTTTCAGGCGGACAGAAGCAGAGGGTGTCTATTGCCAGGGCGCTTGTGGGAGAACCGGCGCTGCTCCTTGCGGATGAACCTACCGGGGCATTGGATTCTGCCAGCGGTAAGGACGTGCTGGCTCTCTTTGGGCAGCTTCATGAGCTTGGGAATACCATTGTTATGATCACCCATGATTTAAACGTTGCAAAGGCGGCGGGAAGGATTGTACATATAATTGACGGATGTCTTACGTAAAAAGGCAGGCGGATTGATATGTTCAGGCCAAAAGCAGAGAGGTGTCAGATGGCAGGGAGGGACTCGGCATATGGAAAGAAGAGAAGTACCGCAGTCTCCAGGGCAGCTATACGGTAATCTTAAATACCTGCCGGATTTTCAGTTTAGGTGTTCGTTCGTATCTTTTGAATGATAGCTTTTGCCTCATCCTTTTTGGGAACCTTTCCGTAAGACACCAATTTCCCGTCCATTACCAACTTTCTTTTTGCTAAACAGTCGCATGATTGATTCCTCCTAAAAATTATATCAGCAAAAACTGGAGCGCATTGAACAGATAGCCTACAAGGATAATGCCAATGGTACAAATACCGATGAACAGGACCAGCAGCTTCGGTTTCACGGACTTACGAAGCATGATCAAAGACGGCAGGCTCAGCGTTGTGACAGCCATCATAAAGGATAAGCGCCAATTCCTACACCAACTAAAATGTATGGAAATACTTTTTTGAATGTAGAGTTGGCTTGCTCCCTGGCATACTGTATCCGTTCCCGTTTCGTCAATGTAGGAGATTCAATATCTACGCTGCCGGCAGTGCGGATAAATTCTTCCACATATGGCTCCATGTGCAGTTGCTCGATCAAAGTGCCGCCAGCCACGGCGATCACCAAGCCTACAACTACATAAATGATAGCAACTTTTGCCCCGAAGATGCTCATTAAAAGTATGAGACTTCCTAAATCCACCACAGGAGACGAAATCAGAAAAGAGAACGTAACTCCCAGAGGCAACCCAGCACTAATGCGGTTCCCACTCAAAGTTTTTCTTGACGTCGCCAACTTCAAAGTGGTATTTCCCGATGCCGAGATCAATGTCAGAAAAATGTCCGCCACCGGCAGAAATAGATACTTTATTTCCAGAGCCTTTAACAAGATACGGCTGCTTGTTTAATGCAGTGGGGGGGGGAGTAAAGCAATGCATTTACGCCATCAGTAAACCATTGAGGTGCATACCCTTTATATTCACAGATTTCTGTTGCGGTTTTGGATTTATGGGGACTACCTTGTGTCTGACCGTAACCAACCGCAATTACACTATTTACACTCACCTTCTTATTGCTGAGATTTTTCAATGCACCCTTGGCATTAAGCATACCTCCAATCCACCATGTATTGAGCCCCAGTGTTTGGGCATAGAGGATTAAATCCGCGCCATTTATCAGTCTATCCTATCATGCCGGTTTGCTGTTGGTAAGATTGTAGGCAGATGCGACAATCGGGATAGAGCTTACATTTTTCGTTTTCGTGTTTCTTTTGTATGCTGCTCCAACGCGGCATGGATGTTGATATTGACAGTATCCGGTTTTTCTTTTTTCCTCCAGCAGCGTTTTAATATTTTAAAAATAAGAAATACGGAGGAGTTAATATGGGGAACATCTATGATGGAGCATTCTGGATAATCTTAAATGACTCCGGACGGTACTGTAGAAAATATTTGTTGTTACTGTGTGTATTTACATAACCCATATATATTTTATATACTGTCATGTCGAGTGATCAACATAAGCTTTTAACATATGATAAAAAAGTGTCTGATCCCGTTGCGGAAGCTGCTCGTACAAAGTCAGAAAGTCGTTTGTTGATTTGTTTTTAAAACCAACCTGAGCATGCTCCAGGATATCTCCGACAGAACAGCCCAGAGAGTCACATAGATCGATTAGAGTGTCCAAGCTCATTTTGGTTACACCGCGTTCCACCTGACTGATAAACCCAAGGGACAGATCGAGTTCCTCAGCTAGTTGCTCCTGCGTGAGCTTCTTCAGTTTTCTATAGTATTTAATTTTTTTCCCAAGAATCGTGTAGTCAATCATCATATAGAAAGTACTCCTTCGAACTTTTTCTATAACTGGTTCTGTGTCAGAGAGCCAAGGGCTGAGTGGGATTGAGACTTGTTACTTTATTTTCTGCATTTTATATATTTTCTATCAACAGCTATTCTATAGACAGATAGTAAAAGTTTCAAAATGGAAGAAAACAAAAGGTATTACTGTTGTATTAAGGAGGGAATAGTGTTATTATTTACTAAAATAAACAGTAAAAGTGTTTGTTAAAATTGATATAGGCTACAAGAATAGAACAAGAAAAAGACAGAGGAGAAGTGTATATGGGACGGATGAGAAAACTGTGGGCAGGACTGCTGGTTGTATGTATGTTAAGCAATCTATACGGAGTGAATGTGCTGGCAGCAGTCAAGGAGCATTCAGCAGCAGGTGAAAACAGAAACGGAAGTGTGGCGTATTCTGAGGGACAAATCATACAGGAGCAGATTGAAAGGACAGAGAACAATAGCTCTACGGATGAAACGGGTGGAGCAGGGAGCAATGATTCTGCAGACAAAACAGATGATTCTGAGAACGGTGAAACTGTATCTACAGGTGAAACTGAGGAAGAAGAGCTTGGGAATCCATCAGGAGAGACTGAGGACAATGGTTCAGAAGATGACAGTGCCGGAGATACTGGGGATGGGACAGAAGGTGACAGTGCCGGAGATACTGGGGATGGGACAGAAGGTGACAGTGCCGAAGATACTGAAGATAAAGAAGAAGGCGACAGTGCCGAAGGTATTGGGGATGAGACAGAAGGTGACAGTGTCGGAGAAACTGAGGATGATGACTCAGAGAATACCGGAGACGGCGATTCCGTTGATGGCAGCAGTGATGGTGATCATACAGGTGAGACAGATAAAAGTGACAAGGACGATTCAGAAGAAGAAACATATCTTCTTATGGAGAAAACTGCAATGGCGGTAGCAGCAGAAGGCGAAGTCAGTCGCGTAGAATGGCTCACGGATCTGACAGAAACTTTTAGTATATCGGTAGCAGAAGATAACTATCCGGATAATTACTTTTCAGATATTGATTCTTCTTCCGAATATTATTATGTAGTCATGCTTGCAACGGAATTCGGACTGGTTGATGTAGAAGCCGGGGAACCATTCAGACCTGATGATCCTGCTACAAGAGAATTCACGGCACATACATTGAACTTTTGCCTGGGGTTTCTGCCTGAGCAGGAGGGAAACTATACATTCAGTGAAGCATCGGACGTTACTTATGCGGATGACATTCAGGTAGCGGTGGAGCGCGGATGGTTTTCATTAGAAAATGGCAGCTTTTATCCGGAGACGCCGGTCACATTGGATGAAAAAACGATCATGATAGAGGATGCGAAAAGTGTACTTGCTGATAGAAAAGAGCCGACAGAGCACAGCAACAGTTATACTTTTGCAGAAGATGTAATTGACTTGACAAAGGCCAATGTGAGAGCGGAGATGACGGATGACAACGAACTCACATTTTATGAATGCTCGGAAAACTTGTCGGCTGGTATTAAATATGGCCTCGAATTTGACGGGTTTCCGAGTGTATTTAAAGCGGTGAATATTACACAGTCGGAAGATGGACTGGTAGTACAATTTGAAAATGTCCCGTTGGATGAAGCATTTACCGATATTGATATGCAGGGCGGTATCGATGTTGACCTTGCTACAGTACAGGCATACAGTGATGATGTAGAACTTCATTATATTGTGGGTGGTACAGAGGAAAAAGAATGGGAAGATGGTAAGAAGTACGACACACTGGAAGAGGTCGGCAGCCGTGAGATCAGTGCGGTTGAGGCGGTTAGAACGTATTCTGTTTCTCCGGAGAAATCACACGAAATCAATCTGGCGCCCGGTGTGAAAATAACTGTCAGTTGTAAAGTCAGTGACGTAAAACCGGACTATGACATAAAGATTTTTGAGGGCAAAGCGCATGTTGCCGTAAATGCAAAAGTAATCTTCAGCTGTAATGTCAGCGCGGATGCAATGGAGGCGGCGGGAATCTCCCCGACACTTGAGCTGGTGCGTATTCCGATTGCCTGTGTAGGTTACTTCGGGGTGAAACTGGACATGACTATGTCAGGAGAAGCGACTCTTAATCTTGTGGAAAATGTTTTTCTGGGACTCTATTATGAGCACGGTGCTTTCCGTATGGAGAAAGGATTTTCGAAAGAATCTTTTTCTTTACAGACTCGCATGGAGATCAGCGCAACGGTAACGGCTTCATTAGGCATGAATGCCTGCAACATTATGCAGGGAGAACTTTATGCAAAATTCGGGGCAAAAGATGTGTTGGACTCGATTACCTATGGTGATGGACAAAAACCGGCGACTTGCGCCCATCAGAATGCGTGGCTCTTTGCTTCTGCCGGAGGATATGCACAGGTAAAGCTGGGTTCTGTCAAGCCGTGGAAAAAGGATTATTCTATTTATAATGAGAAAAACAGTCCGGTCCGTGTATCGTTCCATTACGAAGACGGCGTGGCAGTGTCAAAGTGTACCAGGGGAACGATTTATGGACCTACAGGAAAAAGATGGGGATATTATACACCCGTGGACTCGAAGTATGGATACAATGGTGTAAGTAAAGGAACCGGGGCAAACGGAGAGCCGTATACGATTTTCGAGTATAGTCTGGATGATGCGAACAGGGCTACGATTACAAGTTATAAAGGAAATGTGTCAGCGCTGAGTATACCGAAGACGTTGGATGGGTATACGGTGGTGGGGATTGGGAGTTCTGTGTTTCAAAATAATAAGCAGCTGAGGGTTGTGGTGGTGCCGGATAGTGTGACGGAGATAGGGAGTTCAGCCTTTTCAAAATGTGTGAATTTGTCACAGGTGACATTATCAAAAGGTCTAGTGACATTGGGAGCTAGTGCATTTTATAATTGTGATTCCTTGACAGCTATAGAGATACCAAAAAGTTTAAAAAGCGCATATTGGGAACCATTTAGTAATTGTGATGGATTGAAAAGTGTTACGTTTGAAAAGGGGACAACCGAAATTGCAGGTAGCTTGCTTGAGAACTGCACGGGAATAGAGGAAATAACGATACCTGATACAGTTACAGTAATAGAAGATCATGCATTTAGAGATTGCATAAATTTGAGTAAAGTCAGTATACCGGATTCCGTTACAGAAATCCAAGAGTCTGCATTTAGCGGTTGTATTAAATTGACAGAAGTCAACATACCAAACAGTGTGGTTGAGATAGGGAGTTCAGCTTTTTTAAAATGTGTGAATTTGTCACAGGTGACATTATCAAAAGGTCTAGTGACATTGGGAGCTAGTGCATTTTATAATTGTGATTCCTTGACAGCTATAGAGATACCAAAAAGTTTAAAAAGCGCATATTGGGAACCATTTAGTAATTGTGATGGATTGAAAAGTGTTACGTTTGAAAAGGGGACAACCGAAATTGCAGGTAGCTTGCTTGAGAACTGCACGGGAATAGAGGAAATAACGATACCTGATACAGTTACAGTAATAGAAGATCATGCATTTAGAGATTGCATAAATTTGAGTAAAGTCAGTATACCGGATTCTATCATAGAAATCCAAGAGTATGCGTTTAGTGGTTGCACAAAGTTAACAGAAGTTAATATACCAAACGGTGTAACAGAACTGGGAAATTGTGTATTCGAGAACTGCACCAATTTACCCCAAATCACACTTCCTGACAGTGTTACATCCATGGGAACCTATATCTTCTCAGGATGCAGTAATTTGCGGGAAGCAATATTACCTAATATCAGAATCAATATTACAGAGGGAACTTTTAAAAATTGCTCCAGCTTAGGAAAAGTAAATTTCCCGGAAACACTGGAAGCTATTCGTTCCTACGCTTTTTGTAATACAAAACTTTCGGAAGTAATATTACCGAACAAATTGACAGAAATAGAAAGTTATGCTTTCTACAACTGTGATGCCTTGACCAAAGTCGTTATTCCCGACAGCGTCACAACACTGGGCACTTACATATTCGCAGACTGCGAACTCCTAAGCGACGTAACCCTCGGCACAGGAATTACCACGATTCCATCCCATGCATTTAATCTGTGCCCGTCCCTGCAGAAGATCGTTCTGCCTTACCGGACTGCGGCGATCAACAGCAATGCTTTTACGAACTGTACATCGCTTACGGAAATTACCATTCCGCGTGCCACTACGACGATTGCAGGCGGTGTATTCAGCTACCCTGCCAGATTGACTGTCTATGGGGTCACCGGAACCTATGCGGAAACTTACGCAAATAACATCGGTGCAACATTTGTAAATCAGGAAACGAGGGCGACGGAAGTAAGATTAAGTGCAACGGATCTGAAACTGACCAAAGGCAGTAAAGACACTTTGCACCTGAGCGTTGCACCCGCCAATTTTACCGATGAGGTAACGTGGAAGAGCACAGATACAAATATAGTGACCATTGAGGATACGGGTGTCGTTACCGCTAAAGCGATCGGAACCGCGACAGTCAAGGTGACAGTAGGCGATATCAGTGCATCCTGTAAAATCACCGTGACACAGCCGGTCACTTCTATCAGCCTTAATAAAACATCTCTTTCTTTGGAAGCGTGGGATACTGAAAACCTGACGGCGAGTGTATCTCCGTCAACAGCAGAGAATAAGGCAGTTGTGTGGAGTACATCGGATTCCAGGATCGCTTCTGTGGATGATACAGGTCTTGTGGCAGCGCATACTAAGGGAACTGCCATAATTACGGCCACTGCACAGGACGGCAGTGGTGTTTCCCACAGCTGTACTGTAACTGTCGTAAATAATGGTTATCTTTGCAGCACTGTGGCGGAATTGGAAAGCCCGCACAACTATCCGGTAAACTGTTCGGACTTCTGGCTGTATACAAAGGAAGGTGCGAAGAGTTTATATATTACTTTTGATCTGAAAACAGAAGTAGAAGAGGGTTTCGATTACCTCTGTCTTTATGATGGCAAAGGGACGCAAATCGGAAAGTATACAGGAACAGAGTTGGCAGGACAGGTTGTTGAAGTGCCTGGAGATACCGTCAGAATCAAACTGGTATCGGATGATTCGGGAACCGCATGGGGATTCAAGGTAACTTATATCATGGGAACGGGCGATGTGGAGAATGACGAATATCTGGTAACCTTTGATTCACAGGGCGGTACGGTGGTCTCTGCCGTTCAAGTGGCGAAAGGAACAGCGGTTCCTGAGCCGGCGGCACCGACTAGACGCGGGTATGAGTTTATGGGATGGTATTTGAGAGACACATTATATGATTTCACGCAGCCGGTGACCGGTAATACGGTACTACAGGCAAAGTGGAAATTTATTGTGTCTGAATCTGATCCGTCGGAAACAGAACAAATACCGGAAGAGGATAAGCCGGAAGATGGTGTGATACCGGAAGGCCTCTGGATAGCGGGAGTTAAGGATCAGACCTATACGGGCAAAGCATTGAAACCGGAAGTACGCGTCTATGACGGAAGCAGAAGATTGCAGGAAAAGACGGATTATACCATTAGTTATAAGAGTAATGTAAAGGCAAATGACGCATCCGATGCAAAGAAGGCACCGATGATCACCGTAAAAGGTAAAGGCAATTATTCGGGTTCTGTAACGGCTGTATTCAAAATTGTGCCTGTGAATATAGCGGAACAGGAGCTGGCTGTTACAATTGCGGATATGGTATTGGCGCATAATGGTAAAATACAGAAAAAAGTGCCTGTAGTTACTTTTAACGGTAAGAGGCTGTCGAACAAACGGGATTATACCGTGACTTATCCGGATACGGGAACCGGTGCATATCAGGAAGCAGGAAGCTACCCGGTACAGATCACAGGTGTCGGTAATTTTACGGGAACAAGGACAGTTAATCTGGAAATTACCGATAAAATGTTGATCAGTAAGGCAAAGGCGGACAAAATTCCGAATCAGTTATACAATGGCGGTGAGGATGTTACGTTGTCTGCAGATACGTTGATTCTATATAGGAAAACAAAAAATGATCCGTTGAAGGAAGGGGTGGACTATACCGTCACCTATGTGAATAACCGTGAAATTGGTATGGCAACAGCTGTCGTTACCGGAACGGGCAACTATGCAGGAACGAAAAGGATGACTTTTAAGATTGTGGGAACATCCATCAATAAGGCTGTTGTGGAGGGAATCGAAAACAAAATTTATAACGGTATAGAGCAGCAACAGGATATCACGGTCAGAGTAGAAGGCAAAGTATTGACACCGGATAAAGACTATACCGTGTCCTACAGCAGGAATCTGAACGTCGGTACGGCGAGCATGACAATACAGGGAACCGGTGCCTATAGTGGAACAACCAAAAAGACATTTAAGATTACGGCCTATGATCTTGGAATTGATGAAGGTGGGTTCATAACCGAATGGAAAGATGGACAGCAGATTGGTATGCCGGCGGATTCAGCAGACAAAGTGGTAAAATCAGGCGAGGGTAAAGGGACAAGTCTGACGGTAGAATATACAAAAGGCGGATCTCAGCCTGAGGTGACATTGAAGTTTGGAGAAACCGAACTGATAAAAGGAAAAGACTATACAGTTTCTTATCAGAATAATAAGAATCTTGCAGACCAATCTGCCGATAAGGCCCCAACGATGACTATAAAGGGCAAGGGTAACTTCAAAGGAACGAGATTGGAGAAATTCTTTATCGTTAAGAAAAATCTTGCCAATCCCGAATCACCAGTTTTAATGAGTGTGCCGGATGTGGCATATGCCAATGGTGCAGGTAAATACATCAGCAAACCAATTTTGACTGATATAAATGGTAAAACGCTGAAAGCCGGAACAGATTTTGAAGTGTCATATACATCATCTGACGGGATTACAAAACTCGACAAGAAGAGCACTGTGCAGGCAGGATCTTTTGTCTGTGTTACTGTCAGAGGAAAGGGCAAGTACGAAGGTTCTCTGATGACCACATATCGCATTACGCAGGCGAATTTCACGAAAGCTTCGGTTAGGATCGCGCCGCAGGTATATACCGGCAGTAAAATATATCTGACGGGAGGAACAAACGGAGATATCATCGTTAAGGCAGGGAAGATGGAACTGACTTACGGTGTAGATTATGAAATTATGGAGGACAGTTATGTGAACAACATCAAGAAGGGAACTGCCAGCGTTAAGATAAGAGGACTCAATAACTATGGCGGAACCAAGACGGTGAAGTTTAAGATACAGGCGAAGAAAATGGAATCCTTCAGCAGTATCATCAGGGGTGCTTTGACTAAGGAGTAAAGGATATGGGCAAAGGAAAAGAGAAGTGGATTCGATTTGAAGATGGGCTGTTGAAAAGTGAGTATATAGAAAAGAAATATGCAAAGAAAAACCGCGAATCATATAAAAAATTTTATGAGGATTGTTGCGATGGTAAATTAGCGACAGAACGTAGGGTGACTTTGATCTTTTTGAGGACGGATATAAATAAAAATAAAGATCCTATAAAAAAGGCTCTTCTTGATAATATCATGAACTCGTGTAATGTGTGTAAGTATGATGATAGAAAACTGCTCACGATATCAGCGGTCAGATATGAAGGTTCTGCTATAGCAGATGCATTTGACGAAGAATCATCAGAATTCTCTGTTGAAAAAGTAGATTGTGCAAAAATAGACGATGCAAAAAAGGCTGTCGAGGAAGGTAAATGTGTCTGTGATAGCAGGAAACGACCATTATGGAAAAAATGGATACTTGGAAGCAGGTATTGGTATAGTGTTATACAGGAGAACAGTAGTCGTAAGCTTGGAAAATTATCAAAGCATGGTTCAGTTTCTTTGAAAACCTGGTATGGTATATGTTTTTTTGTTGTATCAATTGTAACAGTTGTACGAAAAATTTTGGATTCATTTAAAGAATATGATATGTTGTTTGGAACTATTCTTGGTTTGATTTCTGCATGCGGGTGGATTGCACTTAACCAAGAGGAGAAAGAAACGGAGTATTTTAGAAGTTTAGATTTTCCGGTTATTTTCATTAATGAAATAGGAACGGCACAAGGATGGATGAAAAGCTATATAAAAAGTTATATGGATGGACAGAGGACTGTAAAACCAGCTTTTTATATTGGGATGGGTGCTTTGGGTTCTGGGATTGAAAATGTATATGAATTTGTTACTCCTAAAAAATATTCTAATTGGGGATGGATCTGTTTATGCAAACTTATTCGTGATTTATCGGACAATCCCTGGGGAGAAATTAAGTTTAAGATGGATGTGGAAAATAGAATGGGTATTAGCAGTATCCATGCGCAGACTTTGGAAGAGAGGGAAAGTAGAGATAGAATCAAAGTATTCCATATGCCGGAGGAAGAATTTGTTTTATGGGATCTGATAAAAAGACAAAAGGAAGAATATTGGAGTTATGCCAAAATCCATGAGAGGTTTTATGAACGCCACGAATCAATGAATAAGTTATTGCCGATAGGCAGGAGTGTATATGTATTCTATAAAAACGAAAGAACAAGTTTAGCTGAGTTTCTTTGGGATGTTATAGAAATTCAGGGTAAGTTCTTAGTAGAAAAAGAGGCTTTTCAAGTTTCTGAGGACATACAATATTGGCTTATTGTGCAGAATGAAGCTGAGCAGGAAATTATAGAGGCTTTAGATGTAATTCTTAATCAATCATCATGGCAGGGCAGCCATCCTTTGTGGGAAACAATATGGAAATATATTGTTGGACTTTTAATACAAATTGAGAATCAGGATAATTTAACTATAATGAAGAAATTATGTGATGAAGTTTGGATTCAACGGGCATTTCAAAATCAGAGTTCCTTTGACGAGTTTTATTTAGTAGAACATGAGAAGATGATTTCAAACATAAGGAGGAGGGAATTGTATACATGAACATAGAAGAGAAAAGTAAACACCAGGGATTTGCCAAAAAAGAAGAGATAGAAAGAAATTTCAACCGTTATCTTCGGGAAACAAAGAGAATAAAGGAACCATGTAGACAAATACAAAATATTTCTAATTATGGAATGGGTGGAGTGCCGCTATCTTGGAATGAAGATGGGGAGTATATAGCGATCGACCAGACGGATACACACACGTTGGTGATTGGGCCAACGGGTTCAAAGAAGAGCCGGCTAGTAGCGATGCCCTTGGTAAAAATATTGGGACGAGCAGGAGAGTCCATGATTATTTGTGATCCGAAGGCGGAGATATATAATCGTTTAGGCAGAGAGTTAGAAGAAGAAGGGTATCATATTGATGTATTTAATCTGAGAAATCCGGATATGAGTGCTTGCTGGAATCCCTTGTCTATTCCGTATCATTTTTATTGTGAGGGTGATGAAAATAAGGCATATGAATTTGTAAATGATATTGCAGTTAATTTAGTAACGGAAGCAGGAAGCGGCAAGGATGCTTTTTGGTATAACAGTGCCTCGGCTGTATTCTTTGGACTTACAATTTTGCTGTTTAAATATTGTAAAGAGCATGATCTGTCTAAATGCATGGTCCATATGGGTAATATTATTTATCTGCGAGGATGTCTGTTTGCAAGAAGGAATATGATTGGGAAGAATATACTTTGGGAGTATGCCCAAAATGACGAAATCATCAGAAATGCCTTGATTGGAACAGTAGAAACTGCCAATGATACGAGGGCGGGCATTTTGAGTACTTTTGATGAACGAATGCAGATTTTTTCCATGCAGCCCAATATTATGGATTTGATGTCTGAAAATAATATATCATTTGAAAGACTAAAAGATGTGAAAACCGCGGTATTTCTTTTGCTTCCAGATGAAAAGACAAGTTATCATCGCTTAGTATCGCTTATTATTAAGCAGAGTTACGAATATATTATCTATTCTGCCCAAAAGAATCAAGAAGGCAGCAAAATCAGAATTAACTATGTGTTGGATGAATTTTCTTCCTTGCCTACGATTAAAGATTTCCCGGCGATGATTTCGGCAGCAAGAAGCAGGAATATTAGATTTGATTTATTTGTTCAGAGTAAAAATCAGTTGGTTTTAAGATATGCAGAAGAATCAGAAACAATTTTGTCTAACTGTACAAATTGGATTTTTCTTTTTAGTCGAGAGATAAAATTTTTGCAGGAACTTTCTGAACTATGCGGGGTGCGATATACGGATAATGGGAAACGACCATTGCTTGACATTGCAGAACTACAGCAACTGAGCAAGGAAAAGGGGGATGTCTTATTATTGATTGGCAGATATAAACCATATTTGGGAAGATTGCTGGACATCGATTTGTATGAGAGAGAAAAATATAGACCACGTACAATTCCAGGTAGAGTGCAGATTCATAGGGAGGAGATTGACTTTACTGTTTTTGAAGAAACAGAATTGACTGCATTATCTGGTCGGTCAAAGCAGGCGAGAGGAGACTCCTTAGATATACCGGAGCGGGGTATGTCAGGGGCATTGGATGATGTTAACTCTTATGTGAATAGCCTACCTATGTCAAATGAGGAGATTGATAAATTAATTGTGGAGATTGATAAAAAATTAGAAGAATTAGATAAGGAAGAACAAGGGATAACAGAGCAGCTGGAAAAGGAAAAGAATGTAAGAAAAGAAATACAAAAAGTAGAAAACAAAAGATCATTTTGGGATACTGTTCAAAAATCGATTGCAGGAGGAAGAAAATGAAGAGTGGTACATACTTAAATATTCTTGAACAAAGAGATAGCTGTAATGTGGAAGAACTTCATCGAGTAATTCTTGATGTATATAAGGAAAAAAAGTATGATGAAGATGGAAACATTGAGGAGGATAACCAAATTGTGCAGCTTTATGAAGTAGTAAACAGTGCTTTAAAAAAGAATAAATTTATAGGAACATCTGCGGATTTTCATAATCTGAGTGTAGAGTGTGCAAGAAGAAATGCAGAGGAGGTAGCCTGTGACTTTTTGGAGCGTGGGTTGGACAAGTATCCAATATCTGTGGATTTACTGGCAGATTATATTAAATATGGCGTAGTATGTAATCGAATCGAAAATTGCAGGAGATATTATAGTACGTTAGATAGAATACCCAAATCTAATTGGAATTGGAGGGCGTTTAGATTTTCCATTGATTATTTGATGGTTGAAATGGAGAGAGAAATCTGTGGGAGCGAAATAAAACAAACAATGCTGTCGCTGGCCGAAGAATTCCGCCGGTATATTCCTGACGATGAGAATGGATATTTAGTCCAGTCTGAGGTTCATAGCAGATTTAATGAAAAAGAACTGGAAATTGCAATTTTGGAAGAAGCTGTTGCAAAACTGCCAAGAGCATCCAAGTCACTGTTAAGACTGGCGGATATTTATTATATGCAAGGCCGTGTAGAAGAAGCGCTGTCTTCTCTTTGCAGATGTGAACTGGATTCTCTGGAGCCACAAATGGGAGTGAGTCAGGGATATCTTTATTACCTTGATGGATTATGTCAATCTAATATTCTGCTGAGAGAGTTGGATAATGTACAGATAGAACGAGATGCAATTCGTGAAAAAGCACTGAAGATATATGATAGCTTAAAGATAGCAAAAAAATCTTTAGATCATTCATTCAATTTACAGAATGAATGGAAATTTCTAGTCAATATGTTGGAAGTGAAGACAAAAGTTGAGTACCCATATTATTAAAAGATGAGCCGGATAACCAAAGCAATATTGACTGCGTAGTGCCGTCTGAGAATGCACAATCCAGCTCAAAATACGGCACGCTGCTGTGAGCAAATAAAGAAAATGACCTTCAAAAGTCAGTTATACAGCTGGCTTTTGAGGGTCATTTTATTATGATTCATTCATGAAAAAATTTCGTAGAATTCATTATTCTGCGAAATTTTTGATTGAAAAATATTCTGAAAACCATAGGTTCAAAGCACGATAGACTGCTACTGTATCACTGCAGGTATCGTTTATCATTATACTTTATATATCTTCTACTGTCAAATCTTCTATTGCACATAATATCAATCAAAATTTCGATCAGCAGGAAAACTTCCACAATTTATTTTAAAATTTTATATGGTCAGAAATATGGTCATAAATGTGGTCAGGGAAAGGAGACAGAAAATGCCAAAACATGGAACGAATATTCGCAAGCGCACCGACGGGCGATGGGAAGGACGTTATAAGATCCTGCAGAGCGATCATACCTGCAAGTACAGGTCTGTTTACGGGAGAACCTGCAGGGAAGTGAAAGAGAAACTGGAACACAGTACAATGGAAGAGATAACATCTGTTGTTGAAAACAGAAAAGAGGAAGAAAGCGACAGGGAAAGGGCGGACATTTTCTCTGCAACAGCTGACAGATGGTTGGAAAGTATCAGAGAGACGAGAAAATATTCTACTTATATAAAGTACCGAGGCCTGTATGAAAGACATATCAGGGATGCGCTCGGCGGCGTACCGGTCTGTGCTGTTTCATATAGTCTTGTCAATGAAAAAATATTTCAAAGAAGCAGCCAGGCGCAGTATTCACAAAATCTAAAACACAGTGTGGTTTCGGTTATTAATCAGATCCTGCGGTATGCAGCGGAAAACTGCGGCTGTCCGGAGATACGGCTGACAAATAAATTTGTGCACAACAAAAGTAAAAAGATCGAGATCATCAATCATACGGAACAGGCGTTATTGGTACGTTATCTGCATCGGGAGATGGATGCGTCGAAGGCCGGGATTCTGCTGTGTATTTTTACAGGCCTGCGGTTAGGGGAGATCTGTTCCCTGCGATGGGATGATGTTGATTTCGAACAGATGATTATCCATGTGCGCAGAACCGTACAGCGCGTAGCGGTAGACGGCAGCACAAGCAGGACGACGCTGATCGTCACGGAGCCGAAGAGCAGCTTTTCCGTGCGGGAAATTCCGATCTCTGCAGGTACGGTGCAGGTTTTAAACGAGATCAGGCACGAGGAGGAATATGTGATCGGCGGCAGGACGCCTTTGGATCCGAGGACTTATCAAAACCGTTTCAAGCGTTATTTAAAGGCAAATGCCATCAAAGAATATAATTTTCACGCGCTGCGTCATACTTTTGCGACGAATTGCATCGATCATGACATGGATGTAAAAAGCCTCAGTGAGATCCTTGGACACGCCAACATACAGATCACGCTCAATAAGTATGTTCATCCGACCATGGATACGAAGCGCAGGCAGCTGGCCGCGCTGGACTCTGTATATGGTCAGTTTTGCGATAATTGATGGATCGTGCCTGATCACAGTCAGAAATCCTTGGCAAAATGTATTTGTAGATTTTGAGCAGATCATCAGACGAAATGTGGCTGTGGAAACGTGAGTCTGTGGGGAAGTGCGTCCGTGGCGAAGCGAGTCCGTGGCGAAGCGAGTCTGTGGAGACGCATGTCTGTGGAGACGCATGTCTGTGGCGAGGTGCATATGTTGGGACGCATGTCTGCCGAGAAGTGATCCGAGCGGCGGTTCGCAGAATAATGAATTCTACGAATAGTATAGCGAAAGTCTGTCGGAAATATACAGTACAGGAGTCCGTTTCAGGAAGAAAGGGAAGAGGAGAAGAGGGATGTTGGAGCTGACGGTTACCACAGGGATGGAGCTGCAGATCGGGGATGACGTAAAGATTGTCTTCAAAGGCAGCAATGCGCCGGGCCGCATGAGGATCGGGGTGGAAGCGCCGAAGGAAAAAAGGATCGAGAGAGTAGAGTCTTTGGTGAAAAAAGCGAAGCCGAAGATCGTCATCGTGAACCAGTGCGGGCAGAGAAGCTGATTGTTTCCGCACAGATCAGTGCCATCAGGTTAAGTCATGCACTGATAGAACCCGGAAAGGAAATGCTGTCACTATGAGAAAAGCACAGAAGCGTGAGACGTTGGAATGCATTTCCAGTCTGCATCAGGCGCATGAAGAGATCAGGGCTGCATTGCGGCAGAAAGAATACGAGACGGCACGGAACATGCTCTGCGAATGTCAGGAATTTGCCACGGTTCTCGGAGAAAGCATCGAGAAGGCAGAGGGGGAAGGCCATAGCACGATAGCGCATATGGAGCGTTACTGCGAGACCTTGTTTCAGGTATTCAAAGAGATAGAGATCGGTGCCGGGGGCAGCAGTGAACATAAGTGGTATAAAAGTCTGCGCAAACAGCTTCTGGCCGTGGAAAACAGTGTCAAAAATGATATTTCCGTCAAAAAAGAAGTTGTGTTTCTTCCATATAAAGTATCCATGTGGGACAGTCTGGAAAGCGTTTATCTGGCGGCGAGGGAAGATCCTGCCTGCGACGCGTACTGCGTACCGATTCCTTATTATGACCTGAAGGTTGATCACAGTTTCGGCAGAATGCATTGTGAGACGGCAGGATATCCTGAAAATGTCGAGATAACCGACTGGCAGGAATATAACCTGGAGGAGAGAAAACCGGATGTGATCTATATTCACAACCCTTATGACGGCTGCAACCTAGTCACCAGCGTACACCCGCGGTTTTATGCGTCGCATTTAAAGAAATTTACGGATCTTTTGGTCTACATTCCCTACTACAGCACGGCGGGCGGAATGTGCGAGGCGCAGAGCCTGTGTCCGGCCTATCTTTATGCGGATTATATTGTGATACAGTCGCCGGCATTTCGGGCGTATTTTGACCGGAACCTGCCGGACCGGAAATTTCTGCCCCTGGGTTCGCCAAAGTTTGACAGGGTGATGGAACGGTGTAAGCATCCGCCCGAGCCGCCGGCAGCGTGGCGCTCGAAGCTGACCAGGAAAGACGGCGGCCGCAGGAGGCTGTTTTTCTATAATACGAGTATCAATGGCATGCTTGCCGATACGGAGCATTTTCTGCAAAAGATGGCGTATGTATTTACCTGTTTCGAGGGGCGGGAAGAGGCCTGCCTTTTGTGGAGGCCCCATCCGCTGCTGGAGACCACCTTTGCTTCCATGCGGCCGCAGTATGGCCGCATGTATCAGGAGCTGAAAACGCGGTTTTTGGAAAAGGAGACCGGTATTTTGGATACCACGCCCGACCTTGCGGCCTCGATCGCTTTGAGCGACGCGTATATCGGAGACATGGGAACCAGTGTCACGTCGCTGTTCGGGGTGGAGGGGAAGCCGCTGTTTATTCTCGATCAAAAGATGCTCCATCGGCCGGGGAAGGACGGCTGGCGGGAAGTGGCAAAGGCCGGCTTTGAATTTCAGGAACAGGATCGGTTTACCATCCTGCAGGGCAATAAACTGTATCGTTCCGAGCCGGGGCAGTATGACTATCATTATGACTGCGATCTGTCGGACCAGCGGCGCGGCGGGACGTATGCGGTGGTGTTGGAGATAGCGGGCACGAAATACGCCTGTCCTGCCAGAGCACAGCATATTCTGGTGATTGAGGACGGGGGTGTGCAAAGGAAAATAGAGCTGCAGCAGGAGAAGGTAGATGGCAAGGCGTTTACTTATGCATGGAAGTATAAGCAGTTTATCGTATTGCAGCCGTTATATTATCCGGCTGTGGTGCGGTACGATACGGTCACCGGAGCGTGTATCTGTTTCCGGGAGCAGATTGAGGTGTTTACGCAGGAGAGAGACGGGAGCAGGATCACGGGCGGGGGACATATCTTTCGGGGCACAATTTATCTGGCTTCTCCGGTGGAAAATAAGGTCTGGACCTTGGAGATTGAGAGCGGTGCGGTGCGGGTGATGGAGCTGCCGATCGGGAGCGGAAGCAGACGCGGCTGTAATGAACTCGTTGCCTGTCGGGATGCGCTGTGGATGCTTCCCTATACGGGAGAGGGAATCGTGTGCTGGAAGCCGCAGACGGGAGAGGTGAGGGAGTACAGGGGATTTCCTGCGGACTTGACCTGTACTGATTTGGACAGCGGGAGCAGATGTGAGGAACTGCCGTTCAGCACGATGGCATTTTACGGCGACTGTCTGTACCTTGCGCCGCAGCAGGCTGATCGGTATCTTCGCCTTGTGCTTTCGACAGGGGAGTTTGAGCAGTGGAATCCTCCCGTTGCAGACAGGGCCGGGCGGAATGTCTTTTTCCCGTGGTGGAAGCCGGAAGAGACCGGCGGATGGCTTAAGATCTATGCCAATGCGGAGCGGAGGTTATACAACGTCAATATGAACACAGACGAATGGGAAGAGATTGAGATCAAATTTGATAAAGAAGAACTGGAATCCCATGAAGCGGGATTCGGCGCGTGGTCGGAGACGCTGGGATATGCCTGCATGGAAAATGCCATAAACTCTCTGGACCGGTTTCTTGACGGCGTGACGGCGGGTAGTCCTTTTGATAAGGAAAAACAGCTTGCCGCATACAGGGGACTGGCGGTCAACAGCGACGGGAGCTGCGGCCAGAAGATCCATGAATATATTATGGCCCGGGATACCGTCAGTTGAAGGAGAAGCGTGAGAAGAACTTTTTCGGCGGAACGGCGTAGGAAGGGCGTGCCGCAGGGCAGGGAGGAAATGATGGAGACGGTATGGTGAAAGTGATTACATATGGGACTTTTGATCTGTTTCACGAGGGACATTACAGGCTGCTGCAGCGGGCAAAACAGCTGGGGGATTACCTGATCGTCGGGATCACGACGGAAGAATACGACCAGACGAGGGGCAAACTGAATGTGAAAGATCCGCTGCTTACCAGAATCGAAAACGTGAAGAAGACGGGATTTGCGGATGAGATCATCGTGGAGGAATCGGAAGGGCAGAAGTTTCAGGATATTAAAAAATATAAGATCGATATTTTTACGGTGGGTTCAGACTGGATCGGCACGTTTGATTATCTGAAAGACTACTGCCGGGTGGTCTATCTGGACAGGACCAAGAATATTTCCAGCACGATGCTCAGGGCGAAAGAATTTCCGATCCAGCGGATCGGCATTATCGGCACGGGGCGGATCGCGGAGCGGTTTATGCCGGAAGCGGCGCTGGTCAGCGGCGTCAATACGCAGTGTGTATACAATCCGCACATGGAGAGTGCCAGAGTATTCGCCCGCAAATGGGGGATCGATGCCTGTGAGGACCTGGAAGCGTTCTATCGGTCATCGGATATCGTCTACATTGCTTCCCCTCACGGGACCCATTACGCTTACATAAAACAGGCACTGGAGCATGGAAAACATGTGTTATGTGAGAAGCCGATGTGTCTGAAACGGGAGCAGGCGGCGGAGCTGTCTGCCTGTGCGAAAGCGGGAAACCTGATTCTGTTTGAGGGGATCAAGACGGCCTACTGCCCCGGATTTGCCAAACTCCTCGGCATAGCCTGCAGCGGTATCATAGGGAATATCAGATGCGTGGAGGCCTGTTTCACGAAACTGGAGAGGCCGGACAGCAGAGAGTTGCGGGATACGAAATACGGCGGCAGTTTTACGGAGCTGGGAAGCTATTGTCTGCTGCCGATCCTGAAACTGTTCGGACACGATTATCAGGAGATTCGGTTTGAGACCATAGAAGCGGAAAACGGGATCGATCTCTACACCAGGGCATATCTGCGCTATCGCAACGGCCTGGCCACCGCTTCCTGCGGTCTGGGCGTGAAGTCGGAGGGGAAACTTCTGATCTCCGGCACCACAGGTTATATCGTGGCGGAAGCGCCGTGGTGGAAGACGGGTTATTTCGAAGTACACCATGAAGATCCGAATGAGGTGGAGCGGTTTTCCGAACGCTTTCTGGGGGACGGCCTGCGCTACGAAATATGTGACATGCTGTCCCGGATCAATGGAGATACGAGGAAGGACTTCAAGCTGACCAGAGGGGATTCGGAGACGATGGCGGGGATCATGGAGCGGTTTCTGACAGAGTGCGGGCGGGGCTGATTTATATAGAAACAGTGAACCGTTCAGAAGATGGGGATTTGCAGTATGAAGATATGGGCACACCGCGGATGCAGCCAGCAGTATCCGGAGAACACAATGACTGCGTTTGCCAAAGCGGCACAGCTGGAAAGACTCACCGGTATCGAGCTGGACATACAGATGACGAAGGACGGAGAGATCGTGGTGATCCATGACGAGCGCGTGGACAGGACTACGGACGGCATCGGTTATGTCAGGGACTACACATATGCAGAGCTGCGGAAACTGTCGATAGAGACGGGGCAGCGCCGGAAAGAGAGGATTCCTTCCATACAGGAAGTGCTGGATCTTCTGCAGGCGGGGATGGAGGCAGGGCTGTTGCTGAATATCGAATTGAAAAACAGCGTGATTCCCTGTCCCGGCATGGAGGAAAAGATCATGGAGCTGACTGCCCGCAGGAATCTGCAGAATCAGGTGATCTATTCCAGCTTCTATACCATGTCCCTGCAAAAGATACGTGGCATGGATGCGGACGCCTTTGTCGGGGTATTGGATACGAAGGTTTCCGACTGCTTTTATAAGCAAAGGGGCTGTTTCGGAACGGGCAGTGCACAGATGGAGAAGCGGGGACAGGAACAGATCCTGCGGACGGCGCTGCATCCTTTCTGGAAGGGCATGGATCTAACGAAAGAGCAGCTGCAGGGACAGACGGTGCGCGCCTGGTTTGGCGGGCATTTGTATCCGGAGAAGCCTACGGGGACGCGGCTTGCGCTGGGGAAACTGGAGGAGATGGGGATTACGGATGTATTTTTGAATGAGCCGGAGCGGTATCTGAGACAGAGAGAATCGAGATGAAAAAATTTAGGTATACACGGGAAATGCTGCGGGATATGCAGCTGATCGAACTTGATATACTGCGGGCATTAGATAAAATCTGCAGAGAGAACGGGATTCATTATGAAGTAGACGGCGGGACTCTGTTAGGAGCGGTGAGGCACAGAGGGTTTATCCCTTGGGATGACGATGTAGATGTGCGGATGCTGCGGGAAGATTACGAGCGTTTTTGTGAAGTATGCAGGACGCAGCTTGATGATACGAAATACTTTTTGCAGACTTATAAGACAGATCCCGGGTATCGTTGGGGATATGCGCGAATTTTGAGAAATGGTACGAAGTTTAGAAGGAAAAATCAGGAAATGCTTACTATGCGGCGGGGAATTTTCATTGATATTTTTCCATGTGACGGTATGCCGGACAGGCAGCCGCAGAAGGCCATATTTAATTTAAGATGTTTTGCCGTCAGAAAGATTTTATATGCCCCGGTAGGTGCGAAGCATGACAGAAACTGCATGAAAAGATTTATTTATAGAATCCTCAGGCATATTCCGGCGGAGGCGGCTTTTCAGGAAATGGAGCGGCTCGCCGCAAAGTACAGGGGGAAGAATACGAAGCTGATCAGAACGATCGGCTGGGGAGCGAAAGAAGAGAATAAAGGGTTTTTGCGGGAATGGATGCTTACATATTGCGATAGACAGTTTGAAGACCTGCTGGTAAAAGCGCCGGTGGATGCGGACGGTTTTTTAAAGTTTATGTTCGGAGATGATTATATGACGCCGCCGCCGAAAAGGGAGAGACGGCCGAAGCATACAGCGACATACATTGCGTATGAGAGGCGGTGACACGAGGACGGCGTTTGAAAAGGCTAAAGAGAGGCATGGATATCGAGATGAATTTGGCGGAATTTAATGTTTTGTATGAAGTATATAAAGAGGGAAGTGTAATTTATCAAAATATTGTCCGTAATACCGGGTATGAATCGGAACAGGTGTCAAAGGTGATCGAAGGACTGAGAGAAAAGGGATGGATCGAGTCCGGCATTACAAAAAAGGGTTATGAAGAACTGGAACAGTACAGGGTGGATAATGCGATCATTATGGCGGCAGGGTTCGGTATCAGGAGTCTACCGCTGTCACGTGTTGTGCCGAAAGGACTTTTTGAGGTAAAGGGGGAAGTTTTGATCGAGCGGCAGATACGGCAGCTCAAGGAGGCAGGAATTGAACAGATCATAGTCGTGGTGGGATATTTAAAGGAGAAATTTGAGTATTTAAAAGAAAAATATCAGGTGATATTGGTGGAAAACGAGGATTACTACCGTTATAACAATATTTCTTCTCTCTATGCGGCGAAGGAATACTTAAAGAGGAGCTATATCTGTTGCTCGGATAATTATTTCGGTGAGAATGTTTTTGCCGACCATGTATATGATTCTTATTACGCCTGTAAGTATACAGAAGAATATGCGGATGAATACTGTGTTACGAAAATGGATGGAGCATATATTCAGGAAATCGTGAAAGGCGGCAGTAATGCATGGTATACCATTGGCGAGGCTTTTTTCTCGGCGCAGTTCAGTGAGATTTTTCTGAACTACCTGTTGAAAGAATATGATGAGCCGGGTACTAAAAAAATGCTGATGGATGATTTTCATATCAGGCATATTAATGAACTGAAATTTCGTCTGGTGAAATATACGGATGAGATTTTACAGGAATTTGATACGATAACGGATGTGATTGCTTTTGATCCGCAGTTTGTAAAGTATCGGGACCGGTTATTGGCAGAGGGGATGGGAAAACCTGAGAAAATGCCGGCGCTTTTCGGAAAATATGAAGAGATCGAACGATATCATTCTGCGATAACCGACCAGCATACCGGAAGGTTGCATTTAAATGAAAATGCGTTCGGCCCAAGTCCCAAATGTCTGGAGGTGCTGCATACCGTAAAGCGGCAGGATTTATATGAATATGATATGGCGACGAAGGACTTCCTGACCGAAGAGATTTCGAGACAGCTTTCCATACCGGAAGATGACATATATATCCATAACGGCTCGGCGGAAGTGATCAAATCTGTATTCTCCATTATGCTGGAAAGAGGAGACTGTATTCTGATGCCGGATCCAGGCTGGACATATTACAGCAGCCTTGCCCGGGAGAAATTCTGTGACGTTTATCACTATCAGGTGTTGAAAGATGATTATACATACTATATGGATGTGGAAGACATCCTGCTGAAAGCCGGGCAGTATCACCCGCGGATCATTGTGATCACGACACCCCATAATCCCACAGGATGCAGGCTGGATGGACGTGCAATCGAAATGATCGTTAAAAGAAATCCGGATTCGCTTGTTCTTCTGGATCAGGCATATTGGGGGTTTTCGGAGGAAGATGTGGACGTTAGGCGTCTGGTGGAAACCTACCCCAATATTTTGATATCCAGAACTTTTTCCAAGTATTATGGGCTGGCCAATATGCGTGTCGGATTTGGGTTTTGCAATGTCAAGGTAAAACATATATTCGGGCTGGATCTGCCGTTGTTTCGTGAAAGTGTAATTTCCCGCAGGATGGCGGCTGCAGCGCTTCGGGATAAGGCTTACTATGAAGAAATGAACCGGGAAATGTGCAGAGTGAAGACATGGTTTATGGATACGCTCAACCGGGTTCCCGGAATTCGGGTTTTTCAGTCGGACAGTAATTTCGTGGCGGTGAGAGTGGAGAATAAAGATCTGCGCGACCTGCGGGATGTACTGCAGGAAAACAATCTGTTGATCAGGCTTTTTGAGGATCATGGAGAGCCTGTGGCCAGAATTGCGATCGGGTTGAGGGAGGAGATGGAGAAGACAGCCGGGATCATAGAAGCGTTTGTGAAAGGGGTAAAGGAAAAAGAGATATGCTGAAAGTGTTCGAAGAATTTAAGGACCGATTGGACCGGGTCATGTTAAAGGCATTCGGACATCGGATCGTATTATGGGGGTATGGTTATACCGGACGGTTTCTTTCTTGGTATGCGGAGTATTATCATGGGCTGTCGGTGGATTATATTATTGAGGATAACCTGCCGGCCAGTATTCCCTATGAGTTCCCGATCTTCCGTTCCTCACTTTTTGATTTTGATTATAAAGACGTGAAGGATGCGGTCGTGTGGCTGGCAGTTCCCGAAGATGCCGGCGTTCGCAGTAAGTTGTCAGGAGCGGGGTTTCTTAAGGATGAAACGTATTATGGTTTTTTGGATTTGATCTACGGAACGCAGTACCGGTATTGTATTGCAGAACAAAGAGAAGAAACGGGGCAGATATTTCAGAAGCGAAAAACAGGCTGCAGAGATGTGCAGTTTATGGAGTGGCTGGAGTATCGTTATGGCTGCGATCTGGTCACGGCTGTTGACAGTTCAAATCTGAGCGCGGAAGGGACGCGCTCCTATAAGATAACAACGCAGAAGGAAATATTTCCCATTTTGGACAGATGTCATTGTATACCGCAGGAGAAGGATGCGATCTTTGATTTCGGCTGTGGAAAAGGCGGCGCCATGCTCACCTTTCTGGATTATGGGTTCAGGAAAGCGGGCGGTGTGGAGTTTGAAAAGGCTCTTTACGATATCATGATATCTAATTTTGATAAGCTGGGACTCAACATTTCCAACAGGTTTGCTGAGGATGAGTGCAAATACGAAATTACATGCATATATGGGGATGCCAGAGAATGTCGGGAAGTTTTGGATGACTATAATTGGTTCTACTATTTTGATCCGTTTGCAGGAGAGGTTTTTGCGCAGACGGTGAGAAATATCTGTGACAGTTTCAAAAGAAAACCGAGACAGATCCATATCATCAACATCAATCCGGCGTTTCATGATGAGATCATACGAAGCGGCCTTTTTGTGCTCACCAACCAGTTCTGTGTTGCTATGCGGCAGAGAGTGGTGGATATTTTCGTGACGAAGAAAGTATGGGACGATGAAAGCATTTGAGGAATCAGGAGGAGATAAAATAAGCTGTGAACAGATAAAGCTCTCTGTTATCGTTCCGGTTTATAATGTTGAACCGTACATAAGAAGATGCCTTGACAGTATTCTTGCACAGACTTATGAAAATCTGGAAATTATCCTTGTTGACGACGGATCTACGGACAGAAGCGGCGAAATCTGTGATGCGTATCAGGCGAAAGACGGCAGAATTCAGGTGATCCATAAGAAGAACGGCGGAATTGTCAGTGCGCGAACGGCCGGTGTATTATGTGCCACGGGAGAGTATACGACGTTTGCGGATTCGGATGACTGGGTTGAGGAAAAAGCCTGTGAGGCAATGGTTAACACACTGAAAAGATACCGTCCGGATGTGCTGGTGCTTGGATATAAGAAGGAGTTTGCAGGGTTTACGGAAGAATACCGGCAGAAACTTGGGGAAGGGTTCTACCGGAAGGATGCGTTCTGGGAAGCCTTTAACAGATGTGTGAGGGAAAAGCCCTTCTTTACCCAGCCGGTGGATATGATCTTGTGGAATAAGGCGATCAGAACGGAGTTGTGCAGAAAATATCAGGCCGGATGTATGGAAGAGCTTGGAGATAATGGAGATGATGACGGCGTTGTATTTCCCTGTCTTTTGGAGCTGGAGAATATCTTCATTTCTGCAGAATGCTTTTATCATTACTGTGTGAGAAAAAAGTCGGTGTCGTGGGAGCCTGTGAATGACAGTTATGACAGTTGTCTGTTACTTGCCAGACAGTTGATCACGGCCTGTGCAGGGTATGGAAACCGTGTTGGAATGGACAGGAATTTTCTGCTGTATAAGCTGTTCTATCATCTGCTACTGGTAGTCCCGGGTCGATTTTTTAATGAGGACGGATGCGTGCTTTATCCGCGGATGGAGGCGGGGAGCAATATTATTGTCTATGGGAAGGGCGTATTTGCAGGCAGATTGACGGAGCAGATTCGGCGGCTGCGTTGCTGTAATATAGTGGACAGGATCGACCGGGCGGATGTGCACAGACTGGACAGAATAGAGGAAAGGCAGTATGACTATGTGGTCATTGCGATCTTCGATTCCCTGATCGTCTCTTCCACGACGGAATTGCTCAAACAACATGGCGTTGCACCGGATAAAATACTTTGTATGGAAAAAGAGGATTTGACATGGGAAAGACTTCCGCAGGAAGTCCGGAGCATGATGAAGGAGATTTGGAGCTGAGAAGTTATGGGTGGAGGAAACGGCAGAATCGTAATCTGGGGAGTTACCGCTCTTGGGAAATATCTGGCGGATAATATCGTGCATAAGAATAGAAAAAGGAAGCCACTGGCGTTTGTGGACAATGATTCGAAATTAAATAACACATGTATTTATGATATTCCGGTCATATCGTGCGATGATCTGGGCATGATGGAAAACTTAAAGGAGATCATCGTTTTGCTTGCAGTCAGAAATGCCAGGCATATATTTGAGATACTGGAACAGTTAGAACGGATTCCGGCAGGCAGGGTGGGAATCGTAAGGCATGAAGTTATGCTTTCGGGTATGGGGATAGATCCGTGGAGCTCAGCTGACAGAATTCTTTGGATTGCTCCCGGAAAAAAGACAAACCGGATCATACCCTATATAGAAGTAAATCTTACGGATGCGTGCAATCTGAAATGCAGGGGATGTACGCACTTTTCGAGTTTGTATGAGGAAGACAGTATCTATCCGTTGAATGCGTATGAAAGAGATCTGTTGAAACTGCGGCATATCGGACGGATCTTCCGACTGCGGTTATTGGGTGGAGAGCCGTTTTTGGTAAAAAATCTGGATGAGTATATCAAAGCGGCAAGGACCATTTTTGGGGAATCGACCATTGAAATTGTCACAAACGGTCTTCTGTTGACAAAGGCGGACGGGAAAATAATGTCCTCGATCAAAGAAAATGATATCTGTATCTCGATCTCTTTATATCCGCCCACTTACAAAATAAAAGAAGAAATCGCACGCTGTCTGGATTCCTGCGCTGTCCTGTATTATTTTGATACAGGAAACGGGGAGAAAGAAATAACAGAGTTTTACAGAAATCTGACATTACACAGGATACATGATGCGGAAGTTTCCGGGCAGGTCTGTTCATCGGCATCGTGTACTTTTTTAAGAAACGGAAGATTATATAAATGTCCTTTTGATGGTCTGATCAATGATTTCTATGAATATTACCAAATTGACAGAAAACATGAAAGCGGTATCGATCTTGCAAAGGACGGGGATGTTTTGTATGAAAGATTGAAGGAGTATGCACTGAAACCGACAGAATTTTGCAGATACTGTGCTGAGAAGCCGGAGAGGATTCCCTGGTCGGTTAAGGCAGACCCTGCTCTTTGCGACTGGCTGTATCAAAACGGTAGATAAGGATAGTTTGGAGACAGGTGGAAATGAAATTTTCGATCATTACAGTGTGTTATAACAGTGCGAAAACAATAGAACAGACAATTCAGAGTGTGCTGCTGCAGGATTACGATGAGCTGGAATACATTATTGTTGACGGTGGTTCCACAGACGGTACGACTGCTGTGATAGAGCAATATAGAAAGAAGATATCCGTATATATAAGTGAGCCTGACCGGGGGTTATATGATGCGATGAATAAAGGAATCAACAGGGCTTCCGGTGATGTGGTCGCGTTCCTGAACAGTGATGACTGGTATGAGAGGGGGACGCTTGAAAAGGTCAGAGAATACTTTGACCATAACGAGGTTGATATTGTAAGTGGGAATATGTATATGTGGACGGACAGAGTCTGCAGCAGATACGGTGTGGACAGAAAAAACAGGGAAAATGTTTTTTTTGAGTCAATATATCCGCAGCCGGCATTATTTGTGAAGAGAGAATTGTATTTACGGTTTGGAGGCTTTGATCTGACTTATAAGGTGGCGGCGGACACCAAATGGATCATGAATGCTTATGTCAACGGGGCAGAGATCTTATGTGTGGACGATTGTTTTACTTATTTCCGATATGGCGGTATCAGTACGGTGAGAGAATATGAGGCGTTAGAAGAACAGTACAGGGCGGCGCTGGCATGTTTGCAGGGCAAAGGATTGAAGCAGCTGGAAGGAAAGATAAATGCATTCTATACTTCGGAATGCCGGAAAATGAGGAAGGTGAAAGAAAAAGAGGCCTTCAGGAACGCCATGGAAGGCAGAAAGGCAGAAGTCAGGGAACTGTTTGATCAGGATACAGAATATTACATATGGGGAGCGGGGATGAGGGGAGCGTTATGTCTGGATATATTTGAAACACTGGGCCTTCCCGTGGCGGGATTTATAGATTCCTGTGCGGCACAGAAAAAAGTCACGGGGTATCCGGTAATCTTCCCGGAGGAGATCAATTCTGATTACAGGATATGTATTACGCCTAAAAATCATGAAAAGGAGATCATGGATCAATTAAAGAATATGGGTATTTCGGAAGACAGATATTTTACATATTTCGATATGTTTGAAAGCATAGCAAAACTGGGGAAATAGAAATCTGATCGGAAAGGTGGGACAAGGGCGTGCATTTGGTCATTTTAGCAGCTGAATTGGCAACGGCTGGAAATTCATGCGGCGGCTCGGCGAGCTTTACGGCCAATTTAGCAAGGATCTTCAGAAGAAACGGACATCGGGTCACGATCGTTGTGATCACGACGAAGAAAGAAGAGATTGTATTTGACACGGATATTGCGGTAAGAAGCGCTTATGTAGAGAAAGCGTTGTGGGATGACTACAACAGGATTGCAGCGGTGACTGCTGCTGTCACGGGGGAAGCGCAGGATGAGATCAGAAAGTATATGGTCAATATCCATAAAAGCGAACTTGCGAAAAAGATGATCAGGGAAATAGACCGGGAAGACAAAATAGATATGATCCATGCCAGTAATCTGTGCGGGCTTTCCCTTGGATTAGAGGATGACATACCCTATGTGGTGAGAATATCGAGTTATTATAACATGTGGGATAACGCAGAACTGCCGGAAGGCACAGTGGATTATGGCAAATGCCCGATGACGATCAAGGACAGGCTGGAAGTCTACATGCTGCAAAAAGCGAAATATATCATTTCCCCCAGTCATCTGTTGGCCGGGATCGGCAGATTGCAACTGGGAATAGAGGCGACAGTCATGGAAAGTCCCTTCCTTTTAGACAGGGAGCACTGGGATTACAGCGTATATGATTCTTTGGTAAAAGGAAAGAAGTATCTGCTGCATTACGGAAGAATGGCTTATGCCAAGGGAACCCATATTGTTGCACAGACGGTGAAGCATATTTTGAAAAAATATTCGGACAGACTGGTCGTGCTTGCGGGGCGTGACAGTGAAATGAGATCTGCTGAAGGCGGGAGCATAAAAGGACATGAACTGGTTGAGAAATCAGCGCAGGAGTATGCGGACCGCGTTATCTATACAGGCTGTCTGGCGAGAGAACAATTATATCCGCTGATACAGCATGCGGAGGTGTGCCTGCTCCCTTCCCGTCTGGAAAATCTTTCCAATGCCTGTATCGAGGCGATGGCGATGGGAAAGATCGTTATCGGTACCAACGGGGCAAGTTTTGAACAATTAATTGATGACAGGATAAGCGGATATTTGTGTGAGAGGGATGATCCGGATTCCTTTATGCGTGCAGTGGAAGAAGCGCTGACGATGGGGGAGACGGCCAGAAGGCGGATGGGGTCGAGAGCAGTGGAGCGGACCAGACGACTGGCGCCGGAGGTGATCTATGAAGAATATCATACATTTTATCGGAAAGTGATCAGGGAATGGCGGCAAAAGAATACTTTAAAGAACGGGGAGGAACTGGAATGGTCATAAATTCTTACAGCCGGTTTTTGCAGACAATACAGGACAGATCGATCGTGATTTTTGGTGCAGGGAAAATTTTTAACAGCTGCAAATATATTCTGGAAGAAAAACCGTTAAGAGATAAAATTCTGGCAGTGGTTGATAATGATACGAGAAAGCATGGAACAGAAATAAATGTGCAGGGAAAATGTTTTTCGGTCATAAGTTTTGAAGAGCTGACCGATGTCTGCACCGGTCGTGCATTTCTGATCCTTGTAACGACAGCCTGTTTTGATGAAATACAAAGGCAGATAAGTGGCTGTGAGAAATTACGTGATATAGAAGTTTTGGATGCCAGAGATGTGCTGCAGAAAAGAGAGAGCTATCTGGCATCCTATTCCAATATTTTTCCGGGTATGCGTACAGAAACAGGGGAAAACGGAGAAAACATGTCGATTTCCGTGCTGACACACAACCGGGTGGAGCTGACTGTGAAGCTGCTCGAATCCATACAGCAATTTATGCCGCAGTTCAAGGGAGAAGTGTTGATCGGTGACAATGGCTCTGATGAAAAGGAACGGACTGCTTTAGAAGACACTTTGAAACATATGCGGTTCGACTACAGGTTATTGAAGTTTGACAGGCATTACCCGATCACGGCCGGCAAAAACAAACTACATCGGGAATGCAGGAAAAAGTGGATCTTACAGCTTGACAATGACGTCTATTTCACAGGTAATCCGATTCAAAAGATCAATGAAGATATAAGTGCGCTCGGCTGCAGGCTGTGGGGGCTTCCTTACTATGATGCGTGGACGGGGAAAGTTGCCAATTATGGCAGTAATCTGGAAATCAGGCTGGATGAAAACGGAGAAAAATATCTCGTGTGCCGGCTGGATCTGCCGTTTTGTGAAAAAGAAGCGCAGTGGCCGCCTATACTGTGCACCTATTCTTCGGGGGCGGCGACTTTGATGGAGAAAGACTTTTTTATGGAAATGGGGATGTATGATGAGAACCTCTTTATGCACCAGGATGTGGAATTTTTATACCGTGCAAACCTGCGCGGCTATAAGATTGGAAACATAGGAATGAACTGTCTTGTACATGACCATAAACAGATTGACAGCGAGTCGGGCAGGCGATACGAGGCGATAAGATTTGATGAAGAAAGACTTAAAAAAAGCAGGCAGTATCTGAAAGAAAAATATGGACTTGGCAGCCGGCTGTAATTTAAGGCTGGACATACAGTCTTTTGTGTGGACAAAGCTGCAGTTTAGCGTGGAAAGAGGATGGGAATGAAAAAAGTATCCGTTATCATGCCGCTGTATAATGCGGAAAAATATATGACAGAGGCAATAGAGGGTATCCTGAACCAGACGTATGGGGATTTTGAGTTGTTATGTATAGATGATCACTCAACAGATAATACGGCGGGGATCTTGAATGATATTGCTCAAAAAGAGCAACGGATCCGGATATTGACAAACGGGCAGCGGTTGGGAGCAGGTGAGTCGCGGAACAGAGGATTAAGAGAGGCAGCAGGCAAATATGTCGTTTTTCTGGATGGAGACGATGTCTTTCATGAGAAGCTGCTGGAGACGACCTGTGAAGCAATGGAACGCTGTGAGGCAGACGTTGTGCTGTTTGATGCTGCCAGGCATGTGGCAGGTGAGCATATCCATATAAGAAAAGCAACGGAATATACACAGGAGTTTGTGGAGCGATATTGCATAAAAACGTTCTGCATTCACGATTTTCCGACAGGAGAATTTCCTCTTGGGTCGGATGCGATCGGCGATAAAATGTTCTTAAAAAGTTTTATTATGGACAATCGACTGCAGTTTCAGGATCTGGCGTCCTCAAATGATGTCTATTTTGTAAGAATGGCTTTGTACTGCGCCGCGAAGATAATATGGGCGCGAAGCGATGAAATGCTGCTTTATACGCGAGAGCATTCGGAACCGTCCAGAATATCAAATAACAGAGATCCGATGTGCGCCTATTACGCGTGGGAAAAACTGGCACGGGAATTGTCCGGAAGGAATATGCTGGAAGATCTGCAGCAGCATTTTTACAGCACATTTGCAGGAGCTGTGGTTGACCGGATTCAAAGGGAACGAAGCGTGGAGCGGCGAGAAGATTTTTACAGATTTCTGCAAAGAGAAGGCATCGAAAAGTGCATGGCATATTCGACGGTATACCGTGATAAAATAGATGTTTACACATTATATATTTTAGACGGTATACAGAAAAATCCATGTGAGAGCGGCTGGATTTTTTCCATGGATTCCTGTTTTCAGTTTTATTTGAGGAAAAACGGAGAAAAAATCTGTCGGTTTCTGCAGGAATTGCCATTGCAGGAGAAAAAGACAATACTATGGGGTGCAGGACACGATGGAACAGCGCTGTTGGAATATCTGGACGGGCATTCCATAAGGCTGTCCGGAGTTGTTGACTGCAGCACAGAGAAGCAGGGGACTGTTGTCTGGGGGTATGAAATAACCGCCCCGGATTTCTTTGAGCAGGAAGCGGATCATATTCTTGTCACCTCGAAGCGGTTAGAGCAGGAGGTAAGCGGGATGGTAAAGCATACAAAGGCTGTGGTGGTAAATCTTCTTACGGTGTTGCTTTAGAAGGAGACGGATGCATGAGGATCATTGTTTCGCTTACATCTTATCCGCCGAGGATAAATGGTGTACATAAGGTAGTCGAGAGCCTGTACCGGCAGTCTGTGAAAGCGGATGAAATCGTGCTGTATTTAAGTCTGGAAGAATTCCCCGAAGCGGAAGAGGATCTTCCGGCGACACTCAGGGCACTGATCGGGAAAGGCGGGTTCCGGGTGGCCTGGGTGCATGGAAACCTGAAATCCCACAAGAAATATTATTATGCATTGCAGGAATATAGAGATGCCGTTGTGATTACGGTGGATGATGACACAATGTATGCAAAGACCATGATCGGCGAACTGGTTGCAGGTCATAAGCGGTTCCCCGGTGCGGTATCGGCGAGAAATGTAAGGATCATTCTGAAAAAGGATCAGACGTTGGAACCGTACCGAAGGTGGGAAAGAGAAGACTGTCTGGAAGATCAGCCGAGAATGGATCTATGTGCCATCGGTAACGGCGGCATCTGCTATCCAGCGGTGCACCATGAGCGCTGGTTTGATCAGGAGATGATCATGAAGACGGCGCGGGATCAGGATGACCTTTGGCTGAAATACAATCAGATCATGGATGACATTCCGGTTGTTTACACGAAGCCTTCTCAAAAAGATATCACGATAGAAGATTCACAGCGCAGCAGTCTGGCGGCCGACAATCTGCGTGGAACGGGAAATGACCGGTGTATTGCCGCACTGTCAGCGCTGTGCAGGCAGCAGGATGCAGGCCGCTGCCGGAAATGGTTCCGGAATCTGCTGACGTGGGAGGCGTATACGACTGCAAAAAAGAGATGCTATGCGGGAATCTATGGAGCTGTACTGGACGGGGTCGGAAATCTGCCGGTTTATTTTTATGGGGCAGGGGAAATCGCGAGGTATCTTTTAAGGATTCTGGCAGATTTGGGATTGACGGAAAGGCTTGAGGCGGTTCTGGTCACAGACAGGTCGGGGAATCCTGCCCGCCTGTACGGTCTGCCGGTGCGGGCATTATCGGAACTGGAAGCCGGCCGGGCGTTTGGGGTGATCTTAGGCGTGAGCGAGGCAAATAAAAAGGAAATCATGGATGAACTGGCAGAGTATCATTACAAAACTGTGGAATTGGATCTGCAGGTGATCAGCCGTTACTATCCGGAGTGTTTTTTTACTGCCAGAGAAAATATGACATCTGTATATGAATCAGTGGCAATTTCGGATCTGCCGAATATGGCGTATCATCATTTTATGAGCTGTGAGAATGAAGTGTTGTATCTGATGGAGGAAGGAAAGCTGGCAGGCGTTCTGTCTATTGGGGATCTGGAACGTTTTTACAGGAGACAGGAAGACAGACTTACGATCAATCAAAACTTTACCTCGCTGAGTATGGTTGATTATGACAAAGCAGCTGCATTCTTTGAGCGTTCGCTGACCATCAACGAGATACCGGTGGTGACACAGCAGGGAGAGTTTCTGGGCGTTATTAAAAAAGAAAAGAAACCGTTTCTCAGAAAGCGGCAGCGGCGGATGCTGAGAGCCGCCAGACTGGGAGAATACAGGTGGCGGCGGGAAGAAGTGAAACGTTTTGTAAAGGAAACGAAAGCTGATGTTTTTCTTTATATTTTTTCTCAGGAAAAAGTCATGCAGCAGTTAAGCGGGACGGAGCGGCAGAAGATCATGGGGCATGCCTCTAAAATGGACGGAAATTCAAAATGGAGTATTCTGTCGGATCAGGAGTGGGAGACCTTTTTAGGATCAGGAGAGAAGAATGGTGTTGCTGTCCTGAGGAAAGAAAGAGAGTCTTGTCAGCCGGTGGTTACAAACGGCAGAACTGTATTCCCGGACATGGAGGGGGATTACTGCACAATTCGAAACGGGTATCGCAGTACGCCGAATCTTCCACCCGCAGCGGACAGAAGAATTTTTATGTTTGGACCATGTTTTGTATTTGGTGCATATTGCAGAGATGACCAGACAATAGAAGCGTATTTGCAGGATTTACTGAACAAGGATGGGCACACGTTCTGGAAGGTTTTAAACAGAGGATTGTGCAGTGGGGAATTGTGCTATGATCAGATGTTTGTGGAGGAATTATCGAGAGACGATATTGTGATCATCATAGGGACGGAACGGTATATTCCAAAAGAGACGGGAGGCGCAGTGGCTTTTCAGGGTGACTTGTCAGAGGTTTTTTTGACGATACCGCATTTATCGGATTGTGTGCTGGACAGCATTTTACATTGTAACTATATGGTAAATGAAAAGCTGGCGCAGAGAATTTATGCGGATATCTGTTCAACGGGAATCCTGGAAAAGCCAGGAAAGCCTGGCTTACCGGAAAAAATACAGGAGTATTATATTAACTGGTCAATACGGGAATATTTTATGGAATATTTTCAGCGGTATGGGCTGTGTCAGATGCCAGGTAACAGGAAAACAGGCGCAATCATCATGAACTGCAATCCCTTTACGAAAGGACATAGATACCTGATAGAACAGGCCGTGAAAATGGTAGATAAATTATATATTTTCGTCGTAGAAGAGGACAGATCCTGTTTTAAGTTTCAGGACAGACTGCGGATGGTCGAACAGGGTGTTTCGGATTTGTTGGGGGATATTATGGTCATACCATCGGGCAGATATATGATATCTCTTGAAACTTTTGCACAGTATTTTGATAAGGAGCAGGTTCAGACGGTAGATTCTATGGATTATGATGTGTATATTTTCGGGGAAATTGTCGCGGCGGAATTAGGGATTGGATATCGTTTCGTAGGAGAGGAACCTTTTGACGAAGTGACAAGGGCATATAATGAGACGATGAAGAGGATTCTGCCGGATTTTGGTGTTGAAGTGATCGAATTTCCAAGAGCTGCATTTGACGAAAAGGAGATGATCAGTGCGACCAGGGTGAGAAAGGCAATACAGGAGGAAGATATGGAGATGCTTGAAAAATTGTGTCCACAGAGTACGATTGCGTACTTAAAAGAGCATTTTATGCAGGTTGTGAAATAACACGGGCCGGACGAAAAGATGTACCTTGACAATTTCATACTTTACATCAGATTGGATGTGTGTTACGCTGTTGATAGAAACACGAAGATTCGTTATGCGGAGAAGAGGATATGCGCTATAAACCACTGCCCATAGGGGTTGACGATTTTAGGAAACTGATCGAGCATGGATATTATTATGTTGATAAGACGGCCTTTATTCGGGATTTGATCGACAGGAAAGGGGAGGTCAATCTTTTCACACGTCCCAGACGCTTTGGTAAGACATTGAATATGAGTATGCTGCGGTATTTTCTTGAAGACATGCATACCATAAAAGGCGAACCCATGGATAACAGGGGACTTTTTGAAGGCCTGAACATCATGCAGGCCGGGGAAAGCTATCTGTCGCATATGGGAGCGTATCCGGTGATCACACTGACGCTGAAAGCAGGCAGGCAGTCTACCTTCGCGAGTGCATACAGACAGATCACCATGCAGATCGGCATGGAGTTTGAACGGCACAGCTATGTGCTGGATTCGGATCTGCCGGATGAGATGAAGGAGCGGTATAAAAGTATTCTGAGCGGCCATGCGGATATGGATATTTTTAAAGGTTCGCTGCAGTTTCTCTCACACTGTCTTTCTTACTATTATGGAAAAAGAGCCGTCCTGTTGATCGACGAATATGATGTGCCGTTGGAAAATGCTTTTCTGTGTGGATTTTATGACGAGATGATCGATTTTATCCGGGCGCTTTTTGAGACTGTGCTGAAAACAAATGCCGGTCTGGAGTTTGCAGTCATTTCAGGATGTCTCAGGATCAGCAAGGAGAGTATTTTTACCGGGTTGAATAATTTAGAAGTTATTTCGATTTTAAATGACAGCTATCATGAATACTTTGGCTTTACAGACTGCGAAGTCAGGAAACTGTGTGATGATTTTGCTCTTTCTGAAAAATACGAGACGGTGAAAGCGTGGTACAACGGATATCTGTTCGGAAATACAAATGTCTACAATCCGTGGAGTGTGGTCAGATATATTAAGGATTTACAGGCGAACGAAAACTGTTATCCTGTTGCGTATTGGGCCAACACTTCATCAAACAGTATTGTGCGGGAGCTGATCGAGTTGGCGGATGAAAGCGTAAAGGCGGAGATTGAACAGCTGATCGACGGCGGGGTGATTGAGAAGCCCGTTCATGAAGATATTACCTATGCTGAGGTGTATGAAAGCATGGACAATCTGTGGAATTTCATGTTCTTCACAGGTTATTTCCGGAAGGTCAGTGAGCGGATCTGTGAAAATGACATCCGGTATCTGACATTTCGGATTCCCAACAGGGAAGTGCGCTATATTTTCTATACCAAGGTGAGTGCATGGTTTCAGACGAAAATAAAGCAGCGTGATATGAGCAGGCTTCACAACGCCTTGTTACAAAAGGATGTGGAAACATTTGAAGCAGAGCTGAATGATATTATGCTGGAGACCATCAGTTCCATGGATGAGCATGAGAATTACTATCATGGACTGGTAGCCGGTCTGCTCACCGGGATCAAAGGGTATATCACCAAGTCCAATCGGGAGTCCGGCAAGGGCAGATGTGATCTTTTCGTGAAACCGGTATCGAGACGGAAGGAAGCTTTTATCATAGAATTTAAAGTGACAAAGAAGCTGGGCGAACTGGAGGCAAAGGCGGATGAAGCGCTGGAGCAGATCGAGGAGCGGCATTATGAAAAGGAGCTGCTCGATGATAACTACAGTGTGATCAGCCGATACGGTATTGCGTTTTGCGGCAAGGAATGTATGGTCAGGCTGGCGGCGCAGTAAAAGACTCAGCAGCAGGCTGACGGGCATCAAAATTCCAGCGCAGCAGGCTGCGGAGTATTTGACCCTCGCGGCAGTCGCTAAATATCCACGCACACCTGCTGTGCAGCATGGATCCTGATGGAAACGAATATGAAATAAACTGCGGAAAAACTGGTGTAAAGTATGAAAATGTCACACTTTACATCAGTTTTTTTTTTTTTGGTTACTTATGAATTTTCATATTTCAGACAGGGGAGACTGGACATTCATGGATATGATACAGGAAGCGATGGCCCATAATAAGCATATTTCAGATTATAAGTTTGACGGGGAACAGACATGGGCCGCATTCCGGAACAGGGCGGCCGGAAGAGACGTCTATCTCTATGGACTGGGAAATGCCGCCGGTTACTTTATAGAAAAATACGGTGATAAGGTAAAACTCTGTGGTGCGATTGACAGCTATATCGGTCTGCAGGGATTTTGTCTGGGGGACTATCTGCCGGAAGCAGTGGAAACGGCCTGTGAACGGATTTCGATTTATGATGCCGGTATTCTTCCGTCACTTGATCCGGAGAAAACGATTATTTTGATCACTGCCGTCAATGCGTATGAAGAGATTGCCCGGGAAATGGCGTCTTATCGTCTGCAATGTTTTGTTCTGCTTTTGATGGAAGCCGATGCGAGAATCTGTTTTCAAGATGAAGATGCCCGAGCGTATGACGGAAAGCAGATTGACAGAAAGCAGATTGGAAAGCACACCGCAAAACATAACGCAAAGCACACCGCAAAATGTACCGGAGAACAGCCGGATCTGCAGGAGCAGAGAAACGCATATACAGATAAATGCTGCAGTCTGCCCATTGCGGAAAATAAAATTGTATGCATGATCGGCAGGTATGGCGGCCATGCAAGATACATAACGAAGGAGCTGATCAGGCAAAGCGATATCGGAGAAAGGAATGCCAACAAGGCCGGCAGCGGAAAAGCCGGTGACAGGGAGGGCGGCAGCAGGCAGAGCAGTGACAGGAAAGCCGACAGCAACCATCGAGTCGATCTGGATATCGTCTGGCTGGTGGAGGATCTGCGGATGAAAGTACCCGAGGGGGTGCGGCCGGTCCTGATCGGGAATTGGAAGAAATATATTTACGAGATGGAAACAGCCGGCATCTGGGTGTTTGATATTCTTGTGCCGGCATTTATACGGAAGCGGGAAGGGCAGATTTATATTCAGACCAAGCACTGGCCGAGTATAACGTTGAAGAAATTCTTTCTGGACGACCCATCGACAACAAATACAGAACACGCACGACAACTGGTGCGGCAGAACGGCAAGATCGCGGATTACTTCTTTGTGGGAAGTGATTTTGACCTGCAGACATGCAAAAGCGGGTTTGCCTGTGAGGGAGCGTTTGTTTTTGTCGGTTCGCCGAGGACGGACGCTTTATTTGACAAGGGGAATGGTTACAACATTGATAACGAGAACAGAAGCATTAACGAGGGCAGCAGCGGCAGCGAAGACAACCGGGGCAACAGAACCAACTCTGTCAATCGAAATAAGGTTTATGCCAGATACCACATTGCGGCAGACATCCACACGCTGTTATATGCTCCGACATTTCGCTTCGATCAGGAAAAAAAGCAGAAAAGGACAGTGCAGGGATTAGATTTTACGAAACTTTCAAAACAGCTGGAGCGGCGTTTTGGCGGTCAATGGAAGATTCTGTTCAGAGGGCATCCCTCTCTTTTGCATCTGAAAAACAGAGAAGACAGGGAGCATAACGTCTCGGTGATCGATGTGAGCGGGTACGAGGACAGTCAGGAGCTTGTGGCCGCCTGCGATATGCTTATCTCCGATTATTCGAGTATTCTGTTTGAGGCGGCATTTGTGGGGAAAGCGGCGCTGCTGTTTGCACCTGACAGGGAAGCGTATCTGGAAAAGGAGCGGACGTTTTACATAGACTACGATGCGCTGCCGTTTCCGGCGGCACAGACGAACGGGGAATTGGCCGCCGCGATCGAGCGGTTTGATGAGGGTGCCTATCGAAAAAAGACCGCTCTTTTTCTGGAGCAGTACGGTGTGCATGAGGACGGTCACGCCAGCGAAAGGGCGGCGGCGTTTCTGTTGTCCCGGCTGGAGCGCCGGCACAGGATTTCCGTCATCATACCTTTTTACAACACGGCCGCTTATCTGCCGCGCTGTATCGAAAGCGTTCTAAACCAGAGCTGCAGGGATCTGGAGATCATTCTGGTGGACGATGGCTCTACGGATGATTCCCTGCAGATCTGTGAAGCCTATGCGAAGAAAGATCCCCGTATCGTTCTCATCAGTCAGGAAAACCGCGGGAATACTGCGGCGAGGAAAGCCGGGATAAAAGCCTGCAGAGGAGAGTATGTGATGTTCGTGGATTCCGATGACTGGATTGGAACCGATCTGGCCGCCCTGCTGTATGAGCAGGCGGAGAGGCATCGTGCGGATCTGGTCGTTTCTAATGTGTTGAAGATCCGGGCAGGCGGACGGGAGGAAGAGCGGAGAAACCTGATCGCTCCGGGGGTTTATACCAACCCCAAGGATGCGGTGAAGAAGCTGTTTTTTGATTATGAAGATGAAGACTGCCGGTACGGCATTTTGCCCTATCTGTTTGCCAAGCTGTACCGGAGAGAGCTGGCAGTCCGTTCCATGGAAAAGATTGACGACAGGCTCCAATACGACGAGGACCGGGCGCTGGTGTGGACCTGTCTTATGCAGGATATCACGGCGGTCTTTGTTGGCAGCAGGGCGTATTATTACTGTCAGCGGGCCGAAGGGCTGGTGCGCGCCAGAGACGAACTGTATCTGGCGAAGATCAACTATTTCTACTGTTATATGCGCAGGCTGTTTGCGCAGGAAGACGGGATTTTAAGAAAGCAGCTGGAGCGGTATGTGGCCTGGAACGTGCAGATTGCGTTTCAGTGGAAGCTGGGCATGGGGGAAGGCGCTTTGCCGAAAACGCAGGGAAACGGCGGGGAGAGCAGGCAGGATGACCACAGAAAGTCATCAGATTCCCGAAAGCGGCCGGTATCCGGGAGCGAAATGAATGCTGCCGGCGTCCCGGATCCGGCAGGACACAATGTCAAAGTATCGGTGATCATCCCTTCCCTCAATGCCGCCGGCCAGATCAGGGAGTGCCTTGACAGCGTCAGGAGACAGACGCTGCCGGAGCTGGAGATTCTCTGTGTGGATGCCGGTTCGACGGACGGGACGGCTGCGATCCTGGAGGAATATGCTGCGCTGGATAACAGGATCCGTTATCTGCAGTCGGAGCGGAAGAGCTACGGTTTCCAGATGAACGCAGGGATAGAGGCGGCAGGCGGGGAGTACATAGGCATTGTGGAGCCGGATGATTACGTCGCGGAGGATATGTTTGAGAAACTGTACGATGCCGCTCATGGCAACCGTCTGGATTATGTGAAATCCAATTTCTATAAGTTCGTGGATTACCGGGGCCGGCGTCATTACCGGAAGTGGGAGCGAAGCTACTGGGGACAGGACGGCGATATTTTCGGACGGGTGATCCTGTTAAAAGAAACGCCCCGGGCGCTGGTCTACGGTGACCACGGCAATATCTGGTCGGGCATCTACCGGCGGGAATTTGTGCTGGAGCGAAAGATCCGGTTTCATGAGACGCCCGGGGCTTCCTATCAGGATACGGGATTTGCCCTGTTGTGTTCGCTGGAAGCGGAGCGGGTGATGTTTGTGGAAGACTGTTTTTACCGCTACAGGCAGGGCGGCACGGGAGCGTCGGTGCGGTCGCAGGACAAGCACAGCGTGATCATTGCCGAATATGCATGGGTCTGGGAGCAGATGAAAAGCAGAGGGTTTACGGACGAAGTATGCCGCAGCTTCTATATGGTGATGAAATTCCACTCCTATCTGTGGAATTACAACAGACTGCGGCCGGAAGGCAGGAGACGGTTTCTGGCAGGCCTTGTGCAGGATGAACTGCTGGAATTTCGGGAGGAAGTTCTGTCGTTTCGGATTCCTGAAAAAGAAAGGATGCTGCGATTATGGCGGGGAAAGCAGACACAGGAAGATATTTTTAACGAGGCGGAAGAGAGAAGAAGAAACGATGCGGAGGCATTCCTGCAGCTGGTGGAAAAGGCGGCACAGATCGTGGTGGTCTGTGCGGGAGCGCGGGGCAGGGCCCTCTTGAAGCTGTGCGGAAAGCTGGGGACAGGAAATATCCGTGCCGTCTGTGATAATGCTCCTGCTGTTCAGGGGCAGACCGTGGAGGGCATGGAGGTGATGAGCGTGGAACGAGCAGTCAGGCAGTACCCCAAAGCCTGTTATATGATCGCCAATCAATGTCATGCAGAGGAATTGTCTGCGCAGCTTGCCGGCGCGGGGATCAGCGCAGAGCAGATTTCTGTCTACGGGGAAGGCATTTACGGGGAAGAGGCGGTCATGAAATTTTTATTTTCGTGAGCAGACAGCAGGGTGCGCGCAGAACGGAAACATTGGGGGATGCGTTCGGCACACGCTGCCCCAAATATTCCGTATGGAGGTAACAGGGATGAACGCAGAACAGGATAAGGTGCAGTGGATCTACGGGCAGTTATGCGATGAAGAATCCAGATATCTATTTGAAAACAGAAGGAAATATGCCGAGAGCGGTGAGTGGAAATACATTGAAAATATAGTCAGGAGCATACCGCAGTACGCTGACAATGTTTACTATGGCGGTAAGGAACAGGAGCTGTACCGAAAGCTGAGAGCATACGGGAAGAAGATCATTCTTTTCGGTTATGGGTACAGGGCCAAAAGGCTGTACCGGGATCTTTGCGCGGAGCATCTGGATATGGCGTATATTGTTGATTCCGATGAGAAGAAGCAGGGCACTTTTATAGAGAAAACACCGATTGTTTCTCTGCGGTATGTTGTTGAACGGGAAAACACTGACCAGTGCGTGTTTCTGATCACTTCCTCTTATCATGCGGAAGAGATACGGGCGGAACTGTCAAAATGCGGCTGCAGATACGTAGAGGACGCAAACCTGTACGGCAAGTGTTTCCGGCAGGATCAGTATTTTGAGCGCAGTGATTTTTTGACGTTTGCGGAGCAGGAGGTCTTTGTCGATGGGGGATGTTTTGATCTGGAAACGACACGGATCCTGATGGAGAGACTGGAAGAAGAGGGGAAGAAGTGCCGGAGCGTGTATGCCTTTGAGCCGGACCGGAACAACTATTTGGCCTGTAAAAAGAAGACAGAACATAGTGGCTGGCACAACATAAGGCTGGTCAATGCCGGATTGTGGCATGAACCGGCGGCGTTAACCTGGGAGAATGCGGGAACGGCCGGAGCACATCTGGCAGAAGCGGCGGGGGAAGGCGGCGGCCGGTGTCAGGTGAAAGCGGTTTCTCTGGATTCCGTTGTTGAGAAAAGGGAGCAGGTTACGTTTATCAAGCTGGATGTGGAAGGAGCCGAACTGGAGGCTTTGCAGGGAGCGAAGCGGATTATCACAGAAAACAGGCCGAAACTCGCGGTCTGCCTTTATCATAAGAAGGAAGACTACTGGCGGATTCCTTATTATGTGAAAAGTATGGTGCCGGAGTACAGATTATATATCAGGCACTACAGCAATTATTCGGCGGAAACGGTACTGTATGCCGTTTGAACATATAGTAAACGACATAACAACTTTCTGTTTCCGGCTCTTGCAGAAGCCATATACGGTAGCTCCTGCAAGGCCGAAAACGAAATTTCTAATGTCGTTAACTATACATGCCGGATTCAAAAATAGCAATACGAATAGCAATATGAATAGCAATATAAATGGAAATATGAATAGCAATATGAATGGAAATACAGATAGAAATACAAACAAAAATACAGATCACAACTTTAAGGAAAGTAAGGGAAGAACATTGCACAGAGCAGAGGAAGATAAAATAACCCCGCAGGAACTGATCGCAGAACTGCCCAAAGGGCTGGTCAAGTGGTATCCGTTTAAGGCGGATCAGTGTGCGCTTTATATCACCGGGAATACGGAACTTGACCGGGCGGTGGAAGAAGCCCTGCGGGAGAGCGGTATGATGGTGGATTGTGTGGAAGCGGAAAACCTCCCTTTAAAGCGGTATGACCACATCATAATCACCATGGCGATGGAACAGACCGGAAACATAGAAGAGGCTACGAAAATTTTGCGAAAAGCAAGGCCGCTGTTAAAGGAACATGGCAGGCTGTTTCTGGGGATGAGCAATCGTCTGGGAATCCGGTATTTCTGCGGGGACAAAGATCCCTATACGGGGCGGAGTTTTGACGGCGTGGAGGGGTATGTCAGGGCGGAGGCGTCTGCTTTTGACCGCCGGAAAGGCCGCAGTTACGCGAAAGCGGAGATCAGGCAGATGCTCCGGGAAGCCGGGTTTGTCCATTACAGGTTCTATTCGGTATTTCCTGTGCTGGAGAGGCCGCAGATCATGTTCGCCGATGATTTTACGCCGGGGGAGCAGCTGGACATCCGGATTTTCCCACAGTATCATTGTGCGGATACGGTATTTCTGGAGGAAGAACTGCTGTACGGCGCGCTGCTTGAAAACGGGATGTTCCATCCCATGGCCAACGCATTCTTTATAGAGTGCGCGCTTGACGGCGGGCTTTCCGACATAAATCAGATCACCGTTTCCATGGACAGGGGGCGGGAGAATGCCATGTTCACCATGATCCGCAGGGATGGTCGTGTGGTAAAAAAGCCTGTCTACAGGGAAGGGCTGCAGAAGGGGAAGGCACTTAAGGAGAATGCGGCCGATCTGGAACGCCATGGTGTGCGGATGGTGCCCATGGAACTGGAAAATGACGCATGTGTCATGCCTTTTATAAAGGAACGCTCGGCCCTTTCCTTTCTGCGGGAGCTGTCCACAAAGGATCAGGAGCGTTTTCTGCAGGAGCTGGACCGGTTCTGGCAGATCATCCTGCATTCCTCGGAGCATACACCCTATGAGGAGATCGACTGGGAGAATTATGCTCCGGGCTGGGAGGAAAAGACGCCCGACGATCCTTTGAAAGGCCAGTGGAAGAAGCTGGCTTTTGGAACGGCACAGGAGCGGGACAGCATCGGTGTGATCTTGAAAAGGGGCTATATCGACCTGATACCGCTGAATGCCTTTTACGACGGGAAGGATTATCTGTTCTATGATCAGGAGATGTACGTGGAGAATCTGCCGGCGAAGTCGATCCTGCTCAGGACGCTGACCACCCTCTATCTGGGGAACTGGGAGCTGGAGCGCATTCTGCCGGAGGAACGGCTGCGGGAGCGCTATGGTCTGAACCAATGTCGGCAGTTATTTTCCGGATTTAACAGCCGCTTTTTAAACGAACTGAGAAATGACAGGACTTTGCGGGAATACCACAGGGCGGTGCGGAAGAATGCGGGTACGATCCATGCCAACCGCCAGCGCATGAATTATGCGGCACAGGAGTACGACCGGATCTTCCGGGATATCTTTAAGGGAACGCGGAACCGCAGGCTCTATCTGTTCGGGACGGGACAGTTCGGGCGGGCTTTTCTGTCGCAGTTTGGACGGGACTGTGAGATCTCCGGATTCATAGACAATGATCCGGACAAGTGGAATACGCAGATCGGGGGTGTTCCGGTTTATCCGCCGGCAGAGCTTGCGGCGCTGGAAAAGGGGACTTATAAGGTGATCATCTGTATCAAAAATCACCGGGCCGTTATGGAGCAGTTAACGGGAATGGGCATCACCAATTTCAGCGTTTATGATGTCAATCTGGCGTATGTGAGGCCGGAGCCGGAGCCGGGAGACAGGGAGAAGCCCGGGGAGAGCGGGAAGAAAAAGTATCATGTGGGGTATGTGGCAGGGGTGTTTGACCTTTTTCATATAGGGCATCTGAATCTGCTCAGGCGCGCCAAAGAGCAGTGTAGTCATTTGATCGTGGGTGTGGTGACGGACGAAGGGGTGATCAGGAACAAGCATAAGGCCTGTATCGTCCCTTTTGCGGAGCGGATCGAGATCGTGCGTGCCTGCAGATATGTGGATGAGGCGGTGGAAATACCGCTGGAGCAGTATGATACGGATGAAGCGTACAGGAGATATCAGTTTGACGTACAGTTTTCCGGGAGCGACTACGCCGACAGCCCGGCATGGACGGCCAAGCGGGAGTTTCTGCGGCAGAAGGGGGCGGATCTGGTGTTTTTTCCGTATACGCAGTCTACCAGTTCCACGAAGCGCAGGGAGTTGATCGGCAGGAAAGCGGAGGAGTGAGAGGGGAGCGATGCAGGTAAGTTTATCAACGAAAAGTATACACGGGGTAACGAGGATCGGCGCTGACCCGGAGGGTGTTTTGGGCGAAAGTGTATATGGGATCACGGTGGACGCGGAAACCTTTTATGGACGGAATGCACTGGAAGGATGCGGTGAAAAAGGGTTTGACGCGGATGCGGTGGCAGCGCAGTTCAGTGCGTTTGTGCAGGACTGCGTCAGGAGCGGTGTGAGGATTCACGCCATGCGTATGCCGCGTTTGCGGTGGGATACGAAGCGGACGGATTTACGTGAACTGCTGCTGCGGTTCGGGCGGGAGGGGATCGAAGCCTGCGCCGGGGCGGGCTGTCATTTTGTGGTGATGCAGCCGCTTTTTGCAGGAATTGCCAGAGAGCAGCTGTGGCGGGAGAATCGTCGGTACTATGCGGCGCTTGGACGGATGGCGCAGCGGGCAGGCGTTAAGATTCTGCTGGAAAACCAGTGCGGTCATGTGAATGGTCATTTTGTCCGCGGTGTCTGTGCGGATGCCGCTGTGGCGGCAGCGTGGATTGATGCCCTGAATGCGGAGGCGGGAGCGGAGACCTTTGGTTTCTGCCTTGACACGGGGGCCGGCAATCTGTGCAGGCAGGATATGGGGGAGATGGCCGTGACGCTGGGAAGCAGGCTTAAGGCCGTGCTGGTGCGGGAATGCGACGGGGTGCGGGAGGCAAGCCGGCTTCCTTTTACGGGACGAACGGCGGCCGGGCAGGACGCCGACTGGCCGGGCTTGATCCGGGGGTTACGGAAGAGCGCGTTTGACGGTATCCTGATCCTGGATGCCGGCGATACTTTGAGAGGGTTTTCCCATCTGCTCCGTCCGCAGGTGCAGTCGCTTGTCTGTGCGGTGGCGGAGTATTTCAGATGGCAGATCGGCATGGAATGGTGTCTCCGGGCGTACCCGTCCAGAGTGCTTTTCGGGGCGGGAAATATGTGCCGGCAGTATCTGGCCCGCTATGGGGAAGCGTTTCCGCCGCTTTTTATCTGCGACAATGACCGGGAGCGCTGGGGGACGGAAGTATGCGGTGTGGAAGTGAGACCGCCGGAAGCATTACGGGAACTTCCGGAGGACTGCGTGGTCATGATCTGCAATACATTTTATGAGGAGACTGCGGAGCAGCTGCGGGAGCTGGGCGTGAGACAGATCGGGGCATTCAGTGACGAATGTTTGTGATGCGCCAGTCTGCGTTCTGGTGGGAGAACCGGCTGCGTCAGTCTGCGTCTGGATGGGAGAAATGGCTGCGTCAGTCTGTGTCTGGTGGGAGGAACGACTGTGCCGGTCTGTGTCTGGTGGGAGGAACGGCTGTGGCAGTCTGCATCCGGATAAAACGAAAGGAAGGGCGAGTAAGATGCACAAACTGTCTGTGGGCGTACAGAGCAGGCACATCGTATATGACGAAGATCCTGCAGAGGGGTTTCAGATGCTGCTCCAGTCGGGGTTTACCTGCTGTGATTTCAGCCTCAATGCCTATTTGTCCAATGAGGAATTGTATAAGTATAGAAGAAATGACTTTTTCGACCGGCCGGTTTCCGCGCTGAGCGCTTTTTTCGGACGGCACAGGGAAGCGGCCGGGGCGGCCGGCGTTCGGATCAACCAGATGCATATGCCCTACCCCTGTTTCGTGCCGGGTGCACCAAAGGAGATCAACGAGTATCTGGCAAAGGTGGTGGCTCCCAAAAGCATGGAAGTGTGCGCCTTTTTCGACTGCCCGCACATCGTGGTGCACGGGTTTAAACTTGCCGGCCATGTCAGTTCGGAACAGGAGGAGTGGGAGCGGACGGAGGAATTCCTGCAGACGCTTGGCCCCCTGGCGAAGGAACGCGGTATTACGGTCTGCATGGAAAATATCTATACAGACAGCGGAAACCGTATCGTGGAAGGACCCTGCTGTGACGCCGCAAAAGCCGCCGCCCGCATCGACAGGCTGAATGAGGCGGCCGGGGGAGAGGTGTTTGGATTCTGTTTCGACACGGGACATGCCAATCTGGTCGGACTTGATTTCGAGAATTTTATCACCACACTCGGAAAGCGGATCAAGGTGCTGCACATTCATGATAATGACGGTGTGGCGGATTTACACCAGATACCGTATACGTTTGCCAGAGGCAGGGAGAATCAGACGTCTACGGACTGGGCCGGGTTTCTGGCGGGATTGATGAAGATCGGATTCGATCAGGTGCTGAGTTTTGAGACGGCTCCGGTGCTGTCGGCATTTCCGGAGCAGATGAAGCGGCCGGCGCTTGCGTTCATTGCAAAGATCGGCAGCTGTTTTGCGGAGAAAATAGAAAAAGGCCGGTGACAGGGAGTAAGGAGGCTGAACCAGCCGTTGTGGAGACTATCGGGAAAGGTATGCGTAGAAGTAACGGGAATTGTATTTTCAGACTCTGGTCCGTCTGTACTCGTTGGGACTCATATGGTAATGCTGTCTGAATTTACGGCAGAAATATCCTGCGTTTGCAAAACCGGTATCCGCGGCGATGGCGGTCACGGATTTCCCTGTGGTATGAAGCTGCCCGGCGGCCTGTGTCAGGCGGTATTGGATGAGATATGCCACCGGCGGCATCCGGATGAATGTCTTGAAAATATGGAGAGCGCTGCTTTTGCTGACGGAGGCGGAGGCGGCGATCTCTTCGAGGGCCAGTTCCTCTCGGTAATGGTCATGCACATACTGCATCATGGTCTGGAGTCTTGCCTGCTGGTGGTTCAGCTGCCGGGCTTTCCCGGAGTCTGTGGTCAGATCCAGATTCTGAAACAGAATATCCCACATTTGTAGAAGGAGCTGCGTTGTCTGCAGCTCATTTTTTTGAGCGGTTTCCTGCAGGGCGAAGATCTGCGCCAGGATCTGCAGGATCCGGTTCTGCCAGGGGATCTGCGGGGCGAAGATCTGACAGGCGGCAGAGGAGTTTATTACGGGAAGAATATATTTTTCGTAGATGAGACTATCCTCCGGGGCCAGCAGAAGAGGGGAAAAGACGATATTGGGAATGGGCGTGCTTCCCCTGGATTCAAAGCGGTGCAGAACGCCGCTGTTGATGAAAATACCGCATCCTTTGGGCAGTTCCAGCTGCTTTGCACCTACAAGACAGCGGGCAGCGCCGTCCGTGACGACCATAAATTCCAGTTCATGGTGCCAGTGCCAGTCAATGCGGTGGAAATCAAACTGCCAGATATCTTCAGGATAGTAGGCAAAAGGATATCGGCTGTTTCCATGCTGTACGGTTTCATAGAGGGTGTCGTCGGTGGTGATCTTATAAATGCTCATAGGAATCTCGTTTCGTAGTGGTACAGTCAAATACACGCGCTTACGGTGCAGACTGTGTAACGTTGGATTTGCGATATTGTACCATAAATATGTGAATATGTGCAATGATTTCGGCATATAAATGCGATACAATGTAACAACGGCAGCAACAGTGAGGGTATTTGAATTGTTGCCGATAATTTGTCACTAAGGAGATAAGAAGGTTGAAAAATCACACTGATGTGCTGATTTTTCAACTGCGGGTTTGTGCCGGAGCCACAAACTCGGGATGGCAGAGCCAAATTTGAGATTTGGCTCGCAGCCTTCGCAAAAAACTGCTTCGGCATGGAGGTAAACATGAAGAACAAATACAACACGACCGTCACGGCCTGCTTTGTGGGATATATCGTGCAGGCCATCGTTAATAATTTTGTGCCGCTGCTCTTTTTGACGTTTCAGAGGACTTACGGGATTCCGCTTTCGCAGATCACACTGCTGGTGACGTTTAATTTCGGAATACAGCTTCTGGTGGATCTTCTGTCCATCGGATTTGTGGATAAGATCGGCTATCGGGCGTCCATGGTCATGGCTCATGTGCTGGCGGCAGCCGGGCTTATTCTGCTTACGATCCTGCCGGAGGAGTTTGGATCCCCCTTTGCGGGCATCCTGATCGCCGTTATGGTCTATGCCATCGGCGGCGGGCTGCTGGAGGTGCTGGTCAGTCCGGTGGTGGAAGCCTGTCCATCGGATAATAAGGAGAAGGCGATGAGCATGCTGCATTCCTTTTACTGCTGGGGACATGCAGGGGTGGTGCTGGTGTCAACGCTGTTCTTTCATGTGGCCGGCATCGGAAACTGGAAGATACTGGCCTGCGTGTGGGCGTTAGTGCCGATCTGCAATGCTGTCGCGTTTGTGAAGGTGCCCATCGCTTCCCTGATGGAGGAAGGGGAGACAGGACTGCGGCTGAAAGAGCTGTTTGGGATCAAGGTGTTCTGGATCCTGCTGGTGATGATGATCTGTGCGGGGGCCAGTGAACAGGCGGTGAGCCAGTGGGCGTCCACCTTTGCGGAGAAAGGGCTGGGGATATCCAAGACGGCGGGGGATCTGGCAGGACCGCTGGCATTTGCGATCCTGATGGGCGCTTCCCGGGCATTCTATGGAAAATACGGCGACCGGATCCATCTGGACCGGTTTATGGTCTACAGCAGCTGCCTGTGCATCCTGTCTTATCTGGGGATAACGTTTCTGCCGTCTCCGCAGCTTAGCCTGGCTGCCTGTGCGGTCTGCGGCCTGTCGGTGGGGATCATGTGGCCCGGCACGTTCAGCAGGGCATCGGCAGCGCTTCCCAGGGGCGGTACGGCAATGTTTGCGCTGCTGGCTCTGGGCGGGGACGTGGGTTGCTCCGGCGGGCCTACGGTGGTCGGATTTGTGTCGGGCGCGCTGGGAGACAATCTGAAGCTGGGCGTTCTGGCAGGGGTGGTATTTCCGACGCTGTTATTACTGGGGGTTCTGCTGGTGTCCCGCCTGCAGGTAAAGAAAGAGGCACTTTGAAGCAAGACATCCGGCTGTGTATGAAAGGATTGGGAATTCATCTCTATGAGAAAGATCATGAAAAATGTTATTTTTACCTTTTTGATTCTGCTGCTGGGACTTTACACGGCGCTTTTGACATATCTGCACTTTTTTGCATCGGGGGACAGGGACTTTTCCGGGGAGTGGACGACGCAGCTTGCTATGACGCAGCAGGCGGCGGTCACGGCGCTTGACTGGCTGCAGGAGATTGAAGGGGTATCTGTTTCGCTGGAAGAGATGGAGTCTTCCATGCAGGGATTGACCATCGAGGTAAGCCTGACGATGGAGCAGACAGAGCGTATGGCAGGTACGTTTCAATGCGGGATACGGGCGGACAGCTATGAGGCGTGCAGGCAGGCGGCCTACGAGGCATTTGCCGAAAGCTTCCGGACCCTTCTGGGAGAGAGACTGCGTATGGCAGGTTATGCGGGAAGTACGGATCAGGAAGCGGTGGAGGCTCTTGTGGCCGGGGAGTTCGGAGTGTCTACTGTGTCCTATCTGATGGAGTATGGTCCGGTGCTGCTGCCTTCCCTGGAAGAATTACAGGGACAATATGAGGGCAGCGGTACTTACGAGGTGGAAGCGGGGGTCCTGCGCAGACGGTTTGAGGATGGCAGTACGGTCATTACAAAGGAAGAATATTATATCAGGAAAGATGACGCTCTCATTCTGACGGGAGAGGCGGACTCTGAGGACGGGAAATCTTTCTCCGGTCGGTATCCTGTTGTGTACAGGGGTGAGCCGCTGCAGCCCTGATCAAAGCGTAAGAAATTACAGGTCCAGTGGGCAGGAAGGTGTTGATATTCTGCAGCAGGACCGGAGACAGAGTAGGAGATGGAATGAAAACTATATTACAAAAAAGCAGCCTCTTTATATTGTCCATCATTTTGGCAGTTTCACTTCTGCCGGCAAGAGTGTATGCGGGCTTTGAGATGTGCGGAGTCTGTCAGGTGCAGACGGATACGGGAGCCGCAGGTACCGTTAAATTTCTGGATTATGGCTATGTCAACAATACGTACCTTTCGCTGCGGGATCTGGCCATGATTCTTATGGATACGGATAAGGCTTTTTCGGTGGAGATTTCAAACAGCTCTGTTTCGCTGTCGACGGGAGGCTCCTACACGCCGGTGGGTACGGAAAACGGTTCCTGGGAAAGCGAGGAGAATCCGGATCTTTCCCTGCGGCGAAATGAGTTCGAGGTGGACGGACAGAAAGTTTTTTATCATACCATGATCATGAAGATGCCTTCCGGGGATTATGACTGTTTTATGATGACCATGGATCTGGCCATGCTCTTTGATATGGATATCGCATCTTCCGGCACGGGTTCCCTGTTGATCAATACGCAGGATGCCTTCCGGGTTTTTCCTGATGCTTTGGAACAGGCAGGTTATTTCTACGGGGTCAACGGTGTCTTCCTGGGAGATGCTGTCACCGGGGAAGTTTATTACCAATACCAAGCGGATGTGCCTTATCCGATCGCCAGCACTTCCAAGCTGATGACGTGCCTTTTGACCATGGAAGCTGTTGCGTCCGGGCAGATCGCGCCGGAAGACTCTGTTACCGTTTCGGATGCGGTGGAGCTGCTGGCCTCTTCCAGTGACGGGGTGATTCCCCTGAAAGCCGGGGATCAGATCACCGTGCAGGAATTATTGACCGGCCTGCTGCTGCCTTCCAGTAACGAATGCGCGTTGTGTCTGGCTGAGACCATCGACGGGTCGGAGGAAGCTTTTGTGCAGAGGATGAATCGGAGGGCGCAGGAGCTGGGGCTGTCCCAGGCCGTATTCTTCAACAGTCATGGGCTTCCCTCGTACTCGGGGGATTCCATTTCCGCAAAGCGGCAGAACCGCATGAGCGCCGAGGATATGTTCCGGCTGGCCGCTTATCTGCTGGAGGTCTATCCGCAGGTTACGGGCATTACTTCCATGAAAGAGGCCAGACTGGCGTCCCTTGACCTGGAAGTACGCAACAGCAATCCGCTGCTGTACAATATGCCCGGTGTCACGGGGCTGAAGACCGGGACCACCAACAAGGCGGGGGCCTGTCTGGTCACTTCCCTGTCCGCAGACGACGGGACGATGCTGCACGACCTGATTGTCGTTGTTCTGGGGACGGAGGATTCCATGGAACGCGGCCGGGTATCAGGGCTGCTGGCCAGATATGCCCTGCAGGCTTTCTATGGGGAAGGGGAGGCGTCTGGGGACGGAACGGCCGGTCAGGACGGTACCACGCCGGGCCTGCCTGTACATGCCGAAGCGGCAGTGGGACGCATTATTCGGGGCGTTGTCCGGTAGGGAGCCTTCTGCCTTAGAGGAATTGTCTGCGCGCAGGCGTGACGGGAAGCCGAAGCAGATAGATACACACGCTGTTTAAGATTGAAATCAGTGTCAGAAGAGTTGCGCCGATATGTGGCAGTCTTTTGGCACTTTTTTTGTTTATGCGCATTTCTGAATCGTAAAAAGTTATAATAATTACGTTTGTCGATGCTTTATTTGCAGGAAAGCTTGCATAAATACCTGATTATAGATTATGCTGTCTAATAGAAATGGACGTTTAATCAAATATTTCCATAAGGCATAAACAGGAAAAGGGAGGGAATGGATGGAATCAATCTGGGCGGCGGAAACGAGAATAAGAAAGCGCATACCACTTCCGGGAGATCTGGAGACGGAGGCTGTTGTTATAGGGGCAGGCATGGCAGGGATCCTGACTGCCTACTATCTGCAGCAGGCAGGGATTGGGACGATTGTTCTGGAGGCGGACAGGATTGGCAGCGGTCAGACGAAGAACACGACAGCCAAGATAACGTGTCAGCATAATCTGATCTATGATCGTCTGATCCGTACACAGGGCAGCAGGGCGGCTTTTGCCTATGCGTCCGCAAATGAAGATGCGATTGAGGCGTATGAGCGTCTGATCCGGGAAAAGGATATTGCCTGTGATTTTGTCAGATGTCCGGCATATCTGTATTCCAGAAAGGGAGAGGCGCTCCTGCGTCAGGAAGTGAAAGCGGCGGCTTCAATAGGTGTTGATGCTGCGTTTGATACGGACAGTGAACTGCCGTTTCTTGTATCGGGGGTGGCAAGATTTGACAGACAGGCCTGCTTTGATCCGTTGAAATTTCTGTCGGCTGTTTCGGAAGAGGTGACGGTATATGAGCGAACCAAGGTGTTAAAGGTTGTGGGAAATCAGGCAGTGACGGACAAAGGATGTGTGACGGCACGACATATTATATTTGCCTGCCACTATCCGTTTGTCAATATACCCGGATACTATTTCGCGAGAATGTATCAGGAGCGCAGCTATGCGGTGGCTTTGGAAGGGGCTGACAGGATAGAGGGCATGTATCTTGGCATAGATCGGGATGGTTTATCGTTCCGCCAGCAGGGGGAAAGGCTGCTGCTTGGCGGTGGCAGTCATCGGACCGGCAGGAATAAGAAGGGCGGACAGTATGCCGGACTGCAAAACAGGGCGAAGGCATTTTATCCCGGCAGCCGGGTGATCAAGAGTTGGTCGGCGCAGGATTGCATGACGCTGGATGGGATTCCTTATATCGGACGTTTTTCTGCCCGCAGGCCGGAGTGGTATGTGGCGACGGGATTTGGAAAGTGGGGAATGTCGTCGTCTATGGCGGCGGCACATATTCTGACGGCACTGATCACAGGGCAAAAATGCCCGGAAGCGAGGGTCTTTTCACCGCAGAGAAGGCTGACATCCGGAGCAGTACGGGAGCTGGGTGCTCATAGTCTGCATACCATGAGAGGCATGACGAAACGCATTCTGCCGGCAGAAAATGGGAGGATTGTCCCGAACTGTACGCATATGGGCTGCAGACTGGAGTGGAATCCGGAGGAGGAGACCTATGACTGCCCCTGTCACGGTTCCCGCTTTGACAGGAAAGGTCATTTGATCGATGGTCCGGCACAAAATGACTGCCGCAGGAGGTGACTTCTGCGGCAGTTTCACATGCAGTATAAATGCTGTGAAGCTCTGGACTTTCACAGTTGTGGAGCGAATTTCGGGAGCAGGCCGTGTGCGGTATGGGTTCAGATCAAATTGGCGAACAGGGAAGCTCCGATTACGGTCACGAGTCCTGCTACGGCGATGGCCAGACTGCTCATGGCCCCTTCGACTTCGCCCATTTCCATGGCTTTGGCTGTGCCGATCGCATGGGAGGCCGTGCCCAGTGCCAGTCCCTTTGCGATCGGCTCTTCGATGTGAAACAGTTTGAATACGAATTCTGCAATGACATTTCCCAGAATCCCGGTGACGATAATGACGGCTACCGTGATCGTGGGAATCCCGCCAAGCTCTTCGGAGATGCCCAGGCCGATGGCGGTGGTGATGGATTTGGGGAGCAGCGTCACATACTGTTCATGATTAAGGCCGAACAGCTTTGCCAGCAGGAAAACGCTCACAAGGCTGGCCAGGACGCCGGAGGCGATGCCGCCTGCCACGGCTTTTACATTATTCTTAAGCAGGGTGAGCTGCCGGTAAAGAGGCACGGCAAGGCATACGGTGGCCGGCGTGAGCAGATAACTGATATAGCCCGCGCTTTTGCTGTAGTGGCTGTATTCCACATGCAGAAGAGACAGTATTGCCATGACGCAGATTGTTCCGATCAGCAGTGGATTTAAAATCGCCAGTTTGAATTTTTTCTTTAAAAGAAGTCCGATTTCGTATGCGGCCAGACTGATCACCGCACCGAAAAATACGGATTCGATTAACATATTTTGCATAGTATGAACGCTGCCTTTCTATGTCTTCTATGAATTTTCCTTTTTATTATAGAAATAACCGGCAGTCAGAACTACACACCTGCTGCGCTGTTCGTGACTGCGCCATGCATTCATGCGGCTTGTCTGTATGAATGCATGTGTGCATATGTTTCTAAACATCCACTTCTATTTATGGTGGTATGATGGTACGGGATATGGATGTTTAGGAATTCTGTTTGGGTGGCTTTGGCAGACGCTGCATTTTCTTTCGCGGCCTGCGCAGGATCATGCGCTGTGTCACCTGTCCGGTTACTGCCATGACAATCACGGTGGTGATAAGGGTGATCAGGATCACAGGCAGACAGACGGGTTTGAGAACCGGCCAGGCATCCAGCAGGCCTACGGCTGCAGGAATGAACATGACCGGCATGATCTCGATCAGAAAGTCGGCAGCAGCGCCTACCTGCTCCTGCTTCAGAATTCCCGTGCACAGAGCGGTGAGCATGAGGACCAGCCCGTAGACGCTGGCGGGAACGGGAAGCGGTATCAGACTGTGCAGCATCTCGCCGAGAAACGAAACAAGCAGGATGATACAGAACTGGCGTAAATATTTCATGTGTTCTTCTCCCTTCTGGTATCAGGAAACCTGTTCCCATGACAGGTCTTTTGTCGATTTCTGTCATGGAAATATAGAATTCCTGCGGCAGAGACCGGTGGTATCAGTAGACATCATAGAGCACAAAATATCAGCCGTCAATAGGAAAAAGAGTCCCGCAATGATCCGAAATTGAAGAAAGTAAGATTTTATTTGAATTTTATAGAATTTTATTTTATCCTGTTACTAATAGATGTTAATTCCACGTAAGATATTTTGGGATTTTTATTCCCGTGGATTATACCAGGTGCCGTGCTTAAATGCGCAGGTTGAAGGAGAGTGGAGGAATATTATGATAAAGAAAAAATATTATGCGGGTCTGCTGGTATGTCTGTTGACAATGTCAATGGGTCTGTTGGGCGGCTGTGGGAAAGAAGGACAGGAAGAAGAGTTGTGGGAGCAGGAAACGGGAGAAACGGATTCGACGACGGACTCTGGAGAGGATGACGGGGAAGCTGTGGACAAGGACGGACAGTCCGCAGGGATTACCTTTGAGGCTAAGGATCTGGAAGGTAATACCGTCACGGAAGCAGTTTTTGCGGAGTCGGAGCTGACCATGGTCAATGTGTGGGCGACTTACTGTAATCCCTGTCTGAGCGAAATGCCGGAGCTGGGAGAGCTTGCAGGGGAATACAGGTCGGATGAATTTCAGATCATTGGTATTGTCAGTGACGTGCAGGAAGGAGCAGATCTGGAAATGACGGTGTATGCGGCAACTCTGGTAGAACAGACCGGGGCGGCATATCCGCATCTGTTGTTGAATGAATCGTTGTTCAATGCAATGTTAAGCGGTGTGAGCGCCGTGCCGACGACATTTTTCGTGAATGAAAATGGGGAGATACTGGATACGGTTGTGGGAGCCATGGATAAGGATTCCTGGAAGGAGAAGATCGATGGGCTTCTGGAAGAGTGACGAAAGAGGCGGGCGGATGACTGTCCGCAGGAATGGTAAAAGCCGGCAATACGGATGGCTGTCGGGGGTGCTGCTTGGAGTTATATTCCTGGGAATCGGAGCAGCACAGGGGCAGTTTGGGGTGATCTGTCGCAAGGCGGTGATGATCTGTCTGGAATGCATCGGCATTGGATAAGTACGCAGTGTATGATACATGCATGGTACATGGCTATAATGCCGTCTTGACAGAAGCGGTAAGGATACGGATTTCGCAACAGGAAGCCGGAAACGACACGGATATGGATCTTGCAGCAGGAAGCCGCAGGTTGAACTGCGGCAGATAAAGCAGCGCAGAAATGGAGAAAAATATGAAAAGAATATCTATGGCACCGTACTTTTTTACAAAACATTTGTGCCTGGATAGATATGAGGTGCAGGTATGAACAGGATTCGACTGGCCGTACAGCTTGTTTTTACGATCGTTAGCAACGGGTATCTGTACGGCTTTATGAATGGAAAAATATATCAGGGCAATCTGAAATATGTGTGTGTTCCGGGGCTGAACTGCTATTCCTGTCCCGGGGCGGTGATGTCCTGCCCGATCGGTGCATTGCAGGCGTTATTAAATCAGCGGGGATTTACCGTGCCTTTCGGTGTGCTGGGATTTTTCTTTGTGTTCGGCAGTCTGCTCGGCCGGGTGGTCTGCGGCTGGCTGTGTCCCTTCGGGCTGGTGCAGGACCTGCTGCATAAGATACCGGTTTTCCGGAAACGGAAAAGGCTGCCTTTTCACGGGATCCTGAAATATGGGAAGTATGTTACGCTTGTGCTTCTGGTCGGTGTCGGTTCCCTGTTTCTCTTCGGCGGATTTGCCAAGATTCCGGCATTCTGTAAGTATCTGTGTCCTTCCGGGACGCTGCTTGGCGCCTTGCCTTTGCTTGGCAGGAACGAACTGCTGCGCAGCCAGATCGGCGGATTGTTTTACTGGAAACTGGGGGTACTGCTCTTTCTTTTGATCCTTTCGGTCAAGGTTTACCGGCCCTTCTGCCAGTATCTTTGCCCGCTGGGAGCGATCTACGGCTGGTTTAACCGGTTCAGCCTGGTACAGATCTGGTGGGAGAAGGAGAAGTGTATCTCATGTGGTGTCTGTGAGCGGGCCTGTCCGGTGGAGCTTGATGTGCAGGAGATTTCCGTTTCGCCGGAGTGTATCCGCTGTGGGAAGTGTGTGGGAGCCTGCCCGACGAAATGCCTGCAGTTTTCCGGCTTCAAGGCGGGCAGTGTGGTTTCCGGAGAGAAAGAGACTTGAGACGCGGAGCGGCATCGCCGGAGCCTGACTGGAGGCTGGATTCTTTCGGTCTGACAAGATCAGATTAAGTTAAATCAAATTAAATGGAATCGCACCTGGTGTGATGTGAGCTGAGACAGAGAAGAAAAGTGTGGTCAAACTTAGTGCGGACAGAAGACAGAGAAGAAAAACTTGGTTAAACTTAGTTCGGGCAGAAGACAGATAAAATACAGTGGCAGCATAGAAACAGGGGCAACGTAGAAACAGGGGCAACGTAGAAACGGAGGCAGTCATGGAAAAAGAGAAGAAATATATGTCGGATATTCATCTGGAAGATTATACGAAGCAGTACGAGGGAAAACAGGCTAATGCAGATACCATGGTGTTTGATGCGGGCAGGAAGCGGGATCTGCTGAATGGCGAATGGCAGTATGCGGTGGACCAGTATGATACCTGTCTGCGGCAGAAGTGGTATCAGGAGCGGTATTTTGATGAGAATGGCTATTCCCTTCCGGTGGACTATTCCTTTGACCAGTGGCCGGTCATGCACCTGCCATGCTGCTGGAATACGGTGGAGGAGAAGTTCCTGTTATATGAAGGAAGCATGGTCTTTACCAGAAAGTTCTCCTACCATAATGGCGGGGAAGCGAAGGTAGTCTTGAAAGTGGGTGCGGCAAATTATCTGTGCCGGGTATTTTTGAACGGCTCCTATGTGGGGATGCACAGGGGAGGTTCCACGCCTTTCTATTTTGACATAACGGAGGTTCTTGCAGCTGAAAACAGAATCGTGATCGTGGTGGACAGTACCAGAAGGGCCGAGCAGGTGCCGACGGAGAATACGGACTGGTTTAACTACGGCGGGCTGTACAGGGACATCGAGCTGCTTTATCTGCCGCACGTATTTATCAGAGATTTCAAGATCGGGCTGGCGGCGGACGGTACATATGGACGGATAGAGGCAAGGCTGACGCTGTCGAAACCGGTGTCCGCTACGGCGGAGATTTCCATAGAAGAGCTGGGGATCAAGGAACAGATTGCTGTTACGGATGGCACAGGCTCTGTGCTTCTGGAGGCACAGCCGGAATTGTGGTCACCTGAGACGCCGAAGCTGTACCGGGTGGAAGTGACCTGCATGGAAGATTATATTGAAGACCGGGTCGGTTTCCGGGAGATAAAAGTGGAGCAGGGGGAGATCCTGTTAAACGGGAAGCCCCTTTATCTGCGCGGGATCAGCTGCCATGAGGACAGTGTGGAGAACGGGAAGGCGCTGACGGACCGGGAACGGACGGAGAATATCAGGCTGGCAAAGGATCTGGGCTGTAATTTCATGCGCATCGCCCATTATCCGCACAGCGAACGGATGGCGAAGCTGGCGGACGAGCTGGGCATTCTTCTGTGGGAGGAGATTCCGGTATACTGGGCGATCCGCTTTGAGCGCGAGGAGACCTATCAGGATGCGGAGAACCAGCTGCGGGAGTTGATGATAAGAGACTGGAACCGGGCGAGCGTTATCGTGTGGTCGGTGGGCAACGAGAATGCGGATACGGATGAAAGGCTGCAGTTTATGAGCAGGCTTGCGCAGTGCGCCCGTGCGGAGGGCGGAAATCGTCTGGTATCGGCGGCCTGTTTGGTCAACAGTGAGCGGAATATCATTGCGGACCGCCTGACGGATTATCTGGACGTGATCGGTTTAAACGAGTACTGCGGGTGGTATACGCCGGACTTCGAGAAGCTGCCGCAGCTGCTGGCCAACAGCAGACCGGAAAAGCCGGTCATCATCACGGAATTCGGCGCTGACGCTCTGCCGGGGCACCATGGAACGGGATCAGATAAAGGGACGGAAGAGTGTCAGGCATACGTGTATGAGCGCCAGATCGAGACACTGCGGGATATCGACTATGTGAAAGGGATGACGCCGTGGATCTTATATGATTTCCGCTGTCCGAGAAGAACCAGCTTTATTCAGGGCTACTATAACAGGAAGGGGCTGCTTTCTGCGGATAAGGAGCATAAAAAGATGGCGTATGAGATCCTGCAGGCATTTTACCAGGAGATGGAACGCTGACGAAACAGCAGGGGACTGCCTGCTGTGGGGAGTTGGCTTCAACAGGAGGAGGGTATTTTTGATATGAATCATAATGAGACGGGGCAGCAGCCCTATACAAAGGTCTCTTTGGTATTTAAGTTTCTGTACGGGAGCAAGCGGTATTTTCTGATCAGTATAGCTGCCGCGCTGTGTGTAACGGGGGTGGACATGCTGTCGCCGCAGCTGATCCGGACCACCGTGGACGGTATTCTGGGCGAGAACGCACTGCAACTGCCGGGATTTCTGGTGGATCTGGTGGAACGGATCGGCGGCGTGGGTTATCTGCGGGAGCGTCTTTGGCTGATCGGGGGACTGCTCGTTCTTCTGGCGCTGCTCTCGGTCACTTTCCGCTATCTTTTTATACTTTTTAATGCCAAAGGGGCGGAGAGTCTGGCGGAGACAATGCGGAACTGCCTGTTTTCCCATATCCAGAGGCTTCCTTTTGCCTGGCATATGCAGAATCAGACAGGGGATATCATTCAGCGCTGCACTTCGGATGTGGATATGGTGAAGAATTTCATATCGGAACAGTTGACGTCTGTTTTTCGGATCGTTATCCTGATCATTCTGTCTTTGCTTTTCATGTTTTCCATGAATGCGAAACTGACGCTGGTGGCGCTGGCTTCCATTCCCATCATTATTGCGTATTCTACTTATTTTCATTCCAAAATCAGCAGCCAGTTCATGAAATGTGATGAGAATGAGGGTATCCTGTCTACTATTGCGCAGGAAAATCTGACCGGTGTGCGGGTGGTGCGCGCATTCGGCCGGGAGAAATACGAGAAGGATCGTTTCGAGAAGCAGAATAATATCTACACAAACCTGTGGATCAGGCTGTGCCGGTTACTGGCGCTGTTCTGGGGAGCCGGGGATCTGATCTCCGGTCTGCAGGTCATGCTGATCGTTATCTTTGGTTCTGTCTTTTGCGTCAGAGGAAGTATGACTGCCGGGGAATTCATTGCCTTTATCTCTTATAATGCCATGCTGACCTGGCCGGTCCGCTCCCTGGGGCGTATGATCGCCGAGATGAGCAAAGCCGGTGTTTCCATCGAACGTATCCGCTATATCATGAATTCTCCTGTGGAGCAGGACAAGCCGGATGCCGTAACGCCGGATATGAACGGCGATATTGCATTTGAGAATGTTACCTTTGCCTATGCGGATACGCCGATTCTTTCCGATATCAGCTTTCGGATTCCACAGGGGACCACGTTCGGCATCCTGGGCGGCACTGGATCCGGCAAATCTACGTTGATGCACCTGTTAAACCGCCTTTATGATCTGCCGCCGGAAAACGGGCGGATCACCATTGGCGGTGTGGATATTACGGACATGAAGGGAAGCTGGGTGCGTTCCCATATCGGCATGGTGCTGCAGGAACCTTTCCTGTTCTCCCGCACGATTGCGGAGAATATCGGCATTACACGCCGGAATATGGAGTTGTCCGATATCCGCTGGGCGGCATCCATCGCCTGCGTGGACGATGCCATCACGGAATTTACGAACGGTTACGATACCGTTGTGGGCGAGCGGGGTGTCACGCTGTCCGGCGGGCAGAAACAGCGGACGGCCATGGCGCGCATGCTGACCCAGCGGACGCCGATCATGATCTTCGACGATTCTTTGTCTGCGGTTGACGCTGAGACGGATGCAAGGATCCGTCAGGCGCTGAAGAAGAATTTGCGGGGATCCACCGTGATCCTGATTTCCCATCGGGTCACCACGCTGATGCAGGCGGAATGTATCCTGGTGCTGGATAAGGGGCGGATCGCCGAAATGGGTTCCCACGAGGAACTGATGGAGAAGGGCGGCATCTACCGCCGGATTTACGATATGCAGATGACTTTACCGGAGGAGGTGGCAGCACATGGCGTATAAGAAAGACGAGCAAAAGGAATATGTATCGCTTCCCTGGTTTGGGATCAACAAGTTGCTGCCGTATTTAAAGCCCTATCGCCGTATCATCATCTGTATGATACTGCTGGGACTGACAGGCGGCCTGGTGGATATCGTACTGCCGCTTTTCCAGCGGTATGCCCTGAATCAGTTTATTGCCGCAGGGACGCTTAACACATTGGGAAGTTTTATCGCAGTTTATATCATGGTGCTGGCTTTTCAGGTGGTGGCCAACACGAGTTCGGCGTATCAGGCGTGTCAGATTGAAATGTATGTAGGCAGAGATATGAAGCGTGCCAGTTTCGATCATCTGCAGACGCTGGCCTTTTCCTACTATAATCAGAACAGCGTGGGCTATATTCACGCCCGGGTCATGAGCGACACCAATCGTATCGGCAGCCTTGTGTCCTGGGGCCTGATGGACGGCATCTGGAATATGTCCTACATTCTGGGGGCCGTGGTGGTCATGCTGACCATTAATTTTAAGCTGGCGCTGTGGGTACTGGCCATTGTGCCGCTTACCGCGCTGGCGGCAGCCTTTTTCCAGAAGAAGCTGGTGCTCTTAAACCGCCGTATCCGGGAGATCAATTCTCAGATCACCGGCAACTTCAACGAAGGTATCACCGGCGCCAAGACCACCAAGACATTGGTGATCGAGGAGAAAATGGAGCAGGATTTTGACGAAACCACTGCCGAGATGAAACGTACTTCTGTACATGCGATGCACTACCGGGCTTTGTTTTCTTCGATGATCTCTTTCTCTTCTTCGATAGCGCTGGCTGTGGTGTTGTGGCGGGGCGGCATCATTACCCTGCAGGGGGTGATCGAGATCGGCACCCTGTCGGTCTTCATGTCTTATGCACTGGGCCTGATGGAGCCGGTGCAATGGATCGTGCGCGCTGTTTCCGATCTGATCACCGTGCAGGTGAATGTGGAGCGTTTTACCAGACTGATGGAGACGGAGTCCGACGTCAGGGATACGCCGGAAGTGGTTGCCAGATACGGAGATTCCTTTGAGCCTTTGCGGGAGAACTGGGAACCGCTGCACGGGGATATCACCTTTGAGGATGTATCGTTCAAGTACCCGGACGGCGATGAGTATGTGCTGGAGCACTTTGACCTTCATGTGCCGCAGGGCACCAATGTGGCGATCGTGGGGGAGACAGGCGCCGGCAAATCCACGCTGGTCAATCTGGTCTGCCGTTTCTTTGAACCGACGTCGGGACGGATTCTGATTGACGGTAAGGATGCCAGAGAGCGTTCGCAGCTGTGGCTGCACAGTAACATCGGCTATGTATTGCAGACGCCCCATCTGTTTTCCGGCACGGTGCTGGAAAATCTGCGCTACGGGAATCCGGATGCCACTATGGAACAGATCGAGGCGGCGGTAAAGAGTGTATCCGCCGATGCCGTGATCGCCCGTATGGATAAGGGCTATGACAGTGATGTGGGGGAGGGCGGAGACCTGCTTTCCACCGGGGAGAAGCAGCTGCTCTCCTTCGCCAGGGCGATTTTGGCCGATCCGCGCATTTTCGTGTTGGATGAGGCGACTTCTTCGATTGATACGGTGACGGAGAAACTGATTCAGGACGCTATCGAGCATCTGATGAAAGGGCGCACCTCTTTTGTGATTGCGCATCGACTTTCCACCATCCGGCAGGCGGATGTGATCCTGGTGGTGCATGACGGCAAGATCGTTGAGCAGGGAACGCATCCGGAACTGATCGCAAAGAAGGGCGCTTACTATAACCTATATACCAGGCAGTTTCAGGAGGAAGCCGTGGAGGATGCTTTCGAGGGGAAGGAGATGTGAAGCGGTATCACTAAATGACATAAATCTCAATCTCCTGCGCAGGACAATTGCGTGAGCAATTTGTACAGTATGCCCGTAACAGTTCAGTCACGGCCGTTGCATTTACTGCAAAGGCCGTGAGAATATGTAAATTGGGCCAAAAGAATCTGCCCATCTGAAATCGGAAAATATGCTTGCATGGCTGTATATTGTCAGATAAAATAGTATCATATAGTGTTTGTGTGTTTGAAAATGACATGGACACTATATGATATTTTTTATCCTATGGAAAACAGGCAGTATTTGGTTTTATTACATCAAAAGGAGGGTTATCATCAATGAACAAGATCAGGATCGAATCGCCGGAGGTGCAGGGTTTTGAGAAGGAACACACCGCGGCGGCGCGCAGGCTTGCACCGGAGTGTATGGTGCTTCTGAAAAATGACGGCACGCTTCCGCTGCAGGGAACGGGGAAGCTGGCTTTGTACGGCAGCGGTGCCAGGAAGACCATCAAGGGCGGAACGGGCTCCGGCGACGTGAATGTACGGCACTTCGTGACCGTGGAGGAAGGCTTGAAGAGTGCGGGATTCGAACTTACTACCGGCAGCTGGATGGACGGCTATGATCAGGTGGTGGCGGAGGCCAGGAAAACCTTTTTCGGGGGAATCCGTAAGGAAGCGGAAGCGGCAGGCGTGACGGGGCCGCAGATGATGATGTTTGCCATGGGAAGAAGCTGCCCGGAACCGGAGTATGAGCTGCCGCTTGACGGCGAGGGAGATACGGCGGTCTATGTGCTGGCCCGCAATTCGGGTGAAGGTGCGGACCGGAAACCGGCAGCAGGCGATATTAACCTGACGGCGACGGAGATTCGGGATATTCTGGCATTGCATGCAAAGTATGAGAAGTTTGTGCTTGTACTGAACGTGGGCGGTATGGTGGACTTAAAGCCGGTGGCGGCAGTGGGCACGATCCTGCTTCTGGGGCAGCTCGGTTCCGCCACGGGAGACGCGCTGGCGGATGTGCTTTTGGGTAAGTCTTATCCTTCCGGCAAGCTGACCATGACCTGGGCGCCGATCGAGGACTATGCGTCTACGGAAGGCTTCGGCGATCTTAACGATACATATTATAAAGAAGGCATCTATGTAGGATACCGCTATTTTGATACCATCGGCTATGTGCCCACCTATCCTTTCGGTTATGGTATGGGATACACCACCTTTACCGTGGAGCCGAAGGAGCTGGCGGCGGATGCGGCAAAGGTATCCGTTACGGCGACGGTGACCAATACCGGCGCGGCAGCAGGTAAGGAAGTGGTGCAGGTTTACTACTCAGCACCGGCAGGAAAGCTGGACAAACCTTATCAGGAGCTGGCAGGTTATGCGAAGACGAAGGAACTGGCTCCGGGGGAGAGCCAGGATGTGACGGTGACTTTTGACACGCAGTCCATGGCATCCTATTGTACAGAGTGCGCGTCCTATGTGATGGAGGCGGGTACATACTATATCCGTGTGGGGAACAGTTCCCGTAATACCCATATCGCGGGAGCGGTGGCGCTGGATGAGACCAAAGCGGTGGAGAAGGTGAAGAATATCTGCGGCGACAGTGGATTTGAGGATCTGAAGCCGGAGCGCAATCCCATTACCTATGAAGGGGAAGTGGAAGAGAAGGAAAATGCGAAGACGGTAGAGATCAAGGCGGCAGACCTGGCGGTGAAGGAGACTGTCTACCAGGAAGTGCCGGCGGAGATTCCGGCAGGACCGGCGGTGAGATGGGAAGAAGTGACAGGCGGGGCGAAGACGCTGGATGCGTTTGTAGCCGGCTTGAGCGACGAACAGCTGGCGTATCTGTGTATCGGCGCCTATAAGGATGCGGAAGACCTGATGGAAGTGATCGGTAATGCGTCCACGTCGGTGGCGGGTGCAGCCGGGGAGACGACCCATCAGCTGGAGGAGATCGGCACGCCTACACTGGTGATGGCGGACGGCCCGGCAGGACTGCGTCTGGCGCCTACCTACAAGGTGGTAGACGGCAAAGCGAAGGCAACTTCTTCCAGTCTGCCCAGCGATTTCATGGCATTGATGACGCCGGAAGAGCTGCAGGCTATGGCGGCCAATGCACCAAAGCCCAGCGAAGAAGAACTGGCAGCGCCCACCAATTATCAGTACTGTGTGGCGATTCCCATCGGCACGGGCATTGCGCAGTCCTGGAATGATGATCTGGCGAAGCAGTTAGGCGATCTGGTAGGGGTTGAGATGGAGATGTTCGGCACCCATCTGTGGCTGGCGCCGGCTATGAATATTTACCGTTCTCCGCTGTGCGGACGTAACTTTGAGTATTATTCCGAGGATCCGTTCCTTTCCGGCTGCATCGCTGCGGATATCACGAACGGCGTGCAGGTACATGAGGGCTGTGCGACGACCATCAAGCATTATGCCTGCAACAATCAGGAAACCAACCGCTACTTCTCCAACAGTAACGTGGGAGAGCGGGCGCTGCGTGAGATCTACCTGAAAGGTTTTGAAATCTGTATCAAGAAATCGCAGCCGCACTTTATCATGACTTCCTACAACCTGATCAACGGCGAACATGCCTGCAGTACAAAGGATATCCAGACCTTTACACTGCGTGACGAGTGGGGCTTTGCGGGCGTCGTGATGACCGACTGGCTGGTGACGGGCGGCATGGGACCAAAGGGAGAGAAGTGGCCGTGTGCATCCTGTGCGGGCAACGTGAAGGCAGGCAACGATATCACTATGCCGGGTATCCCGTCCGACAAGGCGGATATCTTAAAGGCACTGGCGGATGAGAGCCATCCTTACGCGCTGAGCAGGGCGGAACTGCAGCTGGCGGCGAAGAGAGTGCTGGGGATGATCCTGAAGCTGGCATAACAGGCAGCGAGCGGTAAGATAAAAGTTCCTATGGGCGGATGTTCATAGGAACTTTTATGTGTTTGCCTGTTTACATGAACGTATAGTAAACGACATAACAAATTTCTGCTTCCGATTCCTGCCAAAGCCATATACGGGAGCTTTTGCAGAACCGAAAACGAAATTTTTCATGTTGTTAGCTATAAAAGGTATAAATGATATTTAGGGTGGTATTCTTAACAAAAAAGAGATAAAATATTTATACGAAATATACCAAAGAAAGAGTTGATTAAAATGCCTGAAGCGAAGAGAGATCCTGACTTTCTGATAACATTGGAAAGAATGCATCGTGATTCAAAACTTCTGTTTGAGGAAGGGGAGTATTACAATAGCTGTTATTTAAGCGGCTATGTGTTGGAATGTGCCTTAAAATTTTTACTCTGTCGTTATGGCAGAAAGGCTGATGGGGAAAACTATACCTGGAGGGATGTTAAACAACATCAGCATAGACTCATTGAATTGAATCATGCGTTAGAAGAATGTCTTGCCATAACAGATGGAATCCCGCCACAATACAGATTGGACAGTGCTCGGATATGTCCCTATATTTACAGTGGCCGAGAAGGATATTCTCACTGGGATCCAGCGTTTCGGTATGGAGAATGTCCGGCCTGGGAGAAGAGGGAGTATTGCAAACATTATATAGAAGAAAGTGAAAGGATATTCCGCTTTATCAGTGGGATAATTGCGGGAGGAAATTAATATGATCCATTATGACAAAATTTTGAACATGGCTGTACAGATTATAGAGGAATTATGGAAAGAAGAAAGAAAAGCTGTTGCATATGTGATTCAAAATGTATATGGGAAACTTCAAGTATATGTCGATGTAGATGATGAAAAACTACTCTCACGTATGAAAGGTCTGTTAGTGGAGAGCATTGGATGTTGGCTTGGAAATTGCGGGAGCCTCCAAAGTAATGGCTTTGTGAAAGCGGAAATTGAGTCATATGTTGAGTTGCACTCTGCAGATAGGGATAGAATTTGGATAATCGAGAAGTATTTGACGAATGTATACTGGAATGAAAACGCCATAAACAATGAGAAAATGAATCTGCATAGTAAGTTGATCTGTTTTTATTCTTATAAGGGTGGCGTTGGCAGGACGACTACTATGGTGATGTCTGCAATTGAAATGGCCAAAAGGGGTAAAAAGATCGTTATGATTGACTTTGACCTGGAAGCTCCGGGGGTGGCAAGCATCTTTCCGGATGAGAGTATTTCACAATATGGTCTTTTGGACTATTTAATTGAAAGTAGTGTGTACGGAGATGAACTTCAAATAGACGAATATATGTATCCTGTCAGTGATTATTGCCATGTAAATCAGGTTGGCGGTGAAATATATGTGATTCCTGCTTATGGAAAAGTAGTAGATAATGACACTGAGCTTTATCGAAAATGTCTGATGAGATTTAACCTTGATATGCCAAATTATATGGGGAAGAGTACGCCTATTGACGGCCTGTTACAAAAAATAGATGCGTTTATTAAGCCAGACTATATTTTTATCGATACTCGTTCCGGTCTTCATCAGATAGGGGGCATAACTTTGTCCAGATACTGTGATATGGCAGTTTTGTTTTTTTATGGAAGTCGGCAAAATGTTGAGGGGATGAAAATGGTGCTCCCGATTTTAAAAAGGAATGGAACACCTTTTACTCTTGTCAATTCAAAAGTTCCGACAAATGATGAGGTGGCAGCGGTTGAGAGGAGAATATATCTGGAAGGTGCATACAATGCTTTAAGTATGTGTGATGAGCAATACAAAGAAGGGGATGTTTTCATAGATGATGAATCAGGAGAACATTATCCGAAGGAAGTTTCCTATGATGATACGTTAGAAGTTGTAGTAAATATGGAACAATTCAGAAGAGCATATGAAGAGAAAAGGAACAATTATAAAGAGATTGCCAATGCTCTGGAAGAAATTTTGGCAGAAGAAACAGGTGAGCGGGATGAGCCGGAGATTCCGGATAACAGGCAGGATTATATTGTAAATGCATTTTCTGAAATCATGAATGGATTAGAAACTGCGGCTGCAGAGGAGGAATTTTCCACTGAGCAGAGTTTATGTAATAATTTCTATCCATTAAAGGGGTATACATTCATTTTCGATGCGAGAAAATTTCTTGTGTTGGGTCAGAAAGGCGTTGGGAAGACTGCGTTGTTCAGTGCGCTTAAAAATAATGATTATGCAAAAGCGCTTGCAAAATACTTAAAGGTTGGAATACAGCAATATGAACATACTAAATGGATAGTTGGTACATCTCAGGAGACTGATTTTACGGATATTTTCCGATGCTTGAGGAGTGAGGAACAGGTCAGTATTTTTTTGTTATATGAAGCGGTAGATGTCTTAATAAAAAGTGATTCCGATTTGAAAAGTCTGGCAGAGGAAAGCAGTGTAGGACGGTTATTTACAAAAAATATTGGTATAGAGCAGTGCGAAAAGCTGACAGATGAGACGGGATTTCATCTTAGCCAGTTATTAAAGAGAATAAATCAGAAGCTGCTGGAAAAAAATACTGTGGTTACAATCATCTATGATGCTTTGGATAGAGTTGTGCCATCAAGAGAGAGAAGTCGATTAGTCAGCGCTCTTATTGACATGTGGTACAGATTTGAAGGTTCAGTTCAGAATGTTCGCAGTAAAATTTTCCTTAGACAGGATATTTATGACAGAGAGGTTGAAGTAGCAGATAAAGTAAAGCTGAAAAACTATTCGGTCATTTTGGGATGGGAATATGATCAGTTATTTGCGATGGTTTGGAAAAGGGTGATCAATCGATCGGATGAAGTGAAGAAGTTTTTTAATGAAATTGCACCGCGTACTTTATTGGAATATGATGGGTTGGGGAGTATTCCGATTATCGGTGAAGATGAGAACCGGAATTTACTGGCGGCATTGACAGGCGCTACGATGGGAGGCGCAAAAAAGGCATCGACATATAACTGGTTCAGGAATCGGCTTGCGGATACGCAGGGGATCATTGTTCCCAGAAGCATGTTGGATATTTTTGCAAAAGCTGCGGCGAAAGAAATGGAATTAAGAAGAACTTCTCCATCTACAGTATCTAAAAGCATAATTCGTCCGAAATGTTTTGAAGATTCTCTGGAATTAGTCTCAAAAAACAGAGTATACGATTTGAAAGAAGAATATAAAGAATATTTGAAATTCTTTGATAATCTGACAGATACCGTACAACGTTCACCGGTAGAAGAAGAATTATTATGTAAGGCGCTGGAAAGGGCAGGGTTTAACAATCCAAAAGAGGAAATCATAAATTTAATTAATATCGGAATACTCAGGCCATATCAGAGACGATTGGCAGATCAGGTAAGATATCATTTCCCTGATATATATTTAAAGGGGTTGGGTTTACAGAGGGTTGGCATGCGGTAGATTTTTTCGGAGGGATTAGCAGCGGGAGAAATTGGTTACAGGAAAGAGTATAATGTACACTAACAGAAAGCAGCAAGGAAGAGCGGGATGGGAGGCTTATGGATAACATTAGAAAGGCGGAGATCAGGGAAAAGCAGTATCCGCAGGCGCTGGAAGGTTACAGCGGAGAGATTGTGCTTGTGGGCGTGAATTATGATAAGGACAGCAAGGCGCATAGATGTGTGATAGAGAAGATAAGAAAATAAGAGGTAAGAGCGCTGTTATAGAGCCAGGAATCTAAGATACAGGTTCCCGGCTTTATTTTTTGGCCTGGCAGCCGCACAGGTGAAAATTTTTTGTGAAACTGATCAAAAAGTCCATACAAAAACGTCTCTGGTATTGCGTACTTGAATGAGAGATATGGACTGGTCGTAAGATTTTATAACATTTTGGAGAAAATATTGATATTTTAAAAATGACAGATTCCGCTACAATGTAATATATAGTAAATGACGTGCACGCATTCATGATAAAACAGAGAAAGGTGTGGGGTATATGAAAAAGAATACTGAAAAATGGACAGCTTTATTGATGACGGCAGTGATGGCGGCAGGTTTGACCGGATGCGGCAATGCAGGAGCAGAGACGCAGGGTGCAAAGCAGCCCGCTGCAGAACAGGACCAAACAGCTCAGAGCGATACCGGGCAGGAGCAGCAGGACGCGGCAGCGGAGGCGGAAAGCGGCGGAGCGGCCGGCGGGAAAGTATCTGTAGTGCTGGCTACCAACTGGGGAGAGGGAGATGCGAAGTATGATTACTTCTATCCGTTGTTTGAGAAGTTCCAGGAAGAGCACAGAGATACTTTGGATATCACACTGCAGACCTACAGTACGGAGGATTATAAGACCAAGATCAAAACCCAGACGGCGTCGGGGGATCTTCCGGATGTGTTTACTTACTGGGGCGGCGGTATGATGAAGGATATGGTGGATGCCGGATTGCTGCTCAATGTGGACGACTATTTTGCAGCAAGCTCGGAAGTGAGCAAAGAAGACTTTGAGGATGGAGCTTTTGAGTATTATGTATCGGGGGATGGCAATGCCTATGGCATTCCGCTGGAATCTACAAGAGGTATCTTCATTGCCAACAAAGCGTTGTTTGAGCAGTATGATCTGGAATATCCGAAGACGTATGAAGAACTGGTGAAAGTATCCGAAGTTTTCCGGGCAAATGACATCATTCCGCTGGCAATCGGCAGTAATGGCGGCACACCCTCCGAATTTTTCTTCAGTGAACTGTATAATCAGTATGAAGGAGCGGCGGACGAGATCAAAGCGCTGGCCGCAGGCGGCAGTTTCCATACGGAGAATGCGGTCAGGGTTGCCGAGGTGATCGTGGATATGATCGATCAGGGTATGCTTCCGGCAGATACCATGGCTAACGGCGGCTGGACCGGCAGCCTGCAGCTGTATACGGACCAGAAGGCGGCGATGACGTATACGTATCCCTGGAACTTTGAGTTTATTCCCGATGAAATGCAGGAAAACAGCGAGATCATTCCTATCCCGCAGCTTCCCGGGGCTACGGTGGATTCCGCATCCATGATCAGCGGCTTTACGGTGTATGGCCTTGTGATCAACAAACAGTCCTTTGAGGATGCGGCGAAGCACGACGCAGTCCTGGCATTGTGTGACTTCCTTGCTTCCGACGAACTCACGCAGGAGTTGACGAAGAGCGGTATGATCCCGTGCAGGAAGGTGGAGGTCAATACGGATGAGCAGAAGCTGATCATGCAGAAGACCATCGAGTATGCGAAGGATAAAAAGCTGGTGCAGGTGCACTACACGACAATGCCCAGCGCAGATGCTATCACCATGATGGATTCCAGCCTGGACGAGCTGTTTATCAAGGCTATCACACCGGAAGAATTTACGCAGAAGGTGCAGGCGGTGCTGGACAAGAACAACGAATAAGAAATAAGCATCCTCTTCCGGTCATGGCGGTATGATGATACGGGATATGGATGTGCTGAAAGGGGCATCAGCCCCTTTCTGTTTTAACAGGAGAAATTTAAAGAGCAGGAGGACATTCTATGAGCAGTAAAAGGAAAGAAACGCTGCTGGCGGCGGGGTTTTTAATGCCGGTCTTCATTGTGTATACCGTATTTCTGTTTGTGCCGCTGGTGAATACGGCAATGTACAGCCTCACCAAATGGAACGGCGTTACGGAGAAGGTTTTTATCGGTATCAGGAATTATCAGGAATTATTTCATAATGCGGATTATTGGATTACATTCCAAAATACCATCAAGCTGGTGGTGATCACGTTGGTGATACAGATTCCGACAGGGCTGCTTTTGGCTTATCTGTTGTATATCAAGACGAAAGGGTCGAAAGTATTCCGCACGATCTTTTTCCTGCCGGTGGTCATTGCCCCGGTGGCGATCGCCCTGATGTTTTCTCTCTTTTATAACAGCGAGATCGGTGTTTTCAACAGAATCCTGGAGATGATCGGCCTGGGAAGGCTGCAGACAAACTGGCTGTCCAATACAAGGACATTGCTGTATGCGGTGATGGCGCCGCAGGTATGGCAGTATATCGGGCTGTATGTGACGATCTTTCTCGGTGCGCTGCAGGCCGTGCCGGAGGAACTGGTGGAAAGTGCGGAGATTGACGGGGCCGGAAAGATCAGGACTTTTTTCTATGTGGTACTTCCGCAGATCGTCAATTTTACCAATATATGCGTGATCTTATGTGTCACCGGATCCCTGAAGGCTTTCGAGCATTCGTGGATCATGACGGGCGGTGGGCCGGGTGTGCGCTCGGCGTATCTTGGTGTTTACATGTATAAGACTGCATTTGTGAACTCGGATTTCGGAACGGGCAGTGCGATCACGATGACGATTGTTGCCCTGTCGTTAGCCATTACGGGTTTGATCAATGGAATAGGCAGGTGGAGGGAAAGGGAGTGAGGAGGCTATGACATTTTTCGGGAAATCATGGCAAAGCCGGCTGGCGGCGCTGTGTAAGTACATTGTTTTAACGCTGGCGGCAGTGCTCTGCCTGTATCCTTTCCTATGGGTAGTGCTGTCCTCGTTAAAGGATAACAGCAGTATCTACGGCGATCCTTTTGGGCTGCCGATGTCTCCCATGTTTGAGAATTATGCCAAAGCCTGGAAAGGGGCGGATGTGGGCAGGAACTTTATAAACAGCATGGCAGTCTGCCTTGCAACGCTGGCCGTCCTGATCGTTATTACGGCCATGGGGAGCTATATTTTAACGAGAGTAAAGAGAAGCATTCTTTTGGATACGTATTTTTCACTGGGGATCATGATACCGATCCATGCGCTGTTGATTCCGTCCGTCCTGATCTTTAAGAACCTGCATCTGACGGACAATCTGTTCAGCCTTGTGATCATGTATGCGGCGGTCAATATTTCTTTCAGTATGTTTATCATGAATGGGTTTATGAAGGGGATTCCGAAGGAGCTGGACGAGGCGGCGACGATCGACGGGTGCGGCAAGGGACAGATCTTTTTCCGGATCATCCTTCCGGTGGCGAAACCGGGGATCGCCACGGTGGCGACGCTGGCATTTTTAAATTGTTGGAATGACCTGTTGATGGGGCTTGTGCTGATCTCTTCTCCGCAAAAGAAGACACTGGCATTGGCGATTTCCGCGTTAAAGGGTTCTTATGCGACGCAGTATGGGCTGTTGTGTGCCGGCTTTGTGATCTCGATCGTGCCGGTAATGATCATGTATCTGTTATTTCAGAAACAGGTGATAGCAGGCATGACTGCGGGGGCGGTCAAGGGGTAGTTAACGAAGATCAGGAGTCCTGGCTAAGCACGATCAAGAGAGCGCAGGACAAAGGAACGGGGTGTGATATGGTTAGATTTGGTGAAAGCGGGATTATCATAGACGGCAGGGAGATTCCGTTTTATAGTGGTTCCATCCATTATTGGAGGATAGAGAGAACGCATTGGGACAGGATTCTGGAACAGAGTAAGCAGATGGGATTCGATTTGATTGAGACTTATATTCCATGGAGTGTACACGAGACGGAGCCGGGGATCTATGATTTCGGGGAAAAGGATGCGAAGAAGGATCTGGAAGCATTTCTGACGCTGTGTGAACAGAAAGGGTTGTGGGTCATTGTGAGACCCGGTCCGCATATCAATGCGGAGATGACGCTTTTTGGCTATCCGGAGTGGATCCTGGCGGACGAGGAGATCCAGGCCAGAACGCCGCAGGGGACATCGGTGGTTTATCCTTATGTGACGAAGCAGTTTGCGGTGCCTTCTTATGCCAGCCGGAAGTTCTATCGGGAGGTGGAGGCGTATTTTGGGGTTCTGCAGCCGATACTGAAGCGGCATGTTTATCCTGCCGGTAATATCGTGGCAATGCAGGCCGATAATGAAACCTGCTATTTTTTCAGGGAAAGGCCTTATGTCATGGATTATTCTGCAGACTCGGTGGCCCTTTACAGACATATGCTGCAGGAAAAATATCATTCTGCCGACAGGATATCGGCTGTCTATGGAAAGGAGTTTGCGGATTTCGGGCAGATCCGGCCGCCTGCAGGGTACGATAGGAAAACAGAATATTCCATGGAGTACTATTTCGACTGGGCGGAATACAAGGAGTATCAGATTCTGTATGCGCTGGAGCGGATGGTGTGTATCCTGGAGAAGATGGATCTTGGACTTCCTGTTTTCCACAACTGTGCGTATCAGAACTATACGCCCATTTCCGTACAGCGGATCGAGAGGATTCCGGGTCTTTCCGTGGCCGGAATCGATGCTTATCCGGAGCCGCATGATACGAAGATGTTGAAACGCAGAATCCGTTATCTGGCGGGAAGCAGCAGGCTGCCTTTTGTGCCGGAGTTTGGATCGGGATCCTGGTTTGACAGAGGGAAGGTGTTGAGCGCCGGGGAAGAGGAGTTTGGGTATCTGTATGCTTTTATGAATGGGATGAAGGCGGTAAATTTCTATATGCTTGCGGAGCGGGACAGATGGACAGGCTGTCCGCTTACCTGTGACGGCAGGATCCGGGAAAACTATTTTACGCTTTTTTCCGAAATGCTGGAAACATGGAAACGGCACGAGATCTACAGGTACGAGCGCAGGCCGGAAGTATTGCTGCTTAAGAATTACGATATGGGCAGGTTGAAGGCATGTACGTCGCGGATGGATCCCAATACGCTGTCATCCAATCTTTTCATTCAGGGACCGGACTTCCCGGCGGAGCTTTTTGCAGAGGAAAATGCCGCAGGGCTGGAACAGGACGGCTGTCCGGAAACCTTCGAGGAGAACTGGCTTATGCAGGTCATGGATACGCTGGATGCCATGCACATAGACTATGACCTTTCAGACTGTTACATCGATGCGGACAGGATGGATGGTTATCGTTATGTGTTTGCGGCCTCTTACAGACAGATGGCGGAATCTTATCAGAGACTTCTGCAGGAATTTGCCGGGGCCGGCGGCGAAAGAGAACTGATCCTGGGACCCTCCCTGCCTCTGGAGGACAGAAGAAGGGAACCATGTCTCTTGTTGGAGTCTCTGTATCGGGAGGGCGGAAAGATCCGGCTGCTTGAAGAAGTGACCAGACAGAGCCTGGAGGAGCTGAATGCTGCGGCGGAATACGTCGTTACGGATAGAAGGGTTGAGTGTGCGGTACATACCCGCCGGGACAGCGGCGAGAAGCTGCTCTGGCTGGCAAATGTATCTGCTCAGGCGCTTACCTGCAGGGTGACATTCCGGGGGAAGAGAAGTTTTCAGGGAATCTGGAACAGTCAGGATATGGCAGGGGAGCATGGATGTATGGCGCATATGGAGCCTTATTCAGTGTCCCTGTGGAAGGTCATTGACGTAGCGGCCGCAGTGTAAAGCGTTGGAGGAACACGCAGGAACGGAGGGGTAAAGTGATAGACAGAAATCTTGTGGTGGAATATCTGGAGCCGGTTTTGTGGGGAAGGCTTTTTAAAATCCTGGAGATTCTCGAGCCTGCCAGGGAAGTGGCGCATGTGTTAATTGAGGAGGACGGATACCGTGCTTTTTTCAGGGGAAAACTGTATACGCAGGGGGGAAGGGCCGAGTCGATGGAGGATAAATTTCCGGATGCGGATGAGATCAGGATCTACACCCGTGAGACAATAGACGGATTTTTCCGGGCGGTGCAGGGTAGGGAGAGGTATGATCTGGATATTGATGTGTATCTGCAGTCTCTGTATGAAGAGCTGGCCGTGCGGATGCCGATTCTGTCACGCAGGAAGCGTCAGGGGAATCTGTGGAGGATCCTGGAGGCATTCAGCCGGGCGGACAGAGTTTACAATATAGGGATTTTGCAGGGGACGGACTTGTATTTTCAGTGTATACTGGAATTCAGGGCGGGCAAACTGATAAGGATCTCCACTTCTGACCGGTATGGACAGGATGTCTTTGATTGGGAGAAAATCTGTGAAAATGTGAAAAAGGAGTTTCAGGAGGAGGCGGTTCCTATTATGATAACGTTGGAGCGGCTGCAGGAGAAATATGCTGTCTGACCTGCCATCGTCTGTCAGGAGGTATCGATATGATCGGAGCATGGAAATTCGGAAGGTGGTCTGTCAAAACGCAGGTGATGATCGGTGTGATGATCGTCCCTGTGGTCTCCAGCTTTATTCTGCTTGTATTTTTCTACAGGAATATCAGGGCATTTTATGTGGAAAGGGTGCAGGACATACAGCGGCATACGATAGACATGGTGGCGGGGGACTTGGAGGACTTTGTCAAGCAATGCGAGACCGTGTCGGAGCAGGTGCTGGGGCTGGTGGTATTTCAGGAGGACCTGGAGGGGTATTCCGGGAAAACAGCCTATGAGAGACTGCTGCTTGCGCGCAATATCAATGCGCAGCTTCTGAATATTAAGCTGGCCAACAAAGTGGTCGATCATATCTATCTTCTGAATTTTGACGGACAGGGGTTTTCGACGAACGGTGAGTGGAACAAGAGTGTCTTTCTGGAAGGACTTCCGGAAAAACCGGTCATTGACCAGCCCGGACAGAAGATGGTGATACCGCCGAGACAGGCGGAATATGCCTATGTCAGTCATTCCAGGAATGTTCCTCTGCGGATCAGTTATGTGATGTATCTGAATCAGTATACCAAAAGCGGAACGATCGGGCTGGTACAGCTGGATGTAAGGTATTCTCAGCTGGAACATATTATGAAGAATGCTGTATTGGGAGAGGGGGACTTTTCTTTTATCATCGATGAGGAGATGCGGCTGATCTATGCGCCGGAGCGGGAGCTGGCCGGCAGATCCATTGCGGATGCATCCTGTCAGGGCAGGAAGCTGGCGCAGCTTGCAGACAGGCAGGACGGAGAGCAGGCGGGAGGAGATACGGTCAGGGTCAGAAATATTGCGGGAAGCAAGTGGAAACTGGTGCAGGTAAACAGTGATACGCTGCTGAATCAGGAACTGCATAAGGCCATGAAGACGTGGATCCTGGTGCTGGCGTTTTATATCATCTGTGCGACCGCAGTTTCGGTGAGCATAGCCAGAGGCATTACCACACCGATCATGGCCATGATCGACAGTATGAAGGCGGCGGGAAGAGGTAACTTTAAAGTACGGATCTCAGGATCGTATAATAAGGAGCTGGCCAGCCTGTCAGAGCATTTCGGACAGATGGTGGCAAAGATCGATCGGTTGATGCAGGAAAATATCCAGAAGGAACATGAAAAGACGGCGCTGCAGATGCAGGCGTTAAATGCCAGGATCAATTCTCATTTTCTGTATAATACCTTGAACGGCATCAAGTGGCAGGCGATCAAGGCAAAGCAGATGCCCATTGCCGAATCCATCGTGGCGCTGACCAGGATTCTGGAGTATAGTTATAAAGACACGGATGATATGGTTTCCATGAAGGAAGAATTTTCTTTTATCAACGACTATGCGTATGTTCAGAATATGCGTTATGACAGTCATATTAAAATACAATATGATATCGATCCGGAAACGGAAAGCTGCAGGATATTAAAGATGCTGCTGCAGCCGATTGTGGAAAATGCGTTTATGTATGCGTTTGATAAAGAACAGCCGGAAAATATCGTGTGGATCAAATGTGTCAGACAGGAGAAGAGACTGATAATTGCCGTGCGGGATAACGGTAAGGGCTTTGCTTTTCAGGGGATGGACAAACTGACAGGCATAGGACTCAACAACATTCTCCAGAGACTGCGGCTTCATTTTGGAGAGACGTGTGGGCTGGAGATAGACAGCGTGAGCGGAGCGGGTACCTGTGTCACGCTGACCGTTCCGGCGGATCTATGAGGATAAAAGAATGTGGATGCTGATCGTGGATGATGAAGCTTTTGCAAGAGAAGCAGTGATCGAGAGCGTGGACTGGGGACAGTACGGCCTGGAAGTAAAAGGGGTGTCCTCGGCGGCGGAAGCGCTTGCGTTTATGTGCGTGCAGAAAGTGGATATTCTGATGACAGATATCAAGATGCCGCAGAAAGACGGATTGGAGCTGATCGAGGAGGTACATGGGAAGGGGCTTTGGCCGGGCATCATTGTCTTAAGCAGCTTCAATGAATTTGACCTGGTGCGCAATGCCATGCGGCTGGGGGCCGAGGACTATCTGTTTAAACCTTCCATGATGCCGCGGGATATTCTGGATGCCGTATTGAAGGTAAAAGACAGAAGAAGCAGGAAGCATGAATATGCGTCGGGCCGCGGCGTGCAGGAAGTGCAGAAAAGGGAAATGCAGAAGGCGGTGGAGTATATCGGGGAGCATTTGGGGGATAAAGATCTTTCCCTTTCGGTGGTTTCGGATCATGTCGGCATGAGCAGGAATTATTTCAGTAAGATCTTCAAGGAAAGCATGGGGGAGAATTTTGTCAACTATGTGACAAGGCTGCGGATGGAGTATGCCAGAGAATTGTATCTTGGCAGTGACAGAAAGATTTATGAGATTGCGGAAATGGTCGGCTATGCAGACTGGCATTATTTCTATAATCTTTACCGGAAAACTTTCGGACATTCGCTCTCTTATGAAAAAAGAATGTCCGGGGAGCAAAAAGAGAAAACGAAAAAAATACGTTGACAAGATTTGGATGCTGTATTAAGATAACAGCATACGTCGTGAAACGAACATAAGAATACGGTACGGCACAATAGATTTTAAGGAAGGAGGTAACCGTTATGTTGAACACCAGTAAGGTTAGAACGTCAGCAGGCGTTGGCGCAGAATTGAATTATGCAGTACGGAAATTACCTCCGCAGACAGAGAAGAAGGAATGTTTACGTAGATTGTGATGATAGACCGGCAGGCATCGGTGTGTGACAGGGAGACGAACCAGACACAACGGGCCGGATGGGGATCGCGTGACCGGATGGGTCAAGACACATAGATATGTAAATTCAGGCTGTGGTAATTTCACCACAGCCTTTTTGCGCGATTAAGCAGAGTCAAAGACGAGCAACGCGAACGAGGAATGCGAAGCATTACGAGTCTGCTTAATCGAGGAAGAAAAGAGCGGGACGGAAAGGCAAATCGGCGGGCACCGGGCTGGCGGGAAATATCTTATATACCAAAAGGGGAGGGGGACATAAGTCATGAAAAAGATATCGAGTTACATATGGGATTACAAATTTTCCTATCTGGGTGCGATCGCGTCACTTCTGATCGCGGTCACGCTGGATATGATGGGACCGCGTCTGATGGCGTTGGTGGTGGATGATGTCATCGTGGGCGGCAATATCGCAGAATTGAAATACCTGCTGCTGGGATTTCTGGGAGTCGGCATCGGCCGGTGCGTGTTCCAGTACGTGAAGGAATACACCTTCGATAAGAACGGGATCCGCATTTCGGCGGATATGCGCAGGGACCTGTTTCGGCATGTGCAGGGATTAAGCGCAGACTTTTTCGACAGGACGAATACGGGAGAGCTGATGGCCCGGGTCAAAGAGGACATCGACCGTATCTGGGACGCCATCGGTTATGTGGGGATGCTGTTGATCGAGGTGATCTATCACACGTCCATCATCCTGATCTCCATGTATCTGCTCAACTGGAAGCTGGCGCTGCTGCCGACGGCAGCCATGCTGATGTGCGGTACCATCGCGCTTTTGATGGAGCGGAAGCTGGGGCAGGTGTACGAGGAGATCAGCGAGGAGAACGCCAGGTTAAATACGGTGGCGGAGGAGAATCTGGCCGGTGTGCGTACCGTAAAGGCTTTTGCGCGGGAGAAACATGAGATCGGGAAATTCCTTTCCCACAATAAGCGCTACTATGAATTGAACATGCAGCAGTCCAGAGTTTTTGTGCGGTACTATCCCTTTTTCAGTGTTGTCAGCAAGGTGCTGCCGATATTGACCATATTGGTCGGCGGCGGATTCGTGATCAAAGGGCAGATGACGCTGGGGCAGATGACCGCTTTCGTGGAGTATTCCACGAACATTGTCTGGCCGATGGAAATGCTGGGATGGCTGACCAACAGCTTTTCGGCGGCGGTGGCATCCAATAAGAAGGTGCGTAAGATCTATGAGGAGAAGCCGACCATCATGGAAAACGCTGAGCCGGTGAGGATTGAGCAGGTGGCGGGTAAGGTCTGTTTCGACCATGTGTCCTTCCACAAGGCGGACATGTACGAGATCCTGCACGATATTTCCTTTACGGTGGAAGCGGGCAGGACGCTGGGCATTATGGGGGCCACGGGAGCGGGTAAGACTTCTATTGTACAGCTTCTGCAGCGTATGTATGATGCGACGGAGGGAGCCATTTATCTGGATGATGTGAACATTAAAGAGCTGTCTCTGGAGCAGCTGCGCACCAGCGTCAGTTACGTGATGCAGGATGTGTTCCTTTTCTCGGATACCATCAATGACAATATTAAGCTGGGCAAGAAGGAACGGCTGGATTTCAAGACGGTCCGCAGGGCTTCCGTGCAGGCGCAGGCCAGTGATTTTATCGAGCGTATGGAGGAGACTTACGATACCGTGATCGGGGAACGGGGCGTGGGGCTGTCCGGCGGACAGAAACAGCGGATCAGCATTGCCCGGGCACTGGCCAAGCGGGATCCGATCCTGGTGCTGGACGATTCCACCTCGGCGCTGGATATGGAGACAGAGCAGATGATCCAGCAGACGCTGCGGGAACTGGAGGGGACGACGAAGATTATTATCGCCCACCGGATCAGCGCGGTACGGCATGCGGATGAGATTATTGTGCTGGAGAATGGTTCTATCGCGGAGCGGGGCACGCATGAGGAGCTGCTGGCGAAGCGGGGCCTCTATTTTGAAACGTATGAATCGCAGTACGGCGATATGGATACGGCGGCTGCACTGCAGCAGACGATAAATCTGCTGCCGGAAACAGGCAATAGAAAGGAAACGGTAACAGAGGCAGAGAAACAGAAAGGTGGTGAGACATATGGCAGTCAACTCATATAAAGATGATGAGCAGAGCGTAGAGCGCAGTAAGGTACAGACACTGCTGCGGCTGTTCCGCTATCTGCTCGATTATAAATGGCAGATCATTCTGGTGCTTTTGATCATGGGATACGGTGTGGCGGTCAGCCTGGTCAATCCGTTGATTATGGAATCCGCCATCGACGATCATATTTCGGTCAAGGACGTAAACGGCCTGTATCGGCTGCTTTTAGTGGCCCTGGTCATCAACCTGCTGCTGGTGGTGACGGTGAAGCTGCGGATGTATATTATGGCGAAGGTCTGCAACGAGATCCTGCTGACGATCAGGCAGGAGTTGTATACGCATATTCAGAAGCTGGATTTCGCTTTTTTTGACAGCAGGCCGACGGGGAAGATTCTGTCCCGTATCATCGGCGATATCAATTCCCTGAAAGACGTGCTGTCCAACTGTGTGACTACGTTGATCCCGGATGGCCTGACAGTCGTAGCGGTGGTGGTGATCATGATCTGGAAAAACCCGAAGCTGGCTTTTGCTTCCATGCTGGCTATCCCGTTTATGGCGGTGGGTATGGTGTATATTCAGGTAAAAGCGCATCCGCGCTGGCAGGTTTTCCGCAGGAAGTCGGCCAACCTGAATGCTTTTATCCATGAAGATATGGCGGGGATGCGGATCATCCAGAGTTTTCATGCGCAGGGAGAGACCGAACGGACTTTTGACGGACTGCTGGAAGAGCACCGACAGGCGTTCGGCCATGCGGTGCGGATGAGTGACGCTTTCGGCTCGGTGATCGATTTTTCCTGGGCCATCGGCTGTATCCTGCTGTATTTTACGGGTATCGTGGTGCTGGGCGTGGAGGAAGTGTCGCTGGGAACGTTTATCGCTTTCGGCAGTTACCTGACCATGTTCTGGCAGCCGATCCATAATATCAGCAACTTCTACAACCAGCTGGTGACGAACATAGCGGGCGCGGAGCGTATCTTTGAGATTCTGGATACGCCGCCGGCCATCGCGGATGAAGCGGGCGTGATTGAGATGCCGCCGATCGAGGGTGAAGTGACCTTTGCCCATGTGACATTCTCATATGATGACAAGGTGAAGGTGCTGGATGACGTGAATTTCCGCATCCGACCGGGAGAGACCATCGCACTGGTGGGGCCTACCGGAGCCGGCAAATCGACCATTGTGAATCTGATCAGCCGCTTCTATGACGTGCAGGAAGGGATTGTGGCGGTGGATGGCCATGACGTGAAGAAGGTGTCCATCGAGAGCCTGCGCCGGCAGATGGGTATCATGACGCAGGACAATTTCCTCTTTTCGGGGACGATCAGAGACAATATTCGTTACGGGAAGCTGGATGCCACTGACGAGGAGGTCATCGCGGCGGCCAAAGCGGTCAATGCACATGATTTTATCATGCGGCTGGATGCCGGTTATGATACGGAACTGTCGGAGCGGGGCGGCGGCCTTTCCATCGGACAGCGGCAGCTGCTGGCTTTTGCCCGGACGATGGTGTCGGATCCGAAGATTCTGATCCTGGATGAAGCCACTTCCAGCATCGACACGAAGACGGAGATTCTGGTGCAGCAGGGCATTGAGCATCTGCTGGCGGGCAGGACTTCCTTCGTGATCGCGCACAGGCTGTCAACGATCCAGAAGGCCGACCGGATCTTTGTGGTGGATGATGGCAGGATCATCGAGGAGGGCAATGCCGGACAGCTGATGGAGAAGAAGGGAGCTTATTACAGGCTGTATATGGCGCAGTTTGCATCGCAGGAGTGACAGGTTTTGAAACAATAACGTTGTGTGACAGAGAAGGTGCTGTTATGCAGCGTTATTTTTATCGGGAAGATTTTTCATATACCTTGAGGCGTTTCGACGTTAATATTTTTGATTTTTTATTGTATGACGAATGAATGCAGGGAATTGTTTGAAATCAGGCCGCTTTGAGGGTATACTCTAAGAAGGATGTGCGATAAGAATATGCCGTGATACCGCAAAGGCGGCAGGCGGCAGGAATACAGGAGGCATGAAAGCTATGAGGGAAGCGGTGTATTTATGGGAACAGGGAGAATATCAATATCCTTTCGCAGGGGAGTTTCGGCCGAATATCAGGGCCTATCTGCATGAGGATGGAGCAGACAGGCCGGCGATACTGGTGGTGCCAGGCGGCGGCTATGCGATTGTGAGCCAGACGGAAGGCGAGATCGTGGCGAAGCGTTTTTACGAGGCAGGGTATCAGGCTTTTGTTTTGACATATACTACCAATATGTTCCGGATTGCTCCGGTACGCAGGCAGGCGCTTGCAGATATTTCCAGAGCGGTGTGCTGTATCCGTAAACATGCCCGGGAATGGCATGTGATCAGCGACCGGGTTGCCTGCTGCGGCTTTTCGGCGGGCGGTCATCTGGTGGGAAGCCTTGCGGTGCATCACAAAGAGCAGCAGGATGAGACGGGTATCTTTGCGGGCATTTCCAACCGGCCGGATGCGGTGGTGCTGTGCTATCCGGTGATCACCAGCGGTGAGAAGGCCCATCGGGACAGCTTTACCCTGCTGCTGGGAGAGGATGCCGAAGAGGAAGCGCTTACCTGGGCGAGTCTGGAAAAGCAGGTTACGGCGGACACGCCGCCGGCCTTTTTATGGCATACGATTACGGATGATCTGGTGCCGGTGGAGAACAGCATATACTTTGCGCAGGCATGTCACAGGGCGGCGGTTCCATGTGAACTGCATTTGTTTATGGAAGGCCCGCATGGCATGAGCGTGGCCACACAGCAGTGGGCGGACGGTGACTTCGGGGCGGACAGCATCTATACGATGGAGCAGCAGTGGCAGACATTGCGGGCGCTTTCGAAAGAACGGCCGGACAGCGTGCCGGAGGAATTTGCAGCCGCGGCGGGGGCGGAGAGCCTTTCTGCATTTGCCGCAGCGTGGAAGCGGGCGATGGGGGAAGAAGAGATCCAGAACGGCCGGAAGGCTGACAGCAGTGCGGCGCAGTGGCCGTCGCTGGCGCTTACGTGGCTGGAGAAAATTTTTGAGGAGAAATGAGATGTCTTTTATCAGTGTGTTTGATGTGATCGGTCCGAATATGGTGGGGCCGTCCAGTTCGCATACCGCCGGGGCCTGTGCCATCGCGCATCTGGCACAGAAGATGCTTGGCGGGACTTTGCGAGAAGTGGAGTTTACCCTGTATGGGTCTTTTGCCAAAACCTACAGCGGGCACGGCACTGACCGGGCGCTGTTGGGCGGCATCATGGGGTTTGACACCGATGACGTGCGGATCCGGGATTCCTTCGAGATCGCCGGGGAACGCGGGATCGATTATTCTTTTCTGACAGATGAAAAGGAAACGGATGTGCACCCCAACACGGTGGACATCCGCATGGTCAATGACGCCGGCACACAGATGTGTGTGCGCGGGGAATCCCTGGGCGGCGGCAAGGTGAGGATCGTGCGGATCAATCAGGTGCGGGTGGAGTTTACGGGAGAGTACAATGCCGTGATCATCATCCAGAGGGACAGGCCCGGTGTGGCGGCCCATATCACGAAGGAGCTGAGCGACCAGGGCGTCAATATTGCCTTTATGCGCCTGTTTCGGGAGTCCAAAGGGGAGAAGGCGTATACCATTGTGGAGTCGGATGACAGACTGCCGGAGGATATCATCGGGCATCTGCTGGAGAACCCGAATATCCGGGACGTTATGCTGGTGCAGAAGAGTTGAGGCGCTTCCGGCAAAGGGCGGACGTGCTGTATTTGATTGAGGCGCCATGACAAAGACAGGAGAAAGTGAGAGTATGGTAGATTTTAAAAATGCGGATGAATTGCTTGCGTTGTGCAGCCGTAACGGGCAGCGGATCTCGGAGGTGATGAAGCAGCGGGAATGCGATCTGGGCGAGGTTTCCATGGAGCAGGTCTGCAGCCGGATGCAGGGGGTATGGGAAATCATGCGGCAGTCCGCCCTGACGCCGCTGCATACGCCGGTGAAGTCTGTGGGCGGGCTGATCGGCGGAGAAGCCGGGAAACTTAAGAAGCATCAAAGCAGCGGGAAGAGCATCTGCGGCGAGGTGCTGGGCCAGGGCATTGCCTATGCCATGGCGGTGCTGGAGGTCAATGCGTCTATGGGCGTGATTGTGGCGGCTCCCACGGCGGGTTCAGCCGGCATTGTGCCGGGACTTTTGCTGGCGCTGCAGCAGGCGTATCACTGTACCGATGAGCAGATGACGGATGCCCTGTTTCATGCCGGGGCCATCGGTTATCTTGCCATGCGCAATGCGACCGTGGCGGGTGCGGTGGGCGGCTGTCAGGCAGAGGTGGGCGTGGCG
>OFFS01000051.1_pt1 | contig 101853 bp, 84 predicted proteins | sample 1521541 | NCBI WGS metagenome assembly OFFS01 (sample SAMEA3504127, study PRJEB24116) | mouse gut metagenome | biome: mouse gut; feature: mouse-associated habitat; material: faeces | place: Denmark | collected 2011 | reverse complement strand
GCTGTCTCCCTGCCCTGTCTGGATGCCTTCCGGCGCGGCGCTGTCTCCCTGCCCTGTCTGGATGCCTTCCGGCGCGGCGCTGTCTCCCTGCCCTGGCCAGCTGCTTTCTGCTACCTCTCGCTCCTGCTCGAATCCGACATAATTTAACAGCTGAACTCCCGCAAACGATGTGGAAAAATTATAAGGAATCAAAAGCCGTACTGCCAGCAGCAGCCAGGCCAGTTTCATCCATCCTGCACCGTACCTTCTGCGCAGTTTCCCCGCAAACAGGCACAAAAGGACAATTCCGACAGAAACCACGATATTCATTTCCAGTATATCAAATATCATTCCGCCCATTATATGTTGAATATTTCCCATACTGTTTTACCTTACCCCTTATACGATTGATGCAATCGTCAGTGATGCCTTCCTCCCCGATTGTTTTGTATCTTAGTCTGTTCGCTTACCGTCCTGTCCGCTCACTCTCTTATTTTCATCTCATACATTCCCGATATCCCGTATCCGCTCGCATTTTCTTCTGCCATCTGATGATTCAGGACGTCTACATTAATCTGGTTGGGCAGAAACATAATGTGCAGCGTCCCCGTTCCTCCCCAGCCGTCATCCGTAAAATCGTAAAACAGTTCACCATTTTGAATTGTGCCGGTAATCTCATCCACCGAGGCGATCCGCTGCGTCATTCCCTGCTCCGTAAACAGACTTCCGGAAAATTCATTGCCGTTGGTGATCTGACAGATGAGCTCATTCCTGCTGACAGGAGCAGTTTCTTCATATGCCGCCACATAGCCGACACTCACTCTCCATTTGCCCGAGTAGCTCTCGTAATCCGTGAGCGGCCCATTTCCACCGGTCAGCTGGATCAGCCTCTTTACATCTTTTGCCAGCACATTGCTCTCCCACGGAAGATAGTCGTTTATTTTATCGCTGAACCCTTCGTTGTAGGTAAAGTGATCTCCATAGTCTTCATAGATCCGCACCACCACATGCGGAACCGCGCCCTGAGGCCCTGCCCCTGTCATATATTCCGCTCCTATGACGACATCCTCTTTTCCGTCAGCATTCGTATCCGTAAACATCACAAACTTCACATCATAATACATACCATAATCACTGGTATCCTCCGTACCGATATACGGAAACTGATACAGGATCTCTTCACCTCTCAATAAATAAAACGTCACATCTTCCAACGGGTTTTCACCGGTATGATCAGGTTCATAGGATACAAACCGCACTTCTCCCCAGTCATTCAGCTTCACTTGAAAAGACTGCTCCTCGAGGATTCTGCCCACATCCAGCCTGCCCGGCAGCCGACCACCGGATTCTCCGCCCGGTAACTGCTGTGGCGGCTGCCCCTGCCTGTCTGATCGCTCCGCCTGCTCTGACAGACCCTGCTGCCCGGACTGCGCAGGCTGTCCTGACTGATCCTGCTGCCCGGACTGTCCCTGCTCTTCCGCCTGTCCCTGCTGGCCAAACTGACCTGATTGCTCCGGCTGTTCCTCTGATCCCGCTTCCGCTCTGTCCTGCTCTTCTATATTCTGTTGTAACTGCAAAGCGTCATCCTTCTCTGTGTCCTCAGACCGACTCTGTATATCGTTCCCGCCGCATCCTGCCAGCAGCATGACCACTGCCGCGATTCCCAATGTACTTTTAATGCTCTTTTTGCTCCTGCAATTCATTTCTATTTCCCGCGTTCCTTTCTTTTCTCGCTGATATAGTCCTCCAGTTCTTTCAGTTCTTCGTCAGAAAGACTGTCGCCGTCATAAAGCGCCGCGATAAAATTTCTGGCGGAATTCCTGTAGATACGCTTCAAAATACTTCTGCTCTCCGCCTGCATGTAACTTTCCCGGTCGATCAAAGCTATGTAGACATTGTTCTTTCCCGATTTCTGCACAGCAAGAAATCCTTTCTCCTGTAATCTTGACAGAAAAGAAAGCACTGTCGTGGGCGAAAGCCTCCTGTCCTGATCCATCTGCGCTTCGATCTCAAACCTTGTCACCGGTTTATCCAAATCCCATATGATCATCATAATTTCCAGTTCTGAATCCGGTAGTCTTTTCATTTCCGCCTCCTTTTTTTCTTATTCTGCATTTGCCGAATATCTGTTTTATATTCTACACTTGCCGAATATATGTGTCAATATATTTATACGTTGATCAACATCCTCCTTGCTTTCAGCGGAATTTTCGATTAGAATGAGGGAAATACCAGTCCGTAATGTTCAAAAAGAGGTGGCTCATTTATGATCCTTTATCATGCCAGTAAAGAAATCGTCAAATTTCCAGAAATACGCAAAACAGCCTATACTAAGGATTTTTCATGGGGATTTTATTGCACCAGTTATTTTGAGCAGGCATTGCGCTGGGCAAATCGTGGCGTGGGAGACCCTGTTATCAATTACTATACCTATGAGCCAGACGATAGTTTATCCGTGTTGAAATTTGACCGCATGACAGATGAGTGGCTGGATTTCATTGCCGGATGCAGGAGTGGTGAAACGCATCACTATGATGTTGTGGAAGGCCCAATGGCCAACGATACCATATGGAATTACGTGAATGATTTTCTTGCAGGCAGAATAAACCGCAGGCAGTTTTGGGTACTGGCAGAATTCAGATATCCGACCCATCAGATAAGCTTTCATACCTTATCGGCATTGAATTGCCTGACCTTTGACAGGAGTGAGATTATTTATGACAGAAAAAGAAAAAAATGATTATTTTTATGTCTGCTCTCTAATCGAATACACAGCACGCCAGACCAAAAACAAACGTCGTGTTATCGTAGAAGCATTAGGAAAAACAGGGATTGAAAAACAGCTTTATGACGCCGAAGTAAATCACTGTCTTTCCTTCGAGCAGGTAAGCGCTGAACTGATCGCGCAATATAAGATTGCCGACGGCAATTTCGATACGATCACAGACTGCAAATATACCGTTCCAGGTTTTATGGACATCGGGAAACTATACAGCATTATGATTGAGGATTGTGCAGAGTCCGGTAAAGAAGTGGATGAATTGATGAAACTCTTTTCTTCTTTTATCAGTGACGAAATATCTGATTTCCAAACAGATGTTTATTATCAAAATCCCAGCTATCTGGAATGCTCCTATAGAGCTGGATATTTACTGGATTGAAAATTTAAGAAAAAACTTCACAGACCATCTTCCCGGACTCTATCCTCTGTAAATCCATTAAACCTGCAGCAACGTTTCTGTTTTCTTAACTGAAAAACGCCCGCGCAAACCGCTCCAGCGCCTCCTGGTCCTTCGCCCCCATCATCTCACAGGATGAATGCATGGCCAGCAGGCCCACACCCAGATCCGCCGTCTTCATGGGTAAATGTGATGAGATTATGGAGCCAATCGTCCCGCCGCCCCTTGTATTGGAATGCTTCACAAAACGCTGATAAGGAATCTCCTTCTCTTCGCAGAGCGCCATCACTGCGCCAAGAATCTCCGGATCCCAGGAATAGCTCTGGTTGCTGGCCGTCTTTAACACAAATCCCTGATTTAGTACCGGATAATTGGTAATATCCTGGCTTCCCGGATAGTTCGGATGGTAGGCATGGGCAACATCTACAGAAAGCATCATGCCATCTGTGATATCCGCCATGCAGTCTACCGCGCTTTTGCCAAAAGCCTGCCATATTTTCTGGATGATAACGGCCGGCAGCTGGGAATCCGCCCCCTGCTTGCTGAGACTGCCGATCTCCTCATTGTCAAAAAGGCATACCAGATTCACCCGGTCTGTATTCCCGCTCTCGATCAGGCCATGCACCAGCGCACAGACGGAAGTGATGTCGTCAAGCCGCGGCGCACAGATAAATTCGCCCGTGATGCCCGCCTGATAGGGCTGCTCAGTATTGTAGACACACAGGTCATAATCCAGAATGTCCTCCTTCTTAAGATCGAATCTCTCCGCCAGCAGTTCCGTAAATGTAGTCTCCTTGTTCAGTTCCTCCCCTATAGTGCCCAGCAGCGGCAGAAGATGCTTCTGGTTGTCGATAGGTACACCCTTCTCATTCACTTCCCGGTTCATATGCACTGCCAGATTCGGCAGATACAGCACCGGCTCCCTGAAATCCACCAGATGGCTTACCGGCCTGTCGTAACGTTCCCCGCGGGTCACCACCCTGCCGGCCAGGGAGAGCGGCCTGTCAAAGAACGTATTCAGGATCGGTCCGCCGTACACTTCCGTATTTAACTGCATATATCCCTGGGTGAAAATCTCCGGCTTCGGCTTGATCTTGATCGCCGGGAAATCCGTATGGGCGCCGCCGATGTGGATCCCGTTCGCCAGCTCACACGCGCTGCCGATCGTAAACGCATAGAGCGTCGTGCCAAAGGGCATACAGAAGTAACGCCCGCCCTTTTCCAACTTCCACGTCTCTTTCAGCGCCAGTTCCTCGAATCCGGCCTCCAAAAGAACCTGCCTGCTGTGGGCGGCTACATGATAGGCCGATACACCGGCGCTCAGATACGAAAATAAATTTGTGACTTCCTTTGACAGTTGCTGCATTGTATAAACTCCCTTCTATTTCATCATTGCATATTGATTTTCCTGCATTAATTTCTTAAACCAGCTATCGCCCAGTTCTCGATATTGAAATAAAGCCCTTCCATCCTTAAAAGCGGCGATCCTAATAAATGAAACTGTATTATCATATATCTGCACTTCATTACAAATCTGTATTGCTTTTATAAATTCCTCCAATCGCCATATTTTTCTCTCAAAATCTCATCATAATTTATGCGAACAGTTCCAGTTGCAATCTTTTCATTTAAACGATACAGCGTAGATTTACCCGCACCATTTACACCGGCAAAAATCGTATATTTCTTCACTGCTAGAATACTCCTTTTTTAACAAGTTCCTGCTGCCTTTCTGCTAAAAAGAAATTTGAAATGTGCACTGCAAATCTTCTCTCTTCATCTGTTTTAATTTCTTCTATCAGCTCACCGGATATAAATCCATTATATTCCTGATCCAATGCTCTGCATTCATCATAGATTTTGTGCAATTTTTCATTAATATCCATAGTGTTTCCCTTCAAACTATTCTGAATAACCTTTCCTGGTCCATAAGTCTGCTCTTAAATCATTTCATAAATGCGTTCTATTGTTCTACTCCATCTTAAGTCCCAGACACTTTGCCCTTTTACAGAAACTTTGATACTGCCTGTCCGTGATAAAATCTGCTCTGGTAATGGAAGCCGTAAAATGAAAATCCACCTTCTCCATCGCTTTCTTCGCCGCCTGTCTGATCGTCATCTCCCCAAACTGGTAGGGAGCGTCCATATCCCGCATAAAGTCGATATCGAAAGCGTTGTTATGGTCAAACAACGGATGACAGCCCAGAATCTCCATCGTCTCCGTGTCATAATAAAATCCCCAGTTCTGCCCGTGCCTGTCACGGTTGCTGATCAGGAAATCCACGATCCACATCTTGTAAATGCTCTCCCCGTCAATCTCCATCATCCGGGCATCCGCATCAATGCCGTTGACATTGCAGTAAGAGACGAACTCCATCCCGGTCAGGACAGCCTCCCTCTCCGTCGTCATGCAGGGACACATACACACATACTGATCCTCATCCTGCCCGGCTCCGTAATGCACATGCTCCACATTCATCTTATCCAGAAGGTTGGAGCACATCACCTCGATCCTGGACTCCGTACTGCCGTTTGCCCCCAGCTTATACAGCCACAGGTTGCCGTCCTCATGCCGCCTCCACGCCTTGGCATAGGCTCCGTTTGTCGTCAGCTCCGGCGTCACCGGAGATCCCTGAAAGGTCAGGGACTTCCCATGCAGCGCCACCTGCGCGACGATCTCATTGAGCGGATTGCGCTTCACGTCCACACTGCTCCAGCTGATCTCCCCGTCATCATCGAACTTCAGCCAATACGGATCCAGCACGGAAACCGCCCGACATACCATGGCAATCTTCATATGCTGCTCGACCGTCCCGGTCTGTTCAAAGTGGAACAGGTTATAGATCCACTTGGCATTGGCCCGACTAAGCAGCAACACCCGCCCCGTCAGCCAGCTGACTACCGCCTCCTCATTCTTACGGACGGCAAGTAGGGACTGCGACATATCATAAGCGGTATTAATGGTGTCCGGAGACGGTATCTTCTGCAGTTTTCCCTTGATCGGATAGGGCAGATATTTTTCATTTAACACTTCATAACACAGCGTATCAAAATCAACCCGCAGGACTGCGGTATCCTTCATCATGATCGTAAACGCCTTGATCCCCTCCACAGAAAATCCCTCCACATTCTGCAAATACATTCAAGTCCTAGTATACACAAAAAAACTCCAAACCACAACCATACCGTGCCCTGGAGTTTTCCTCGTTCTTAACATGATGCCAGGGTCAAAAGGTCATGTATGACATGCTTGCATGACTATACATGACTTTGGGACCCACAAAAACATGAAAAAGCAGCCCAATAGGGCGGATTTTGAATGTTTTTAGAATTCAACTCTGCTTCCTGAGCCGTTCCCGGTATTCCATGGGAGACATGCCTTCCATATCCCGAAATACTTTGGAAAAATAGGAGAAATTACTGTAGCCAGTCTGCAGCGCCACATTCTTCACCGACATATCGCTCTTAAGCAGCCTTTTCGCCTTTTCCATGCGTTTCTCCAGCATGTACTGCGCCAGAGAACGCCCTGTCTCCCTTTTAAACGTGCGGGACAGATAGTCCGGACTGACATAGACAAGATCCACCAGATCATTGCGCGTGATATCCTCGCAGTAATGCTCGTCCACATACTGCAGGACCATGCTCATCAGGGAGGAGGGCTGCTCCAGTCTCTCTTTATGCCAGAAGACCTGTTCCAGCATAAAATCGCAGTACCGGCACATATCCTGCATGGAGTTACACGCTCTCTGGTAGAGGATTTCCGCCTGTCTGCCCGCAAACGCCTTATGTGCCTGTATCCCCGCCCCGCGCAGAAAGGAATAAAACATCTGTGTCACATCCTGCCGGAAGGCCTGCGCTCCCTGCCAGGAAGCACCGCCTGCGACCCTGCACTCCACATAACCGTGTATATCCGTCCGCAGCTGCTCCTTCTGCCCTTCCTTCAACAAACTTTCCCAGATGGAGATGTCCGGTGTCTCATAGATATACGGTGCAGGGCTGTATTCTTCCAGATACCATATCGCTCCGCCGTCTTCCAGTACATTCTCCATCATCTCCCGCATCTTGACAAACTGCCCTGACAGCTCCGCCTCCCGGCAGATCATGCCGATCGCACAGATTGCCTCAAAATGTATCTTCTCCCGGCAGACTTCCTTCACTTTCTCCATACATTCTTCCACCGCCCCCATATTGGGCGCCGCTATCCCGCTGAAACGGCAGACCATAAACCATACACCCTCCGGCGTGCCAAAAGCGCTTTCCAGCCGGAAGCAGGTCGTGTCCAGCAGTTCAAACAACACGTTTTTCAGCACATATTCAAACATATCCGTTCCCCATAATTCTTCCACCTCGGACAGGGACACCGCTTTCAGAGACGCCAGCGTGAACAGATCCTGCTCCCCGTACCCCAGCCTGCGCAGCGTCTCTTCTCCCTGCACCGCATTCCCCAGAAGCCTCCTCTGCCAGAAAAGGTCTTTCGCCTCCCTGCTGGTGTCCAGCCAGTACCGTCTCGCCTGCTCGTCCTGTTTCTCCTTTTCCGCCCGCTCCATGGCAAGCCGTACCGTCCGGCACAGCTGCTTTTCCTCGATCGGCTTTAGAAGATATTCCATGCTGTCCAGACGGATGGCCTGTCTCGCATAGGAAAAATCCGCGTAATTCGTCAGAAAGATACACTGCACGCTCAGCGCCTCCGCCCGTACCCACGACAGCAGGTCAAGGCCCGAACCGCCGGGCATCTCGATATCACAGAGCATGATCTGCACGGAGACGGTCTTAAGAACCTTCTTCGCCTCTGCAATGCAGGTGGCAATATAGATCTTCTCGATCTCCGGAACCGTCCGCTCCAGCACTTCCTTTACTTCCTGTAATATCAGATTGTCGTCATCCGTCAGTAAGATATTCATTTCACTCTCCTTGGCCGCTTTCCTGTCCCGTCTCCTGAAACTGCATCGGCACCCGGATCTCCGCCACCGCGCCACCCATGGGACTGTTATAAAACCGCACTTTGGCCTGTTCCCCATAGGTGTACTGCAGCCGCGCCCGGATATTTGCAATACCGATATGGCTGCCCTCGCTCTGATCCAGATCCTTCCCCTGTTCCCAGATCCGGATGTATTCCTCCGGATATCCTCTGCCGTTATCACTGACATTGATACACAGCAAACCGCCCTCCGGCAGCACTTCCACAGTCACGGATATTTCCAGGAGCCGTTCCGGCAGTTTGCCGTATTTATAGGAATTCTCCACCAGCGTCTGTATCATCAGCGGCGGCAGCACACAGTCCCTGGCCTTTTCATCCACATAGATATCCGCCTCCACTTCATCCGGATACCGCAGCTTCATGATCTCGAAGTAATCATTCACATGCTCAATCGATTCCGATACCCTGACCGCATCCATACCCGCACTGAACAGATACCGCAGATAACGGATCGATGCCATACACATGCCCTGCGCCTCCGCCACTCTTCCCACCTGCAGAAGACGATGGATCTGGCTTAGATTGTTCAGGAAAAAATGGGGCTTAAGCTGCAGCTTCATATTATCCATTTCCAGTTTCTGGCGCTGCAGTTTTTCCTCATAAATATCAATCTTCAAGGCGCCGATCTGATGAACGAACCGCCTGAACTGCTCGTTGATCTGCTCCAGTTCATGGATATCGCTGACCGTCAGTTCACCGTTTTCCGCCTCATGATCCGCATAATCCAGAAGTCCTTTCACAAACTTCTGCACCGGCGCTATGATCCGGCTTCTCGTGTATACCGTCATCAATACGAATGCCCCCAAAGTGACCATCACCATAAAAAGGACGACCGCCTGCAGAATCAGGATCCTCTGAAAACCGCCATACCCCCGCATCACCACCGCTATGGAAATATCAAGCACCGCAGAATCTTCCTTCACGATCTGTATCCGCCCGGCGGGCCATCTGTGCCAGGCGCCGCCCGCAGCCAGCATCTCTTCATCCAGCCTCCAGGCGTTCGCCGTCTCCTGTCCGGACAGAATCTCCCCGTCGCCGTGCAGCAGAAGCACCTGATACTCCTCATCCTGGTAGACCTGCCGCAGCGCGTCGATCAGATGATCCGCCGGCACATAGCAGGCAATCCAGGCGTCGTTGTAACAGTAGGCCCGCAGCATATAATAGACGTCGTCATGAGAAAAGGAGATCCACTGCTGCAGATCCGTCTTCAGTTCTTCCCGTCCGGTAACCTCCTCGATCACCCGATCCAGAATGCCCCGCTCCTTCTCATCCTGCATATCGACCCATGGTCTCCCCAGTACCTCCCCCGTCTTTTCAAAATAAAAAAAGGGATGATATACCTCCCGGTTTCCGAAGGAATAGGTGAGCCTGTCGATCAGATTTCCTTTCGCGTAGATCTTTTCCCGTTCACTCCCGTGCTGCGCTGCCGCCGTGGCATCCGTATTTTCCATCAAAAGGCGTCGCATATCATACCCGGCCCTGTCACACTCCTCATAGACAAGCGACGTGTGCAGGGAGGTCAGCATCCGCATCTGCTCCGTCGTCTCCTGCCCGATCTTTCTGACGGAAATGCCGCTCACCGCAAGGTCAAGCAGCGCTACGATAAGAAGCGCCGCAAGCATGGCCCTCTGTCTGGCGGCAAAGCTGTATTCGTGCTGTTTTCTTCTCCGCAAGATGTCCCTCCCCGCTCTCTTCGCCTGCCATGCGGCCCGGCGCCGTTTCACGAACAAAAGTACGCTTCGTGCACCCTCGCTTTCCAATTTCTATGACAAGTGCAGCTTTTGTTCCGCGCGCGTAGCTGCGCATCCGGTTTTGTATCATAGGACGCACTTTCCTATGATACAGGAAAGCGCATAATGTATGACATCACCCTGGTCATCCTGTTACGTCATATCATCTCTCATTATCCATGTGTCCGTTAATTCTGTCAACCAGCCGCTTAATAAAATGATCGTCCACGGTTCCCTTAAAGAAACTTCTGAGCGAGCGCAGCGGACTGTCTGAAAAGATTGCCTCGGCCATCTTTCTCATGCCCTCTCCCAGTCCTTCCACAGAACCAAATCCCTCGAAGGGCAGTCTGCCGATCTCTTCCTGCAGAAACTGTCTGTAGGCTTCTGCTGCCTGCGGGCGGCTCATGATTTCGCCCAGCGTCGTGTTGCGGTGGCAGACCCAGTGCTCCAGAACGCTGTCCGTGCGTGTTACCACACCGCGCAGGCGGATATCCCGGCTGGAAGCTCCCACCAGGATTTCGTAATCGCCCGGCTCCACACACCATGCCTTCGCCTCCTCGTCATACCAGGCAAAACTTCTGCGGTCCAGACGTATCACGACCTCTCTCTCCTCTCCCGCTGCCAGAGCCACCTTTTCAAACCCTTTTAACTCCTGACGGGCACGGCTGATCACGGAATCCTTCTTGTGTACATACACCTGCGGCGCCTCGCTGCCTTCCCGGTCTCCTGTATTTCTGATCCGGAATCTGATCTCCAGCGTCTCTTCCCCAGAGAGGCTTTCCCTGTCAAACCGCAGATCATCATAAGCAAATTCCGTGTAGCCAAGTCCATGACCAAAGGGAAACAATACCGGCATCTCCTTCGTATCATAATAGCGGTAGCCTACGAAAATGCCTTCCCCATAGTGCACCACATCCTTACTGCCGCCGAAATCCAGCCATGCCGGATTATCCTGAACCCGCAGCGGAAAAGTCTCGGCCAGTTTTCCGCATGGATTCCTCTCTCCGAACAGCAGCTCCGCCTGCGCTTCTCCCACCGCCTCGCCGGCCAGATAGCTTTCCAGGATCGCCGGCACCTGCTCTGCCCAGGGCATCTCCACCGGAGACCCGTTATGCAGCACCACCACCGTATTGGGCTGAACCGATACCACCGCCCGGATCAGTTCGTTCTGACACGCAGGCAGACGCATATGGTCCCGGTCATAGGCCTCCGACTCAATGGATTCCGGCAGTCCTGCGAAGATTACCGCCGCATCGCTCTCTTTCGCTGCCTGTACCGCTTCCGCCAGTTTCGCCGCGTCTGTCGCATCCTGTTCTGCCGCGAATCCTTCCGCAAACCGGATCGCCCCATATCCGGCGCACTCCTTTAGTGCATTGGTCACCCGATAGGCATTGATATGGCTGGAACCGCCTCCCTGATAGCGCGGCTCTTTCGCAAAGGAACCGATAAAAGCATACCTGCCGCCTTTTTTAAGGGGTAAAAGCCTGCTGCCGTCCGCCATCGCATCATTTTTCAAAAGTACCATGGACTGGCAGGCCGCCTCTCTTGCGGCTTCGTGATGCTTCTCACGATCGAACTGCGCGGACTCGTCCCGGTGATCCACATAACGGAAAATAATCGTAAGAATGCGGGCCACCGCCTGATCCAGCACCGCTTCCTCTATCTCGCCCTTTTGCACTGCCTCCACGATCAGACGGTCGTTGACCCCGCCGGAATCCGGCATTTCCAGATCCTGTCCGGCCACCAGCCCTTTGACCCGCTCGTCACAGGCGCTCCAGTCCGTCACCAGAAATCCGTCGAATCCCCACTCTTCCCTGAGTATGTCCGTCAGCAGCCTGCGGCTCTGGGATACGTACTCGCCGTTTACCCTGTTGTAGGAACACATCACTGTCCACGGCTTCCCTTCCCTGACTGCACCCTCGAAGGAAGCCAGGTACAACTCCCGAAGCGCCCGCTCACTCACCTGTGCCGTCACCGTAGAGCGGCGTTTTTCCTGATTGTTGACCGCAAAATGCTTCACGCTCGCTCCCACGTTTCTGGACTGCAGGCCGCCTATATAAGACGCCGCAAGCTGAGACGACAGGTAGGGATCTTCCGAAAGATATTCAAAGTTCCTCCCGCAAAGCGGACTTCTCTTAATGTTGATGGCCGGTCCCAGAAGCACCGCCACATTCTCCGCCTGGCATTCCTCACCCAGTGTCTCTCCCGTCTTCCTCAGCAGCTCTCTGTCAAAAGAAGCCGCAAGACCGGCCGCCGAAGGAAAACAGACTGCACAGATAGAATCGTTGATCCCCAGATGGTCTGCCGCCTCATCCTGCCTGCGCAGTCCGTGCGGCCCGTCAGCCACCATGACAGACGGAATCCCCAGCCTCTCCACACCCTTCAAATGCCAGAAATCACTGCCCGAACACATGCCCGCCTTCTCCTCCAGCGTCATCTGCCGTACCAGATCCTCTATTCTCCTCATCGTTGTTCTCCCTCCATCTCCCAGCCTCCCTGTTGCCCTCTACCCGGTAGGAATCGTCTCGCAGAATCTCTCCATCTCTTAGCCTCCCTGTTGCCTTCTACCCGGTAAGAATCGTCTCGCAGAGCGATTCTTACAGAGATGGTTAGATTTTCTTAGGCGGCGTTCTTCGACGCCTTAGAAAATCTCCATCTCTTAGCCTTTCACCGCTCCCATGGCGATTCCTTCCGCAAAATACTTCTGCTGGAACGGGTACACCGCCAGGATCGGCAGCATTGCCACGAAAGCGATCGCCATCCGCACCGACACCGACGGCATGGTAGCGATCATGCCCGCCATTTCTTTAGACATAAGCCCGCTGGTCAGCGCCTGCACGTCGCTGATCATCTTATTCAACAGATTCTGGATACCCCAGAACTGCTCCTGATTCACATAATAAAGACCATTGGTCCAGTCATTCCAGTAGCCCAGCGCCGCAAACAGCCCCGTCGTGACCAGGATCGGTTTACCCAAAGGCAGCGCCACCTGAAAGTAGATCCGCATCTGTCCCGCACCGTCGATCTCAGCCGCCTCGTAGATGGCTTTGTCAATCCCTGCGATGGACGCAATATAGATCAGACAGCCGTACCCAACGCCTTTCCAGAAATTCACCAGGATCAGGATCACCGGCCATGCCTGCGGCGTCGCATACCAGGAGACCGGCTCCATGCCGAAAAGCGGCAGGATGCTCTTGTTGAGCATGCCGTTTTCGTTGCTCAGAAGCGCAAACACTATGTAAGACACGATAACCATGGACATCAGGAACGGAAATAAGATCGCGCTCTGATAGACCTTTTTCGCCCGCTTGCTCTGCACGTCGGATATGAAGATCGCAATCGCGATCCCCAGCGAGTTGTTGACCAGAATGAACGCAAAGTTATAGAGAATCGTATTTCTGGTGATCTCCAACGCATCCTTTGACGTGAAAAGATATATGAAATTCTTATACCATGGGTCCGCCCATGGGCTGCCGTATATGCCGTCCGCAAAATTGACCTGCTTGAAAGCCGATATCAGACCGCCCATAGGTATATAGTTGTTAATAAACAAATAAAGCAACCCCGGCAGCATCATGATAAATACCGGCAGCCAATACTTAAATTTCGCCAGTCTGTTGTTCTTTTTCTCCATAAGACCCAACCTTCCCTCTCCGTTATTTCGATGCATACCAGGCATCCAGCTGTGCCTGCTTCTCTTCGATCACTTTCTGCATACCCGCATTGTCCAGCTCTTCCAGGAACTTCGGCAGCTCAATGGACGGATCTACTGCCCCGGTGTTAAGTGAGTCAATATACTGGCTCTTAATATTGGTAAGGGCTGCGATCTCCGTGCTGAGCGCGCTGCTGTCGTAGGCGAATCCGAGTGCACAGGAATGTCTGGCGGATTTCGTCGCTTCGATATTTTTCGCCCAGAGGTCAGGATCGTTTCCTTCCCAGATACCGCCCCGGAACTGATTCGGAAGCTCCCATCCCTGGTTAAATGTATAGGAAGAGCTTGTAAGGTCAACGCCATCCGGATAGTGATAGAGTCCGTCTTCTCCTACTACGTAGTGGGTCCCCTCAATACCGAAATTGATCAGATCTGTTACTTCGCCGCTGTTGTAAAGATAGTCAAGGAGCAGGAACGCCCTTTCCGGATTCTCACTGGCCTGCGCGATGCCCCAGCTGTTCCAGCAGTAACCGGTGGTGGTCAGCTGTCCTTCCGTTACCGGCACGCAGATCATTTTCGTTCCGCTGCCCGCGCTGTTGGCCGCCTCCGCATCGGGGCCGCCCGGTGTATAATAGGAAAAAGCTCTTCCCGCCTGTATGGCACTGGACGCCGTATCCGTAGTCGTCGCCGCATCCTTGGAGATCCACCCTTTCTGCGCCCACTCATAATGCCTTGTCACCAGCTCCTTATACTCATCACTGGCAAAATAATTCACGACCTCCGGCTTCTCACCATAGTTGAGCAGCACCCCGTTATAATCTGTCAGCGGATCCGTAACCTCATATCTGCTGTCCGCTGTATTGCCCTTCGTCATCCACATCATGATGGCTTCCGGATGATTGGCATATACTTTCTCATATACCTGATCCATATCCTCCACGCCTTTGATATCTTCTCTGGTAAACCCGGCCTCCTCCAGCCAGTCCGCACGCATACAGATCGTAGAAACACCAGAAGCACCCTTGACTACCGGAATACCGAACATAAAGTCATTGATACAGCCCGTATACAGCAGCTCCTCACCCATATCCGCAAACGCCTCTTTCATGTTGACGCCGTACTGCTCCACATAGCCGCTCAGATCCAGCACCATCTTATTGTTGATAAAAGTGCCCGCAAAACTGTTGATCACCGGAACCAGATCCACCTTATCGCCGCCCTGCAGCATAAGTGGAAGCTGCGTCGTAAAGTCGCCCATGGACAGCATAACGATATCCATCTTCGTATTGATATCCCGCATCAGGATCTCGTTGATCTTATCCAGAACTATCTGCTGATCGGCCTGCTGGCTGCCGATCAATACCATTGTGGCCTCGTAAGGTTCACTGATATCAATACCGTTCACCATGTTGCCGCTTTCGCCTTCCGCCTGCGTCTCTGCTGCGGCCTCAGTTTCGGCGCTGCCGCCATTATCCTGCTTTGCGCTGTCTCCGCATCCTGTCAGCATGCTTACCGCCAGGATTCCCGTTAATAACCAGGATATTACTCTCTTCTTCATGTTATATGCTCCCTTCTCACTTCCGCAGATGCTTTGCCGCCATGCCATCCTGCTTTCTGCCTCGCTGTCACGCCAGTGCATCCCTGCAGTTTTGTTGTTTTGCTTTCCTCGGTTAGTATAAGTTTTTTTCGATTCTTTCGTCTATAACGCAACTGTCCTGTACATGACAGAATTCTGTCATCCTGCTATACTGACTACATTCTATTGAGTCAAACATCCTTATCCATTTTTCATCAAACTGTATTGTTTTCGGTCAACACGCCAGGCCATGATCAAGACAGACAGCGTTCAATAGAAAAACCACCGGTTCGCGTTACACCGATGGTTTCCTTTCCTTACCCTCTATCCTGTTCCTGACTTACCCTGCTGTCCCTGATTTACTTTGCTTCTCCTGCTGTCAACTTATTTTCCCCCGCCGATCAGCACTTCCTTCCCGCAGAATGCAAATCCATACCTGCGGATACGCTCTGCCGGAATTCCCCCCTCCAGCAATTCCGCGGCGTACCCTTTCTCTTCTATCTGCTCCAGTGCGGAAGCCACCGTCTCTTCCAGATCTTTCTCCTTCCTCGGCTGAAAAACCTTGAATTCCAGAATAAAAGCATCCTCCCCGGCACGCTTCGGTTCCAGCATCACATCATATCTGCCGAAGCCGCTCTCCCGGTTGGATCTAAGCAGGTAGCGGTCCGATAAATCCACCATCAGCCCCAGAACAAATCCATGATAGAACTTCTCCGGCTCTGTCCTTCCCGGATTCTTTCCCGTATCAAAATAACTGAAAGAATCGAAAGCTACCCTGTTCATATACTCATTCATGGCATCCACGTCATCCTGCAGGAGCGCTTTGATAAAGTCATTATAATCCCCGCTCCCGGAAAACCAGTCCTGGATCATGATCTCAAACATCAGGGTGACTTCCCTGTTGGTCAGGGCCAGATCATAGTAGGTACGCCCTGTTTCTTCCATCAGCGTCGTACTCACCACCTTCAAATAGCCGCTGGCAAGCAGCAGGCTCCAAACCGCATTCTTTTTCGCAGCTAACTGGTTATAGACAATCTGCTCATCAATCTCCATACTGATCTTTCCGCCGTACAGTAAATCCTCAAATGCCTGTTTGATACTCGCATCTCCTTCTCTGAGCAGCTTTCCCACCAGACTGTTGGAACTGGTGTTGGCCCAGTAAGCACCAACTTTCTTTTTGTCAAGATAATTGATAATTGACCATGGGTTATAGATATCGCTCTTTTCTCCAAATGTAAATCCATCGTACCAGTCTTTGACCTTCTGCTTCTGGTTCGACAGCCCATACTCCTCCAAAGCCGCAAAAACTTCCTTCTCCGTAAATCCAAAGCATTCCTCATATTTCTCTGCGACCGTTGTCACTACCTCAAGATTATTCAGATCGGAAAAAATAGACTCCTTACTGACTCTCGTAATCCCTGTCAGCAGCGCCCGCTCCAGATAAGGATTTGTTTTAAACGCAGCATTGAACAGACTTCTTATGAAAGCCACCATCTCTTCCCAATATCCGCTCACATACGCTTCCTGCATCGGCGTGTCATACTCATCCAGAAGAATGATCGCCTTTTTCCCATGATATTTACAGAGGAAATCCGCCATTGCCCGCAGAGATGCCGCCGCCGTGCTGTCCGACATATCGGCGGTAACCTCCTGATAGAACGCCCGCTCTTTCTCATTGAGCAGATCACCCTTAAGCAGATACTCATTCTTGTTATACTGCTCTTCAATGATCCTGCAGATACTCCGTCTTGCCTCTCTGAAGGTATTCTCCTTGACCCGCGCGAAGCTGATGGAAAGCACCGGCCAGGTTCCCTGCATCTGCCGGTACTTTTCTTCCTGCCATATGGAAAGCCCTTCAAACAGCTCTCCGCGTCCGGCATACTTCACCGAAAAAAACTGCTCCAGCATACTCATATTCAGCGTCTTGCCAAACCGTCTCGGGCGCATGATCAAGGTTACATCGTCCTCCGCCTCCCACCACTTTTTGATAAAATCGGTCTTGTCGATATAGAAATTATTGTTTACTCTGATTCTCTCAAAGTCCTGTCCGCCAATCCGAATTGTTCTCGCCATATTCAATCTCCCTCTGACAATCTTTCTATCAAGCACTGATGCTTTTTGCCGGCATTTCTTTGGAGCTGTCCACGATCTGCTTGACTGCTCCCATGCTTTCCCGCGCTAATACCCCCTGATATTTTTCCATCAATTCATGATTCGGAATGCTCAAAAATCCGTCATGATAGAGGAGAAAACCATATACCACCATAGCCGACAGAATCTCGTCTCTGCTGTTCATCTCCTGTTCAATAACGCTGTAACCTGTCAGGTCAGCCTCGACCGGCAGACCTGAAACCATACGGACAATGTCCTCCCGCACTTCATCCACGTTATGCTCCACACAATCCGCAACTTCATTCATGGGGCCTGTCTCTGTCCAATAATTCTGACAATGCCCGTCAGTCCGAACTGCTCCTCAAAGGTGCGGTCATTCATGAAATTGTATTCCCAGAACACATTCAGTTCCGACCCGCTGGAATATTTGGCAATCGGGAGCACACCCGTCATATATGCCAGATCTACATACGGTTTGTCTTTCAACAAGGCTTTCAAAAACTTCATAAAGTGAATCTTATCTTCACTGGTGATATAGTTTTCATAAAAAATGGAATCCCACTCATCAAGAATAAAAATAAACGAGTCACCTGTGGCCTGCAGCATTTCACTGACTCCGGCAAACTCTCTTCCTGCCAGTACAGGATACGTTTCAGGCAGATCTTCCTGCAGTTTTCTGACAATGCTTTTTATATAAACACGATATTGATCGCAAAAATCGGGCATGCTGCTGAAATCAATATGTATCACATTATACTTATTGATATGGCTTTCAAAGTCCTTTGAGCCGGCAATTTTTAATTTTGCAAAAAGAGTATGCGTATCATATCCTTTTGTGTAATACGCCCCAGCATATTGGCATTCACCGTCTTACCAAACCGGCGCGGCCTGGTGATACAGATATACTTACTGTTTGTCCGGATCATAGGCGATATTTTCTCGATCAGCATACTCTTATCCACATAAATCTCACTGTTCAGTGTATCCTGGAACAATATGATCTGTGCATTCGTATTCAAATAATACATGCCTCTTCCTCTATAGACTCTTCCACCATAGACTTTTCCTTATGACGTTTCCTATAGTATACACAAAAGGAGGCCAGGCCACAACAGAGCGGTTTAGGAATCAATTCTCCATTCTGTTCGGACAACTGCAGCGTATACAACACTATCTTGTCCTTCTTATGTTCTCTGCGTCCGCACACAGCCGTGCCGATCTAACCTCCTATGCTTCTATACCTGATTTCTATTCTTCCAGCATCCACTGGATCGCCGGCTCCAGATACTGATTCCAGAAAGCCCAGTTATGAATACCCGGACTCTCATGGTAAACATGCTCGACGCCCTTCTCCTGCAGGAAATCGCGAAGTTCCCGATTGTTTTCCAGCAGTCCGTCCTCCGTCCCGCAGGCCATGAAGATCGCCGGTATCCTGTCACCCGCCGCCTGATGTCTCCGAATCAGCTCCTCCGGATTGTTGATGCTTGTGAGCAGTTTATCCGGTTCTCCGAACATCAGCCTGTAATACTCGTAATTGGCTACCGGATTCCCGCTGCCCGGCTGCATATGCGCAACCTCGTGTACGATCAACGCCGAAGACAGTGCGAATGCCCTGGTAAAATTGTGGTTAAACTGCAGCGCGGTATGGATCGCCCCAAAGCCGCCCATGGACAGTCCGCCGATATACGTATCCTCCATCCGCTCCGCCAGTCCGAACGTCTTACGCACATACTGTACCAGCTCTTCTCCCACATAGGTTGCATACTTACGCCCTGTCTCCGGACCATCCAGGTAGAAAGAATTCTCCCCGGCAGGACACACCACCGCCAGATTATAATTCCCCGCCAGTTCACAGACCGCGCTTCCCGTCATCCAGTCCATACTGTTCCCGGTATAACCGTGCAACAGGAACAACGTCTTCATCGGACGTTTGTAGTGCGGATTGTCCGCCGTCCATTCTTTCGGCAGATCATTTGGAAGCACAATATGGAAATTCACCATCCTTCTCAAACAATCCGAGTTAAATTCAAATCTTCCGTTCGCCATGATCATTCCTCCTAACTTATACATATCAAATTTGTACCTGCTTCCATTTTACCCCCTGGCTGCTCCAACCACAATGCCTCTGCCGGATATTTCTGCCCGCATCCGCAGCATAAAACACTTCGGAATGGAAGAAAAACAGGTATGATCCGAAAATACCCCATACAATTTAAAAAACTGTACAGGGTATCTTTATGTATCTGTCTCTGTTTAAGGCAGTATAACGTCTGCTGTTTACACCGTCTGCTTTTCCTTCGTTCTATAACTCATCTTTTTTCTCCAGAATTGCCTGACATGCCGCACATGCGGGACAGTCGCAGTACTTCGCTCCTGCTTCTTTAATCTCCTTGGCGTGCGCCAGAACCTCCTTCGCCTTCTCAGCCCCGAATACCTGCGCACCCATCTCGGATCCGGCAAAAGCGATCAAACCATCAATCGTTACAATGTCCGCCTCCAGCTCGGCGATCAACTTCTGCAAAGCCTCGACCTCCTGCTCGGTGCCCAACGCCTCCAGCCAATTCTGCCCCACCGCCTTCGCCTCCGCGCAACAGGACGGTGCATTGATGAGATCTTTTACTTTTTCGGTTACATACACTTTTACATTTTCATTCATTGTCATTTACCTCTACCCTTTCGTACCATCAGTGCAATAAATACACCAATCTGTTTGAACTGCTGCCTTTGAAAAGTAACTCAGCGTCTGCTTTTGTTCTTATTCTATTATGTTTTAAAAGTTGTGTCCACACAAAAAAGAGAGTACAATACTATTAATAATCCTGGAAGAAAGGAATTATTGCCATGGCATTGCCTATATTATCCGGAATCTTTTTGGTCCTATGGGGTCTGGTCGCTTTTAAAAAACCTGATCTGGTCTGGAAAATAGAGTTTTGTATAATAGATGAACCGTCTGAATCATATTTATTCTTCACCAAACTCAAAGGTATCATGGCTATATTGCTCGGTATTGCACTAATCGTATTCGGGCCATTCCTCGTTTAACCAGTCAGTCTTTTATACATCATTCTATGGAGGCGACACATGCTTTACCACTACACCACCTTTGCCGCTTTTGACGGTATCATCCGCTGTGCGGAACTTCGACTCAATAATATCCTGAATATGAACGATGCTTCCGAGATGCGGCTTTTCATGAACGGCATATGCAAAGCTGTGACCGAAAGGCTTGCGCAGAGCGGGGCACAAGATAAATGCCGCGAAGTCGAAGCCTTTTTTCAAAAAGAACTGGAAGAAGAATTCCACTATTCCGCCTATGCGGCCTGTTTCTCCGAATACCGGGATGACGCCGCGCAGTGGGAGCGGTACGGCTATCTCGGACAGGGCGTATGTATCGCCTTCCACGAAGACCTGATGCAGAAGATGGTGGGCGGCGTCATATCCCTCCAGAAAGTATTCTATCAGACCGACATGCGGGAACACCGACTTGTAGACGATTTCTATGAAATGGTCAAAGATGCGGATACTTTCTCGGCCTGCTTTCCCTCCCTGCAGAATCTGATGAACGATGCCTGGCTGCAGTCCGCCGCCTTCAAACATCCCTCTTTTGCAAGCGAAAAGGAAGTCCGCCTCGTGGTATCGCCCTTTCTTGGCCAGATGGTCAACCATTCGGCCGGATCGTGTGCAAAATGCGGCTTTACCATGGAGCCAAAGTACCACGTATCCTCGGAGCGAATCAAAAAGTATTATCCGCTTGATCTGTGTAAGATGTGCGGCGAACTGGATCTTAGCCTGTCCGACCTGGTGGGCGAGATCATCATCGGTCCCACCTCCTCCCAATCCCTGCCCATCCTGCAGGACTATCTGGAGGACTGCGGACTGGGCGTCCTGAAAGACAAGATCAGCGTGTCCGAATGCCCCCTCAGAAAACCACGGCCATAACAGAAAGTCTCTTTGCAGGGAGGTAATACATGAACAGAGAAACCTATTGTCTGCTGGAAGAATATATGCTTTGCTCAATGGACGATGCCGCTCATGATAAAGAGCATATATATCGCGTATTGTACAATGCACTGGAGATTGCGAAGACCGAAAAGGATGTGAATTATGACGTCCTGATCGCGGCGTGCCTATTACATGACATCGGAAGAAAAGAACAATTTGAAAATCCCGCCTTATGTCATGCAATCGTGGGAAGCGAAAAAGCCTGTCAATTTCTTGTAACCCATGGTTTTGAAGCATTCTTTGCAGAACAGGTAAAACAGTGCATCAGGACACACCGCTATAGAAAAGAGGAACCTCCTCAAAGTTTAGAGGCAAAAATTTTATTTGACGCCGATAAATTAGATGTCGCAGGAGCGATCGGAATTGCAAGGACACTGCTTTATAAAGGCATTGTTTCCGAGCCATTATATTCTGTACTGCCAAATGGAAGCGTTTCGACAGGCAAAAATGACAGCACACCATCTTTCTTCCAGGAATATAAGTATAAACTGGAAAATTTATATTCCAGCTTTTATACGGAAAAAGCTACGGCCATCGCCAAAGAGCGCCAGCATATTGCCGTTGCATTTTATAACAAACTGTATCAGGAGATAAATGCATCGTACCAGAGTGGTATAGACGAACTTAACAATGTCCTGGAAGATAAACTGCATACAACTGCCCCGGATACCGGTTCACACTAATATATCATGAGTAATAATTCATCATGCCGTTTTCTGCAATAACTGAGATTCCCATTCAGAAATCAGGCAATCAAAAATGGTATTTACGGAGGAAAACAAGATGGACGATTTTGGCATAAACGAAATGAAGGAAATGCAAAGAACTCTGCAGGACAAATATAAACACAAATGGGAACCCATCTGCCCGGAAACAGGACAGAACAAGCTGTTATGGATGGTCGGTGAGATCGGCGAAGTCATTGATATCGTGAAAAAGCACGGTGGCGCAATTGCCTCCACAAACGCCGCTTTAAGAAAAGACCTGGTCGAGGAACTGGCCGATGTTCTCATGTACTACAACGATGCGCTGCTTTGCTATGGAATAACCGCTGAGGAATTAAAACAGGCATATACAGAAAAATTTGTCAAAAATATGAAACGCTGGTAGTTCCGGGTTTCCACTGCAGGCAGAATACTCCACAGTCATTCACCAGGTGCCCGTGCCTGCACGGCACCTGACTCAGTATGGCTCGCTTCCTGTTTCTGATGTAATTCCTGCCATCCTCGCCTCAAACTCTGATATGCTGGATACCGCTGCTGCACATTTAAGCCATCCGGCCAAAACATTGAGATCTGTTTCCTGCGTGATCCGCTGCGCAATCTTTGTCGGTATCTTCCCCAGCTCTTCCAGTAATTGCATAATGTCTTCTATATCTACCTTCTATTTTGCCTTCTCTCCTGATTCTGTCCGTTATCTCGCACATAATGTCCACTCCCTTTCGCTGAATCTTATAAAAGTTTACCCGCTCCACGATCCTTTTGAATTCCTGTACCCGTTCTCTCTTCTGCTCATAGATTTCCAAAACATTCTTCACTTCCACTATAGACCTCCCTGTTTACAAATTTGACACAGGAAAGCCACAATAGAATATATATAACCGTCCTGCCAAACAAATGTGAATCTTCGGCAGAACCGCCCGACCACGCACAGAACACTGCAGAAGGACAATGATATAACGTTGCATACTGTGCGCATTTAAGAATCAAGATTTGTTTTGTTACCGGAAGTATAACACATCATTTTCACAAAGGCAATATGATTTTTCGAAATTTATAAACGTTTTCCCGTTTTTCATCAGATTTTTGCATGAAAGACGGAAGCGTAAGCATCCTACAGCATTTATTTTTATGAGGATTTCTTGAATTTATATAATTGACTGGCCGTCTATAAAGAATTCATCATCGAAAAAAAGTTGTGCCCATACCCCAAAAAGACTATAATAATATTATAATTCCTGTATTTAATATGTAAGTCAAAATGATAGACCGATTATACACAGTAAACTTTCATCATGCGCAACCTGCCGTCGGGCGGGCCGCATGGCCATCCATGCTGTGAAAGTCGAAGACTTTCATAGTAACTTTCATCATGCTCAGCCTGCCGTCGAGCGGGCCGCATGGCCATCCATGCTGTGAAAGTCGAAGACTTTCATAGTAACTTTCAAAATCACCATCAGACAGCCAAATTTAGAAGTATTACATGAATGGGCATAAAGAAAAGGAAACACAGCAATGGTCAGAAACATTATTATTGGAATTATTACGATCCTACTTGGTATCATAAATTTAAAAAACCCCTATCTTGTTTGGAAATTACATTTATTTAGTAATGCAGATGAACCGTCAGAATCGGACTTATCATATATTAAAACTGAAGGCGCCATTGTCTTAGTGATCGGTATTGTTATCATCATATTATCCCCTTTTTTATGACAACGAATATTTTTTGCAGTTCGTCCCTGCTTTTTACGAAAGGTAAATGTATAAAATTCCCCGTCTGATACCCTGACAAAAAAGATGCCATATACAGCCAAATCACTGCATATGACATCTTCTTTATTTCCTGTATCGTACAAACGCCCGCTTTGCAGAATCTCAGATCCGTGTACAAAATATCTGCACGTTTCCACTGCTTCCAGTAAACTTAGTTTGCTGCCTGTACCGCTGTGATATGCGGGTTAGCGCCTTCATACCAGTAGAGGAAGCCTTCCATATCGATCGTATCACCAATCTGCAGCTCCTTCACCGCCTTGTAGACGTCTGTCGAGCTGTCGCACAGATAAGATTCAACGGTAAATGTGTAGGTTGCTCCGTCAAGGGATACGTTAAAGTAAAGGTCGTCTCCCTCCTGACCGGAACCGTCCCATTTATAAAGGAACGCCACGTCATTGCCTGCGTCATCCTGGCCTGCCGCCTCAACGGTCATACCCTTGAAGGACACGTAACGGTTCTGGTAATCCACCAGATCATCCTGCCCGAGATAAGGGGTAACATCCATGGCTTCTGCCACGTAATTGCCTTCTACAATCTCAAATGTCGCATCAATGATCTCCACCTCACCGGACCACTCTGCCTTATAACCTGACACCTTGATCTTCGTGCCGGGTGTCAGCTTCTCATAATCTTCTTCGGAACAAGCCATCTCATAGATGAAATATGCGCCGTCCTGATCCTGCGTATAGAGAGTCGCCTTGTCCTCCCACCAGGACTGCTTCGCCTGCACATAGGTCTCAACCACCACTTCCGTGTCAAGCTCTGCTGCCGCATACTCTGCATAAGTCATAACACCCTCGGATTTCTCCTCTGTACCGGCGCTCTCTGCCTCAGCCGGCTCTTCGCTCTCGGTTTCTGCTGTCTCAGCCTCCGCTGCATCCTCTGCTTCTGTCTCTTCCGGAGCTGCTTCCTCTGTCTCAGTCTCTTCCGCTGCTGCATCCTCAGCCGCCGCCTGCTCCGGTGCTGCTTCCTCTGCCGCACCTGCATTGTCCGAGCCGCAGCCCACACATGCGAACGCAAGCGCGAATGCCATCAATAACGCTGTCATTTTCTTCATAATTCTCCTCCTTTTTCACCTTATCTAAGGTGCCCCGCAGAGTAAACAGTAACCGTTTCTTCACTATTTTCACTGTTACATGACATTACTCTGCCATATGAATTTCATTCCGACATAAATTATACGCGTTATTTCTGATATGTCAATCATTTCCTTTTTGCTTTAGTGTACAATGAAAAATACCACCTACAAGCAGGAAAGCATGATTATTATACTGACCTGCTCTTTTTTCATAGAGAACTACAATGCCTTGTTGCGATTGAATTGAAAATAGACGATTTCAAACCCGAATCCCCTGGAAAAATGCAGTTTTATCTTGAAGCGCTGGATAGAGATGTAAAGAAGCCCCGGTTCGTTCTATTGTTGCTGATGAAATACGTGTATAAACATTCATTTCCATCTATAAAGTATACTGGATTTATAAGGCCTGTCAGATGATGATGGACTTTGAGGGGATGAAGAAATTTAATGAAAATGCAATAGAAATGTGAGAGTGATTGTGGTATTCTGACAGAGGTACAAATCAGTATATGAGGAGAAAGGTATTATGAATTTCTTATGCTTTGGAGATAAAAGCAAGAAGTCAATACTATTTATACATGGAATGGCATCCACGGCAATGCTTTGCTATGAACCAATTTTAAAACGGTTGTCAGACTATTATGTGATATTAGCGGAAGTAGATGGTCACAGTGAGAGAACAGGTGAACTTGTCAGCCATGAGAAAGACTGTGATGAGATAGAAGATTATATTATGGATAATTTATCGGGTAATTTGTATTGTTTATCAGGCTTTTCTATGGGAGCAACAATGGTTGTCGAGATTATAGGCAGAGGCAATGTTAATGTTGCTAAAACACATTTAGATGCAGCATTTCTGACAAAGATGGGATTATTGACGAAACCGTATGAATATATCTTCTGCAAAGCGATAAAACGGATTCAAAGCGGAAAAGCAATTCCTAAATTTATGATGGACGCTGTTATGGGCAAAGATAACAACAGTATTATAGAAATGCTTTATCCGAACATTACATCAATTACTATAAAAAACGCATGTGAATTTGTGTATTGCTACAATATCCCTGAAAATATAAAAAGTTACAAGGGAACTGTCCTGTTTTGGCGTGGTTCAAATGAGCAATACCCAGGGAAAAGTGTTACATTATTAAAAAAATATCTGCCTGCTGTCATAGATGTAGAGATTGAACACATGGGGCATGGGCAATATTTACACGAACATAGTGACGAATATGCAAGTAAGCTGATAGAATATCTGCAAAGTTGATACAGTTTCCAGTCTGTTTAAGCAACCATCACCACAATCACAACTGAATAAGCAACACAGCGTCAGCGCGTATGGAAACCAATCTATGCGCTCTATTTTATTGCCCTTTATTTTGCACTTTAATGGGAATGAGATATTTATTTTCGTATAAATATAAGCGGTGAGTGGCGAAAACAGTCAGTCGCAACAAATAGTTATAACACTTATACCCCCTTTCTCTTCTTCCTCACGATCCCGGCTCCCACATACAGCAGGATCATCCCCCACGCCACGCCCAGACTGGCAAGCAGGATCACCGCTGTCCGCGGCAGTTTCCCCAGATCACTTCTGCCGGAGGTCATGCCGTTTTGCCGCTCGATCTGATCCAGACGGTACAGCGAAGACACATCCGCATAAAGCTCTTCCATATAGGCATCATCTACCGTCTGCTTCCTCCGCACCGACTTCACCGTATTCTCGATCATCTGTCCCGCAGCGTCACGCAGAGACGCCGAACCGTTAAACACCGGCGTCACGAAGGTGTCTTCCATATGATCCAGCAGCAGACCGGCCGCTTCGATCTTCACCTCATAGTGCGCCTCATCCTCGCCACAGGCAGCCAGATACGCCCTGTATTCTTCCGACTCCTGCGCTTTGGAAGTGACCGGCACATAGCCTTCCGTCCCCGCATAGGCGATCTGTACCTCGTTGGTGAGCAGATACTGCGCAAACAGCCAGGAGGCCAGCACTTCCTGCGGATTCTCCTTATTGAAAATACAGACCGAAGGCCCCTGCGAGATCATCTTCGGATGCATGGGGTCAAACTGCGGAATCGGCATCACCACCGTCTCAAACTTCACGATCTTGTCCTCACTGATATCGGAGAGGGGAGCGTCCGTCCCCATCCAGGTTGCTCCCGCCGTGGAATCCACCGCGAAGATGCACTGTCCGGCATTGAAGAAGTTGGCCGGATAACTGGAAATCTTAAACGTGGAAAAGGCCCCGTTTTTCGCATGTTCCGCTATGGTATACAGCAGTTCCTCCGTGGTGTCGTTGAAAATCTCGATCTCTCCGGTCTCCGTGGAGTAACCTGCCTCTTTCTGCCGCAGCATCTGGATCATCATATTGTCGGTGGACTTGTAGATAAAAGGGATCATGACGCTCTGGCCGTTTACCAGATAATTCTCCTCCCCATCCATCGCCATGGCGGCCTCCGATACCTCCCACACAAAATCCCAGGTCAGTGTTTCCGGCAGCGTATAGCCCATGGCCTCCACATAAGTCTTATTGACATAACAGGCTTCTGTGGACCGCATATACGGCATGGCATAGTAATGGCCGCCAAAGGAACACTCCTCCAGAAATTTCGGGATAATCTCCTCCGCCCGCGGAGCATCGAACCGTACCTCGCTCCCGCCGGAGCCATACCGCTCATCCGCAAACAGTTCATCCAAAGGCACTACAAGATTGCCGCCTGTCAGATAGGTGGCGATATGATCCGGATAGGTGATGCACACATTAGGCGTGGTATTCGTGGCGATGTTGGTGATCACGTCATTATAGATCTTGCCGTAATCCGTATAGAGACGCAGATTCACGGTGATATTCGGATAAAGATCTTCAAAATCCGCGATCGCTTTCTCATAGATGGCCGTCTGGTTCTTATTGGTGTCATTTTTGGCCCAGAAAGTGACTTCATATTCTCTGGAAAGATCGAACTCTTCCGGCACGGCAAAACTGCGCATTCCCTCGCTGCCGTGACAGCCGGTGAGCAGAATCGAACCACACAGCATAAGCGCCGCCGCACACACTCTGCTTATTCCGTGCCTGTATGCTTCCCCCGGCAGACCGCTTATTCCATATCTGTATCGTTCCCCCAACAGACCGCTTATTCCATATCTGTATCGTTCCCCCAACAGTCTGCTTATTCCATATCTGTATCGTTCCTCAAACAGACTTCTCATAAGTCCTCTTTTCATAGCGATATCCATTCCCTTTGCAAACTCATTTCCTTTTCAAACCCGCTCCTGCATCATCCGCAGCGCAGACACTTCTGCCTCCTGACCTCTGTCTTCCGCCAGCTATCCTTTGATTCCGCCCCTTGATACTCCCACCGGCTATCCTTTCGTTCCGCCCCTTGACACCCCGGCCATAACCTTTTTCCGGAAGATCAAAAACAGCACGATCAGCGGCACGGAAATGACCACTACTGCCGCCATCATAGCCGGAATATTCTCCCGGCCGAATCCGTTTTCCCGGATCTCCTGAATACCGTTGGACACCAGATAATAGTTTTCGTCATCGGTGATCAGCCGCGGCCAGACGTAAGAATTCCAGCACTCGATCACTTTCAGAATGGTGATCGTGATCAAAGTCGGCTTCGAGATCGGAATCATCACCTTAAACAGATATTTCAAGTCGGAAGTCCCGTCCACCTTGGCCGCATAGTAAAGGCTGTCCGGTATCTGCTCGAAATTTTCCTTTAACAGATAAATATAGAAGACGGAGGTGACGGAGGGCAGAATCAGCCCCGGAAATGTATTGCGCATCTCCAGATTGGTGATCGTAACGAAATTGGTGATGATCACCAGCTCACTGGGAATCATCATCAGGGAAAGGAAAAGCACGAACAGCACATTTTTCCCCCGGAAGTCGAGTCTTGCGAAGGCGAAAGCCGCCAGCGTGATCACTGCCAGCATCAATGCCGTCGTCACCACGGTAAAGATTGTTGTATTGAGCAGATAGCGGCCCAGCGGCACCGCCGTAAACGCATCCGCGTAATTCTGCAGCGTAGGCGACAGGGTAAAAAACTTCGGAATGCTCTCCGCGTTATAGGCGCTGTAGCTCTTGACGGAAGTTAAGAGCATCCAGTAAAAAGGAAACAGCACGATCACCGCCCAGACTGCCAGCAGGAAATACGTGACCGCGTTCGCCGTGGTTCTGCGGGCTTTGGCTGCCTTCTCTATTCTAATATAGTCTCTGCCACTGCTCATATTGCTATGATTTCTGCCACCATTCATATCGGGATTCTCCTCGTCTTCTTATGCCGTCTTACTCTCATCCGCCCTGCCGGAACAGTTCACTGCGATAACCTGTTTCGGAAATCTTAAATTGCTGATTGCAAAATTACTGCATCCACATGCTTTCTCAATCTGTTTATCTGCCCTGCAGATGATTTCGATTCCTATTGCTGACCAGCAGGTTGATACATGTGATCGTCAGCACGATCGCAAACAGCAGGATCGCCGCCGCGGACGCGTAGGAAGGATATCCGCCGCTGTCCCCGTAAAGCATATCGTAGACGTATCCCACGATCGTATTCATCTCCGCGGCATTTAAATCCGTCCCAAACAGCGCCACCACGTCGCTGTACGCTTTGAATGCCCCGATAAAGCCCGTAATGATCAGGTAAAAGATCATCGGGGAGATCATCGGCAGTGTGATCCGCATAAAGATCCGAAACGCCGGAGTACCGTCCACTCTGGCCGCCTGATAAAGCTGCGGATTTACTGAAGCCAGCGCACTGGTCAGAATCAGGATCTTAAAAGGCATCACCACCCAGATCGTATACAGGCACAAAACAAACATCTTCGCCCAGTACGGCCCGTCGATAAAATCAATGGAACTGCCGCCGAACCATGCAAGCAGCAGATTGATCAGCCCGTCCGAGTAGGCCGTCTTTTTAAACAGGACCATAAACACCAGCCCCACCGCCAGCGTATTCGTCACATAAGGCAGGAAATAGATCGTCTGGAACAGATTCCGCAGCGGTCTGATGGCATTAAGCCCTACAGAGATCAACAGCGCGATCACGGTAGAAAGCGGCACCGTGATGATCACCAGCAGAAATGTATTCCGGACTGCCTGCAGGAAATAAGGATCATGCAGCACATAGGAATAATTGTAAGCGCCGATCCCGAAATGCGTCTGGGATGCAGAATTATACCCCTCCTCGAAGGAATAGACGAAAACATCGACCAGGGGGTATACCATAAACACCCCCAGAAAAAGAATCGCCGGCAAAAGATACAGCCATCCCTTAAGGCCGCTGTCCCTCCATCTCTTCTTCATCTCTTCCGCACTCCTTTCCAGAAAATCATGACACTGTCCCTATGCGATACAGCTCATGGTTCCGTTATCCATAACAACATATCATTACATCACTCTGTTATCTCACCGTAGAGCCGCTCCTCTGTCTCCTTACGGAAAAGAAACACCTTCTGCGGCTTTAAGAAAAATCTGACCGTACCATCCTTTGCATCCACCCGGTTCTCCGCACTGATGATGGAACGGACCGTCGGATTTAAGGATGCACCGTGCCTGGAGACCACGCTGATATCGCGCCCCATCACCTCCACGCTGCCAAATTCACAGCTAAGGCTGCCCGTCTCGCAGAGTACAAAGCCCTCCGGCCGCACGCCCACATAAACCTCCTGATCGGCAATGCCCGAAACACCAAGCACCGCATCCTCTCCCAGATACAGCCTGCCGCCCCTGCACTGCCCGGCAAATACATTGATCGGCGGCGTGCCAAGGAACCTGGCCACAAACAGGTTTGCCGGATCGTCATAGACTGCCTGCGGCTTCCCAATCTGCTGTACCACCCCTTCTTTCATCACCACGATCCTGTCGGAAATGCTCATGGCCTCCTCCTGATCATGGGTCACGAAAACGGTGGTAATCCCGGTCTCTCTCTGAATCCTTCTGATCTCTTCCCTCGTCTGGAGGCGCAGGCGGGCGTCCAGATTGGATAAAGGCTCGTCCAGCAACAGCACACCGGGCATTTTCACCAGCGCCCGGGCAATAGCCACCCGCTGCTGCTGCCCGCCGGAAAGCTCCCCGGGCTTACGGTCCATCAACTCATCTATCTGTACAAGCCTGGCCGCCTCATTTGCCTTCGATAACATGACCGCCTTCGACAGCTTATCTTTTCCTTTCAGGTTCTGCAGCGGAAACAAAATATTCTGCTTTACCGTAAGATGCGGATACAGCGCATAATTCTGAAACACCAGCCCCACGCCCCTGTTCTCCGGCGGCAGGTCGGTGATGTCGTCCTCCCCGAAAAAGATCCGCCCGGCGGTAGGCTTCAAAAGCCCGCTGATCAGATTGAGCGCAGTGCTCTTACCGCAGCCGGAAGGCCCCAAAAGCCCCACCAGCTCCCCGTCCGGGATCTCGAAGGTGAGATCGCTTACTGCCGTCACCTCCCCGGCGTTCTTCTTCCCCCTGCCGGGAAATTTTTTCGTCAGGTTCTGTAATACAATTTTCATGTCCGCTCCCATTCTGCCGCGTCGGCCCCTGCTCCGTTCAAGCCTTTGCTTTCATTTTGTACCGCCACTTTTTCTATCATACAGCTGTGCTTCCGCTGCCCGGCAGGCGCCTTCCTGTCATAGCTGATCGCAACGAGCAGGATATCTCCGCCAAATTCCCTGATTCCCGCCGGATAGTTCCTTTTTTTGATCTGTTCGATGGCACTTTCGGCTGACTGATTCCACTTCAGTTCGATCACCAGTGCGGGAAGCACAGAACCCTTTTTCGGCAGATATACAAGATCCGCATAACCGCTGCCCGCCGGCAACTCCTCAAACAGCACATACTCATCTCCGTAACTGAAATACGCACGCTTGATCACACTGCGCAGCGCCTGCTCATTGTTATAATAAAGCGGCGCTTCTTCTGCATGAATCTTCTCGATCTGTGCAGCCACCGCCTCCGCATTTTCCTCCACGGTATTGTAAAGAAGCTGATCACTCTCCCGAATCCGACGGATGGTATCGTCACGCCTCACATCACGGACGACTCTGGCAAACTCCTGACGTATTTCCTCATTGGGTATGCGGGCCTGGCCCGTCACTTCATCATAGGCCAGATAACCGAGATGGATCAGCAGCGTCAGCACGTCATCCCGATTCTTAAATGTCACGAAATCATTGCTGAATCCATTCACATCCACCCTGACGGTGCCGCCGCCGATCAATTCCGCCACAATTTCCGACATACCGTCAAAATCCAGGCTGATATACCCCATCAGACTTTCCGCAGTCGAAGTCTGCGTCCAATAGGAGCGAAAACTCTTATTATGAACAGCTTTCATAACTGAATTGGGATTATACACAGAAGCGGCACTGCAAAAAGCATAACCGTCATACCAGCGCTTCATTCCTGCAAAATCACACTGGTTCTCTATGCAAAGTTTCCGCACCTCCTGTTCCGTAAATCCCACATAATCTGCAAATTTACCCGGCGAGATTACCGAAAATTCCATGAAATCAGAAATTGCCGACTGCGATCCGTCCCGCTTAACCGACAGAATCCCCGTCATATACACTGCCGCAAAAATCCTGTTCGTCGTACCACTGCTCTTAAACAGCATCCGCAGAAACTCCAGATATTCCCGCTGCAGTTCCGGCGCTTCCCGGACAGGCGCATCCCATTCATCAATGATCATGATAAATTTATTCCCTGTCAGCTCCGTGGCCCGGATCATGGTCGTGGGCAGTTCATTACTCACTTCCAGCGACGGATAGGCCGCTTTCAATTCCTCCGTGATCTTCTCACTGACATAAGCGGCCACATTCCGGTATCCATCCGTAAACGGCTTTACATACGTCAGATCCAGATAGATCACATCATACTGATTCAGATATTTCCTGTAACTTTCGTTGAGACTCTTGTTTTCCGCAATCTCCAGATCATCAAACAGTCCCGCAGAATCGCAGCATTTGTCATAATAGGCACATAACATCTGCGCCGCAAAAGATTTCCCGAAACGGCGCGGCCTGCTGACACAAGTCAGACGTCTCGGCGTCTCGATCGTCTCATTGACCAGACTGATAAGGCCGCTTTTATCTATATAAATATCATTTCTGATTCCGGCAAATCCGCTGTTTCCGGGATTCAGGTAAGTTCCCATTTCGTCACCGCCTCTTTTTCTTCCCTATACAAAAGGTACAAAAGAATTCCCGCCACTGCAATAAACCCGGCTCCGCCGATCAGCCCCGTGGGAGCCGGTCCCAGGAAGACATTGTAGGGACGTTCCGGCGAGGTAAACAAAATTCCCGCAGAGGCAAAACCATTCAGGGTGCTATGTCCCATGACGGCCGGAATACAACTTTTCGTCTTGATCGTAACATAGGACAGGATAATCCCCATCACAGTACAGAACAGGCACATAGCCAGGATTCCCGTAAAAGGATAGCCGACATAATCGACGCCATAGTTATGTCCGATAACGGTCAGCGGAAGATGCCAGAGTCCCCAGATCACCCCGCTTAGAAGCACGGCCGGCACCACCTTAAACTGTTTCATCATCCGCGGCAGCAGAAATCCCCGCCAGCCCCATTCCTCGCCGAAACAGTTCAGCAGATTTGCGAAAGGTGCAATCACCGCTCCCATCGCAAGCTGTACCACCACTACCTGCTGCACCTGCGCCTGTGTAGATTCCAGTCCCTGCGCCTCAAAGAGCGCTTTCATAGTTCCAAACCCCACATCAAACTGCTCCCGGAAGATCAGGAAATACAATGCCGCGCCAAAAAGGATCAGCAGATCAAAGCCGAACCACACCAATCCGTAATATCGCAGATTCTTTTTCAGGTCGATCGTAAGCATCAGGCTTCTCAACGTAAGTCTCTCTTTCGTCAGCAGACGCGTGAGCAGGGCTCCCAGCGCCGGAAGAAACATCACACTGGCGATCACACTCTGTACAATATAAGCCTGCTGCGCATCTGCATTCTTCGCCATGGGCATAATGCCAAAGATCTCCACAACATAGGTCAGCGCAAACGTGATCAAAAGATAGAGGCCGATCTGCTTAAGGTTCCTTTTCTTTTCTTCCTCGGGCGTCAGTTTCGGCGCGGGTTTAACGCCGCCTGCACCGTTATCCTGTTTATTGAATTTTTTCCAGATTTCCTGCATCTCCTGTTGGTTATGATCTGTATCCATAGATACCCCTCCCATTCTCATTCCGGTACAATATGGTTTCCGTTGATATACCCTGACAGACAGTCGGATATTGTCCATCTGTCTTAGATATACTATACAATATTTTCCTGTCTCCTGCAAACCGTCATACAATACTGCTGCCACTTTTTATAACCACTCGTTACAGTTCACGAAAAAGGAGTGCAGTTTTCACCACACTCCCCTGAAATTTCACGCTCTCTGTATTTATCCTGCCTTGCGAACCCGCAGTGCCATATACTGATTTCCCGGCAGCTCGATCTTACAGATTCCTCTCTTCACTCCCATCGGCGTGATCGTCATATTCCACGTATCGATCACATCCACCTCATAATCCGTATCCTCCGGAAGCACAAGCTGTCTGTACGTCGGCTGGCAGACACCCAGATAATGAATGGCATAATCATAGCAGATTCCCCAGCCTTCGCCCACATGGCCGCCGGCATAGCCTACCACCTCGTCAAAGATGCCTTCGCCCTTGGTCAGATAACCGCCCGGCACATCCTGCAGGACATCCAGCAGAAACCGCAGTCTCGCCGGACTCTCTCCCTTTAAGATACCGCCGTGGGACCACCAGAGAATGTCTTCCGGATCCATAAAGGTCTCGCCGTGGCCGCAGTGACCGCCCCGCACGAACGCCTCCCAGAATCTTCTCACCAGTTCCTCACCGGTGATATTACCCCAGCCCAGGCCGATATTGCCTTCATAACAGATCTCATCCCACACAACCGGCTTGCCGTATTTCTCCACGAACTGATCCGTATCCTCGGTGGTCCGGTAGAAATCCACTCTCTGCAGAGAACAGTGCGTCACCCAATCCCTGGAAAAGTCATAATTGGGTCCGCCGTTATGTACCGATAACAGCCTGTGGAACGGGTCATTGGAAGACACCACCTGACCGTAACGCTCCCAGTCCTCCAGTGTCTTGATCCTGATAAAGTCAAACTCGTTGGCCAGTGACCACCACACATTCCGGTAAGCCCCGTATCTCGCCACCACATATCTCAAATACCAGTCGCAGGCATCCTTGTCCATCTCATTTAAGCCCCACTTATCGTAAGGGTGCATCAGGATCATGTCCGCCTCGATGCCCAGCTCCATCAGCTGTGCGATTCGCATATCATAACGTCTGAAATGCTCCACGTTCGGTCTCGTATAATCAAAGCCGTAATCCTGCTCCGTCTCCTGCATCCCCGGAAATCTCATGCGGCAGGACTTCTCCTGCTCCACCCGCTCCGGATCCAGTCCTTCGCCGTTTCCTCTCTCAAAAGGGTAAGTCAGCGGCTCTTTTCTGTTAAACTCATAGAACTTGGGGAAGAAACAGAACCTGATCTTGTTAAACGCATTGTTCTTCAAAGTCTCCAGCGTCTGCTCCTGCCGCTCCATCGGCTGATTCGCCCACGCATAGCAGGTCGTGCCAATCGAATAGTAGGGCGTATGATCCGCATACCCAAGATGCGTCTTATCCACCACCACTACCGGTCCATGGTTCTTCCCAGACGGCGCCACGACCTCAAAAGCGCCTTCCGCGTTCTCAATCACATCTGCAAAATTTCCTTCCACCTTATACGCATAAGCTCCCTCGTAAGACGGCATAAACCTCGCCCTGTAGACACCGTCCCCATCGTAAAAGCCGTTAACCCGGATCTCTTCCTTCTCTCCCTTAAACGTAACCGTCATCGCGTAATCGCGAAACGGATTCCCGTCGCTTTTACCCCTGCTGCTGACTTCAAAAAGTCCCCATTTCTCTACCTGCTGCATAAAAACAACCTCCTCGTTTTTCACCTGTTACCTCTTATTTGCCGGTCCTGATCAGTCCTACCGCATTCTGATACCCCGCAAACTTCTTCTCCCGAACCTCCTGCGCCATCTGCGGCGTTACCTGCTTCCAGCTTATGGTATCAAAAATTTCTTCTCCCCACAAGCCCAATGCCATACCCGCCATAAAGGCCGCTCCTGTGCCCGACAGTTCTTCGATCGTCGAGATCGCAACTTCACTGCCCGCGATATCGCTCTGGAACTGCATCAGATACCGGTTCTTCGTGGGGCCGCCGTCCACCCGCAAAACCTCGATCCGCTTCTGCGAGTCTTTCTCCATCGCCCGGACAATATCCGTGATCTGATAAGCGATACTTTCCAATGCCGCCCGCGTCAGCTCAGCCTTACCGGTCGTCCTGTCCATGCCGATCATAGCCGCTCTGGCGCTGCTGTCCCAATAAGGCGCTCCCAGACCGGTAAACGCCGGCACCAGATACAAATCGTCCTCCTTACCCGCTTCATACGCCAGCGCTTCCGTCTCGGCCGCACTCCCGATCAGCTTCACATCATCTTTTAACCAAGAAATAACTGCTCCCGTATAGTTCAGATTCCCTTCCAGCACGTATTCCGCCCTGCCGTTCAGTCCCCAGGCCAGCGACGTCACCAGCCCGTTCCTGCTCAGAATAGGTTCGCAGCCGATATTCATCATAATAGAAGAGCCCGTCCCGTAAGTCACCTTCGTCTTGCCGTCGCTCCGGCAATTCTGGCCGAAAAGCGCCGCATGGGAATCTCCCATCACCGCATGAATCGGCACCGGCCGTGCAAAAAGCCCTTCGCAGTCCGTATAGCCGAAGCAGCTGTTGGAATCCCTGACCTCCGGCAGATTGTCCGCGTCAATACCGAATGCCCTGCAGATCTCCTCATCCCATTTTAATGTAAAGATGTTAAAAAGCTGCGTCCGCGAAGCATTGGAATAATCCGTCGCATAGACCTCGCCCTTCGTCATCCTGTAGACCAGATAAGAATCTATCGTCCCGTGGCATACCTTATGCCGCTTCGCCTTCTCCCCGGCACCCGCCGCATTTTCCAGCAGCCAGCAGATCTTAGCCGCCGTAAAATACGGTGACAGCTTAAGACCTGTTCTCAACCGGATCTGTTCCGCCATCTCCTGTATCTCCTTGCGCTCACAGATCTCAGCTGCCCGTGCACACTGCCATACGACCGCGTGATCGAGAGGCTGTCCCGTCTCCCGATCCCACATGATGGCCGTCTCCCGCTGGTTGCTGATGCCGATCCCCGCCACATCCTCCGGGCTGACCTGCTCCCGCTCCAGCACATTCCTGATCACCTGCATCGTATTTTGATAGATTTCCTCACCGTCGTGGGAAACCCACCCCTGCTCGTTGACGATCTGCCTGTGCGCAAGATCCGCACGCGCGCACAGCTCTCCTTTTTCACTGAAAAGCAGTGCCTTCGTCCCCTGCGTGCTCTGATCAATGCTGATCAAATATTTATTCCCCATAATTATTCTTCTCCAAACTACATCCTTCTATTATCCATACCCGTTAAGGCCAGCCCCGCCCCTTCATCTGGATTCCCAAATGAATCAAACCGGCCCGCTCTTACTTAAGTTCCTCTAACGCCTTCTTCGCAATCCCTTCTCCGTTCAAACCATAATAATCAAACACCGCAGCGGATTTTCCTGTGATCACATGATCGTCGGGCAGCGCCATGGTCATTACCTTCTTCGGACAGTTTTCGCCCACCGTCACCGCGACAGCGCTCCCCATGCCGCCATAAGGAGCATGTTCCTCCACCGTGATCACCAGCTTCGCGCTCTTCGCCGCTTTTATCACCGTATCCTGATCCAGCGGTTTCACGCAGTACATATCCGCCACCACAGCCTTAATGCCTTTCTCCTGCAGGATCTTCACCGCTTCCAGGGCCGGACGCACCATCTCGCCGCAGGCAATGATCGCCACGTCGTTCTCCGCCTCCAGATCTCCGTGTACGGTAGCCCGATCCATCTCGAACGGACAGGCCGTCTCACTGTAGATATCCTCCACCGGATTTCGTCCCACTCTCACATACGCCGGCTTCTCATCCTGCAGCAGGCTCTCGATCAGCTTCGCCGTCTGGAATCTGTCGCTGGGCAGATATACTCTCATATTGGGGATCGCAGACATGGCCGCGATATCCTGTGCCGAATGATGGCTCATGCCCAGTTCCCCGTAGCTGATGCCGCCGCTGATGCCGATCAGCTTTACATTGGTGTTGGAATACGCCACGTCCACCTTGGCCTGCTCATAACTCCTCGTGGAGATAAAACATGCCGGAGAAAAGCAGTAAGGTTTCTCCCCGCAATGCGCCATACCGGCCGCGATACTCACCAGGTTCTGCTCCGCGATGCCCACCTCGATGGACTGCTCCGGAAAAGCATTGAAGAAAGGCGTCATAGAAGCCGAACCTCTGGAGTCGGAGCACAAAGCGTAAATATGTCTGTCTTCTTTGGCATGTGCCATAAGTGTCTCGCAGATTGCCTGCCTGTTTGGAATCTTATTCATGAAGTACGCCCTCCTTCTTCGCCTCTAATGCTTTTACAATCTGATCATACTCTTCCTGATTCGGTACATGGTGATGCCATGCGGCCTTATTCTCCATGATCTCACCGCCGCCGTAGCCCTTGACCGTATTCGCGATAATGCAGGTCGGCCGATCCGTCACTGTCTTCGCCTGCTCAAAGGCCTCATGCAGCTTCGCAATGTCGTTTCCGTCGGTCTCGATCACGTTCCAGCCGAAGCTCTCGATCTGGGCGTGCAGATTCTCATGCGTCATCACCTGCTCCGTGGTGCCGGAGATCTGCAGACGGTTCCTGTCCACCACCGCACACAGATTGGCCAGCTTATAATGTCCGGCCGCCATAAAGCCTTCCCAGACGGAACCTTCCGCCACTTCGCCGTCGCCCATCACCGTATAGACACGGCTTGCCCTGTTCTCCTTCCGGCAGGCCAGCGCCATACCCACGCTCACCGGCAGACCGTGTCCAAGAGAACCGGAGTTCATCTCGATTCCCGGCAGCTCATTATTCGGATGGCCGATGAACCTGGAGCCGAACTGCGAAAACTCGTTGACCACCGTCTCCGTCTCGAAGAATCCCTTCGCCGCCAGCACCGCATAATAGCTTTCCACAGAATGCCCTTTACTCATGATAAAGTAGTCACGATCCGGATCATCCTGATTCTCCGGGCTTATATTCATCTGGTCAAAATACAGGGTTACCAGCGTATCCATAACGGAAAAGTCACCGCCGATATGGCCGCCGCCGGATTTCATGATCATATCCAGCACCACCTTACGAAGTTCAAGTGATCTGACTGTTAACGCTTTTGCATCAAATTCCTGTTTATTCATTATTGCCTCATTGCCTCCATTCCTCGTATACTGCTTAAGCTCCTGCTGAAAAATCGCTCCAGGCGATTCTTCCCGGAATACCCTGGCTCTTCTTTATAAATCCTTACTTTCTCTTAACGCCATGGATCGTATCGATCACCTGCTGTTCCACATCGTCATACAGATCCGGTTTCACGCCGATATACTTACATGCTTCATACAGTACCGGCACCACATCCTGATGAATGCCGACACAGTGATGGATATAAGGCCCTTCCACGATCTTCGCTTCCAGTCTCGGCCAGTTCTCCACTTCGATCCAAAGGTACGTTCCCTTCGTGTACGGCCCTTCGATCCCCTTCGCATTCCCCAACAGCAGGGAATACTCGCCGTTGTCGCCGTCAAAACGTGCCAGCGTCAGATCGCCGTGCTTCGCCTCTGCCTCCACAGCGCCCGGATGGGAAAATGCCAGCGGATAACCGATGGTCGGCTTGCAGGAAGCACAGCTGAGCGGCCACGGCCCGCAATGCTGCAGCAGTTCACCGTTGTCGTTGAACGGATGGCGGACGGTCCAGTCTGCGAAGAATCCTCTGCTCTTGTCCATACCGGCTGCTTCCACCATCAGCGCTGTGATCGCACCGTGGATATCCGTCTCGCATACTACCGGGAAACCTTCTTCATTTAACAGAGCGTTGGCCGCACAGGGCATAATGCCGATCTCGCCCTGCAGTGCATTCCAGCACTGGATCGCTCCCGCCGAACAGCCGTACCGATCCGCCAGATTCCGGATCGCCACCTTCAGGGCGGCCACATTCAACAGCTCCTCCTCTTTAATGGCAATGTTGAAATGCTCTCTGCAGTAAGCCACTACCTCAGCCGCCTTCGTGCCCTCTTCCTTCACCTTCTTCATCTCTGCCGTCAGTTCAGGCATGGGAATCGGCGCCAGCTGGATATTGAATTTCTCCAAAAGTTCGCCCTCATTACACATGGTAGACCAGAAGTCAAAAGGTCGCGGCCCGATCTGCAGGATACGGATGCCTCTGAATGTCTTTACCACATTGCATACTGCCAGGAAACGGTTAACACCCTCCGCAAACTCCGGATCCTCCAGGTTACAGTTTGTCAGATAGGTAAAGGGCACCCGGAATCTCCTCAAGACCTTACCGGTGGCAAAAATACCGCACTGACTGTCGCGCAGACGGATTCCCTTTTCATCCGGACATTCGTCCCGGGGCCCCCACAACAGCACCGGAAGATTCATGTTCTTCGCCAGTCTTGCCACCTCGTATTCCGTACCGAAATTACCGTGCGGGAAGAAAAGGCCGTCCACTTTTTCCTTCTTGAATTTCTCTTCGATCCTGATCCTGTCGCTCTCGTCATGCAGCAGGCCGTCCTCCGCAATATCGTCAATATCTACGAAATCAACCCCCATTTTTCTAAGCTTCTCTCTCGTGTAATCAGCATATTCTACTGCCGCCGGTGCACTGAAAATACTCCGTCTAGTCGGAGCAAACCCAAGTCTGATCTTTGCCATATCGTCCTCCATTCCGAGGCATTCTGCATACGCTTGCTGCATCAGCCTCTGCCTTTCCTCTTCTTGATAAAATAAGAGTATGGCAGATACAGCTTTATTTCAATAAATAGTAAAGTGTATTTTGCTTTATTTTTACTTTATTTATTGCAAATATTTAGTTTTTCTACTAAACTTATGATGGGATAGCAAAAGAGGACCCTCTTTATGAAAGAGAAGTCAGAATAACAGTAAAATTTACCGTTCACGGCCTGACCGGCCGCTAAACCGCATACAAACACCGATACCATGATACATGACGAAGAATCTGAGATGAAATCAGGCAAGGAGGCCGCAACATGTCCGTCACAGCCAAAGAATTAGCACAGAAACTGGGGTTATCCGCCACTGCTGTTTCCATGGCGCTTAATAATAAAGCAGGCGTCAGCACCGAGACCCGCGCCCGGATCATCAAAGCCGCCGAAGAATACGGATACGACTTTACTAAAGTTAAACACGATTCCAGCCATAGCGGCTCCATCTATATCATTTTTTACAGGACCCATAACGCGATCCTCTCCTACTCGCCTATTTTCAACGAACTCTATGACGGGGTCAAAAGCGAATGCCAGAAAGAACACTTTACAGTAAAGATGATGCAGTTCTACGAGAAAGTTGATGTGCTGGAAGACTGTTTCTCCGATCTTCGTCTCTCCGACTGTAAAGGGATTATTCTGATCGGCACGGAGATCCGGCAGGATGTATGCCGGCAGTTTCTCGCTCTCGGATATCCGCTGATCCTGCTGGACACCTACTTTGACGGCCTCGACTGCACCAGCGTGCTGATCAACAATGCGCAGGGTGCCTATATCGCCACCAACTATCTGATCGCCGGCACCAGAGTACAGCCCGGTTACCTGCAGTCCAGCTATCTGATCCCCAACTTTGTCGAAAGACAGGAAGGGTATTTCAAGGCAGTCAAAGAGAACGGGATGTCTCCATCCCGTTCCATTATCCATAAACTGTCTCCGTCCATCGAAGCCGCCATGGCCGATATGCTGGAAATTATCGACCGCAGAGATCCTTTGGCCAAATGCTATTTCGCCGACAACGATATAATCGCCATCGGCGCCATGAAGGCGCTTATGCTGCGCGGCTACCGGATTCCCGAGGATATCTCCTTCATCGGCTTCGACAATATCTCCGAGGGCAGAATCATCGAACCGGCGCTGACCACCATGGACGTGCCCCGCCTCTATATCGGCAAGACCGCCGCCAAGCTGCTGGTGGAGCAGATCGACTCCAAAGTCGTGCATACTTCTAAAGTGGAGATCGCGGCCAGGCTTGTGAAGCGGTTCTCCTGTGTGACGCCGGTATAAGGGACTGGAGTTTTGCGCCCCAGGCCTCACACTTTTTCAGAAACAGGTAAATGCGCCGTCAATAACAAAATCCGAACCTGTCGTAAAGGTGCTGGTATCGCCTGCCAGGTATACACAGATCGACTGCAGTTCTTCCGGCGTCCCCATTCTGCCCAGCGGAGCCATATGGTTCCATTTCTCGATCAGCGGAACCAGTGTCGGGGAATTCAAGGTCAGTTCCGTGCCGATATAACCGGGACTGATGCTGTTTACGCGCACACCGCGTTTCGCCCATTCGATCGCCAGTGATTTCGTAAGCTGGATCACGGCAGCCTTGGACGCATTATAGGCGCACTGTGGCTGGGGAACGTTGACAATATGCGCCGACATGGAAGCCGTATTGATGATAGAGCCGCCGCCATGCGCCAACATATATTTGCCCGCCGCTATGTCAGTTAAGAAGATCCCGTTCAGGTTGATATTGATCACCCTGCTCCACTGCTCATACGTCATCTCCTCGGCTGGTGCATTGATGCAGATGCCTGCATTGTTGTGACAGAAGTCAAGGCCGCCAAGCTTTGCCACCACCTGCTCTACCATGGCGTTAACCTGTTCCGGATCAGTGCAGTCGCATCCGATCGCGATCACTTTCCTGCCCGTCTTTTCCGCCAGTTCTTCCGCCGTCTTCTTCGCCTCGTCAAGATCAAGGTCCACGATCGCAACATCCGCCCCCGCTTCTGCAAAAGCTGTAGCCGTGCTTTTTCCGATGCCTCTGGCTCCTCCCGTCACGAATCCCTTCTTACCGTCCAACCGCATTTTCTCAATAATTCCCATATTGCATCTCCTTTTTCATGTAATTTATTTCATAAAATCCGAAATTATACCTGCACCCAGATCATTCCCGACACAGGTATTCTTAAGTACATGCTATCAACAGACATGCAATTCGTCAATCAAAAACTGTACGCTCAGACAGCATCATCCTTTGAGACAATCATTCTTTTCTTCTATTCTCCATCCTCAGGCAGACGAGTAGATCTTCCCTCCCACGCCGCCAAAGCACACCGTAAAGCAGGCATAACTGCCATACTCACTCTTAACACTGATCTTCCCGCCATGATCCTCCACGATCGCTTTCGCAATAGAAAGCCCCAGTCCAAAGCTGTCTTTTTTCCCGCTTCTGGATTTTTCAGTGCTGTAAAATCTTTCGAAAATATGTGTCATATCGTCCTCTTTGATTCCCTGTCCGCTGTTCTGCACCCAGAACAGAATATAGTTGTTCTTTCTTTTCAGATGAAATTGTATTTCTCCCTGTTCAAAGGTATGCTTCATCGCATTATCCAGCAGGATAGCAACCAGCTGACGGATTTCATCCTCATTTCCGTAAAATGACACCGGCCGCTCTATCTTATAGGTAAATCTTATCTTTTTCTCATAGGCCATGCTCTCCATTGTCAGCGCCGCCTCTTCACAACAGTCCGACAGAGAAAAACGTTCCTTCGGTGAGTTCTTGCCGCCTCCTTCCATAACAGCCAGCGTCAAGAGCCTGCGGATCAGTCTGTCCATCCGCTCCGACTCCGACAGGATATATTTCAAGTGTCTGTTCTCCTCCATCTGTCCCATCAGCGCCTGTGCATTGACGCTGATAGCTGCAACCGGCGTTTTCAATTCATGGCTGGCATCGGAAATGAACTGTTTTTCTCTCTCCAGTGCTTTCCTGGCCGGCTCCACCACATAGTTCGACAGATAGAAGCTGACTCCCAGCAGCAGCAGAAATCCGGCGCAGGCCAGACTCACCGTTCCCAGAATCTTCTTGAATGACACAGACCTCTCTGCCGTGTTGGTCAGATAGATGCCCTTTTGCCCGTCTTCATAATTGCGTACCGTATAGATATAGGAATGCCATTTCCATACCTCAGGCGGATTATTGCTGAGTGTCTTCCATACCTGCTCGGGTATGCCTTTTTCGGAGGTACCTGCTGTCTTTACAACCTTGCCGCTTCTGTCCAGAAGAACGAAATAGACAGAATATCCATTCGTCTCATCCAGATCCATATCCGTATCCCCAACCATTGTCTCGTTTCGAAAAACGCCCGCATCCGCAAACCATTCCAGTGTATCCAGTATATCGAGATCATTCCAGTACCTGTTGTATAAATAATCTGCAAGAAAAAAAATCCCAAACACAGTCACCATCAGCGTCATCGTGACAGCCACAAATTTATACCGCAGTTTCTTAACCAATTTCTCTCACCTCAGTATACCCTATCATCTCACCCATACGAACGCCAACTTCTTCTCCTGTCTCCATCTGCTCCCGGATCTGCTCTCGAAGCCTGATCCGGTCTTTTTGAAACAACATAACGATGGTGGAGCCTGCCAGCTCAAAATGTCCCATTTCCTGCCCCCGTTTAAATTCACTGCATGAGGTTTCAAACACAATCTCTCCTACCAGAAAAGCTCCAACACCGATCTGTATCACCTTACCAAAGTGCTTCGTATCCGTCAATGTCCACATTCTCCGATTAAGACGGTAGACAGGCACCCTCTCGCAGGCCTCCGGCTGAACACTGTGCAATGCGCCCTCGATAAAGTGATTGGTATATTGAAACCCCTCATCAATATGGCAGAAATGATGATAATCCGTGGCACGCAGGCGAAAGATCAGACACACCCCCGACTCAAACAGTTGTGCAAGAGCCGCCTCATCCACCAGATCCTCCAGTTTATAATGAGAACCCTTGATCGGATAGATCCTGTTCTCCTGAATCGGATAAACGCTGAGCAGACCGTCACAGGGACTGATCAAATGATTCTCATCCATGTCCATAGGACAACCCTTCCGCTTTCGCGCAAAAAACTCCTGAAACGTATTGTATGTCTGCCCTTCAAAATCGCGCATATCAATCCGATGTCGGTTGATATAGTACCGAATCAGCGGTCTGGAAGCTCTGGTGCCCAAAAATCGTCCGATCAGCTTTAACATTCCGCTTTTCATTATAAATTGCAGTAAGATTCTGCCCGTCACATGCCCATACAGGAACCGGATCCACTTCTCATCCTTATGCTGCAGACCTTCTCCTGTCTGTTGTCCTGCCTGCCGGCTGCTCCGTACACATAAAGTATTCATTTGCACTGTCTCTCTCATATGTCCGCCCCCGCCAAAAGAAATAATAATTCAAACCCGCCGCAAAGGATCACGCAGATCTTCCCGATAATATTCGGTTTTTTTAATGGGAATGGCATCAGAAAAGCCGCAGCCATACCAGCCATGACAACTGTGCACAGCTTAGCCGTCGGAAGTCTCAGAATATAGCCGAACTGATACAGTGCCGGAATGATCAGTGCGGCCAAAGTGACCGGCAATCCCCGGTAGATCGTTCTCGGAGCAGAAGTCTGCTCCTGTCTGTCTGCCTCATCCACATTAAAATAGGCAAGTCTGATCAAAGAACAGAGTACATAAACAGCTGCAACAAACAATGCCAAACTGCTGCTTTCATTCATGCGGTAGAGCAGTACCGCAGGCAGCACACCAAAACAGATCAGGTCACTGAGCGAATCGATCTGAATGCCGAAATGTTTCTCGTATTTATCCCGCTTTCGCGTTGCGGCCACAGTTCCGTCAAACATATCACAGATACCGGCCAGCATCAGGCACAAAACCGCCGCTGGCAGCTGTCCGTCAATCGCACAGGTAAGTCCGATAAAGCCAAACAGCATACCAATATAAGTAAGAATCACTGTATAATTATAATATCCTAACATAGAAAATCTCCCTCTCAATCGTATCGTTTTCTTAACTGAAAATCACAATAGTATTCACCTGATCATGGAAAATGCAATGCTGTATGCTAAAATACACCAGGGTTTTCCCAACAGGATGATCCAGATAAACCTGCGGGATCTCATTTCTGTCAAACCTGTGAAATAACAGAAAAAGTCATCCGGAAACAACGGCAGCACCATGCCTGCAAACAGCAATGCCGTATAGGATTTGCTGTTCGCCGCCCATCCGCTGAATTTGTCATACTTATCTTCGGCAAACAGACTGCGCACCAGTGTCTTCCCAAACCGCCTTGCCAGAAAAAATGCAATGATCGATCCGAGACTAATGCCTATATAATTACACCAAAATCCACCGCTGCACCCAAAAAGAACCGCACCCACGGCGCAACCCAAGAATCCGGGCAACACCGGCACGACCACCTGCATAGCCTGGATAACTGTCAGGATCAGCGGCGCCAACAGCCCAAAACCCAGAATATATGTCTGCAGTGTCTCCACTGAATTAAATTTACCGTCAAACCATGCCTTCATGATCATTGCCGTCAACCCCAGGCACAGGATCACCACCAGCGCCGTCAGAATATTGGCCCAGTTTTTTCTCAATACAACCAACGCTTCCACCTCCTTCCTCATTACTGCATACATCATACGGCATCCGGCTGAAATGGACGTTGAAGAAATTCCGGTTATTTTTCAAGGTTGATTTAAGGTGGCTGTTTTATAATATTCCTGTACATGCCTAAATTACAGTTCACCCTTCGGCTTCCCAGTTACGGAATCCGTCCATGCCAAGTCGCCTGTGGCGAAGAAGATATGGTAAAAGGCATGATAAAATGATAATATAAGGAGGAGTATTCTCCGCTCAGAAATTAAAGCAGCTCTATCAGAACGGGCAGATCACGAAAGCCACTTATGATAAGGAACTCAGAAAGAGAAAAGCCAGGAGCACAGCAAACACTTAAAGCAACGAACAGGAACTCACTTTAAAAGAAAGAGGTATAAACTTGCGTATTCTCATTGTAGAAGATGAAAAAGAAATTGCGGACGGTCTCAGTGCCGTCCTTATAAAAGAAGGCTATCAGGTTGATATGGCATATGACGGCTTAAACGGACTGGACTGTCTGCTCAGCAACATCTACGATCTGGCGCTGTTAGACGTAATGCTTCCCAAGATAAACGGCATAGATCTGCTTAAAAACGCCAGAAGAGAGGGTATCAGTATCCCGGTCATCCTGCTCACCGCCAAATCCCAGGTGGAAGACAAGATTCTCGGCCTGGACACCGGCGCTGATGACTACATGACCAAACCCTTTGACGTGAAAGAACTTCTGGCACGGATCCGCGCCAGAACCCGGATCACGAAGAATCCGGAAGCCGACCAGCTGTCCTTCGGCAACATCCGGCTCAACCAGGCCGCGCAGAAGCTGGAAACGGATATGAATTCCGTCAAACTGGCCAATAAAGAATACCAGCTTTTGGAATACCTCCTGCACAATCCCTGCCAGATCCTGCCCAAAGACATGCTGATCGCCAAAGTATGGGGCTTTGAAGACGACTCGGAGTACAACAATCTGGAAGTCTATATCTCTTTCCTGCGCAAAAAACTCCGATTCGTCAAAGCAAACGTGGAGATCAAAACCACCAAGAGTGTAGGATATTCTCTGGAAGCAATAAACTAAACGACCTGAAAGCGAATGGTGATCCGGAATCTGTCTTCCGTCTGTTGTGTGACACAGGTTTCTTTCATCTTCGCCATCATGCTTTTAATACTCTGGATGCCGACACAGGTGCTTTCTGTCTTTTTCTCCACGCTTTTCACGGCATTCTCAAAGGAAAAGCCGACTGTCTGCGCGTCACAGACCGACCGTATCTGTACCGGTTGCTGTGGGTCTGCATATTTGACGATGTTGGACATAATATTATCCATGATCCTGGTCAGATAATCCGTATAGATCCGCAGCTCCCGACCATTCCATTCCAGCGCACATTCTACCCGAATCCCCTTTTGTTCCAGATAACTGCAGGTTTCCGAAAGCAGATCATAGAAAAGATTCTCGAAGCTCTCCGGCTCCTCCAGCTCAATCTCATTATCCCCCGTAACAAGGGAATACTCGAAAAGATGGTTGGTAAGCTGCTTCATGCGGTGTGCCTTCCTGTCAATCTTTTCCACATATTCCTTCAGCTGCAATTCATTCCGATAATTTCCCTTCTTGATGATCTCCGTGTAGAGCAGAATAGAAGTAACCGGCGTTCTTAAGTCATGGGACATCTCCGTGATTATCTTCTGATTTTCTTTCACCATCTTCGCATTCTCATCAAGCAGTCTGCAAAATGAAATCCGCATATTATTCAGACCTCTGGCCAGAGCTGCCAGCTCGTCCCGTCCCTTGACCGAAATCTCATAATCCAGCCTGCCGCCCTCCAGAATCTCAATCTCCTCATTAAGCTTCAAAATATAATTGATCTTCCGTCTAATCCCCAGCAAAACAAACAACAGGAAAAAAGCAAAGGATAACAGCATTCCCACAATCTGCAAAATATTATATGCCTGGTAGCTGTAAATACCGAAGATACTCACTCTGGCAACACCATCGGCGAATTGAACGGCATAATAAATCTCCCAGGTATACTCATTCGCCTCTATGGCTTCCTCCCACAGTTCCTGCTGCGGATAATCTGAATCAAACACCTCGATCCCATCCTTATAAATACGGATAGATAAAATCTTCTGCTTTTTGACCCATGCCGAAATTGCACCCGTATCCCGGGATGTCAATTCTTTTTCATTAATATACTTCTGAAACTTTTCAATATAAGCTTCGCTCCTGCGTTCTTCATAATCCGACTGCCGATAATATTGATCGACCGCATATTCACCCGCAAAGCGCAGCACCAAAAACATAAAAACCGCTGCTGCCGCCGAAGAGATCAGCAGCAACAACAGCTGAAAATAAATGGAATCTTTTCTATTTTTGTAATGAGTCAAACTTATACCCCTTTCCCCATACTGTCTTGATGTACCTGGGATTCTTAGGATCCTTTTCTATCTTTACTCTCAGCTTCCGAATATGCACCATAATCGTACTGTTACAGGAATAGAAATAAGGTTCGTTCCAAACACTCTCGTACAGATTCTGTGCAGAAAAAATCTTCTTCGGATACTGCATCATCAACAGCAGGATATGATATTCGATATCCGACATTTCTTTTTCTACATCATCTACATACACTTCATTGAAAGATTCATGAATCCGGATTCCGCCGATAGACAGATAGTTTTCTTCCTTCCGCCCGCTTTCCGTATTTTTCCCCATGTAAGTACGGTATCTGCGCAGCAGAGCCTTCACCCGTCCCAGCAGTTCCGCATAGGAAAAAGGTTTCGTCAGGTAATCGTCTCCTCCTGCCATCAATCCGATCAGCTTGTCAGACTCCTGTGCCTTCGCTGTCAGGAAAAGAACCGGAACATTTGAAACCCTGCGTATTTCCTCACAGGTACGAAGTCCCGACATCCCGGGCATCATCACATCCAAAATGACCAGATCAGTCTGCTCATTCAGCGCTTCCAAACCCTTTCTGCCGTTCTCCACTTCTTCTACCATATAGCTTTCACTTTCCAGCAAAATGCGCACCCCTTCCCGTATATCTGCGTCGTCTTCTATGATCAGAACATGCTCCTTTTCCATTAGTCTTTCCCGCCTCTTTCCTTATCAATGAATAACATCCCTTGTCCGTAAACAGCATAGCAAATTCAGATTCTGCTGTAAATACAGCAATCTGATATTTATAACAGCACTCCGGACCGCATGAGGTTCATGCGTCCGGAGACTACACTACTACCGCTGTTTCTTTTTGGTGGGTTTGGATGTTCCATCCTTTTTCCTGGTGTCGTCCGTCTTCTGCTCCTTATTATCGTCAATCTTTTGTTCTTTCTTCTCAGCATCCTCCTCTTTCTTCTTTGTGTCTGTCTGGTTCTTCTGATCCTCCGCCTTCTGTTCCGCGCCTGCCTGATTCTTCTGCTCCTCCGCCTTCTGCTCCGCGCCCGCCTGGTTCTTCCGATCCTCCGCCTTCTGTTCCGCGCCCGCCTGGTTCTTCTGATCCTCCGCCTTCTGCTCCGCGCCTGCCTGATTCTTCTGCTCCTCCGCCTTCTGCTCCTCCGCCTTCTGCTCCGCGCCTGCCTGATTCTTCTGCTCCTCCTTCTGCTTGTCCAGTGGCTTCTCGTTCAAAATTGCAGCTCTTTCTTTATTTTTGGCATCATCCTCTTTTACGGCCTGTTTGTTATCTTTCTTCGCTGCTGGCTGCACACTCTCTACTTTTGGCTTATTATTAGAAGCAGCCTTCTTCGCCGCTCCCCCACTGCAGGCTGTCATGCTCATCGCTGTCATCATTGCCATACAAAGCAGGATCCCTTTCTTATATGCCCTTCTTGCGCTTCTGTTTTTGTTTTTCATTTCGTTGTTCATTCCTTTTTCCTCCTTGTCATCTGAATTCAATTTAAGATTTCTAAGTTTTTAATCTATGTAAACAGATTTTACGGAATCTGTAACCGCCCTTCCTCCTTCGTTATATTTCAAAGTTGTTTGCTTTGATAATCTTATTTTCATAGACAGACCTTAACCGATTCTGAACAGAGTCTTAATAAATCTAAAACTCGAAACCCTCTGTACAACAAAAAAACGGGACAGGCGCTTGTACCGATTCGCCTGTCCCGATTCACTATGTTCATCCAGCCATTCTCTGCTGTTTTATAAAGTAGGGTAACTTCCTAAAATTCAGATATGAGCATTCCATTTGTTAACCAAACAAATTTTTATAAATAATTCCCCAGTACCAGATTACGCAGCTTTCTCGTCAGCGTAAACGTCCCGCCGTCCTTCTTCTGCGTTCCCATCAGGATTGTCAGCCTTTCTTCCGGGAAATTTGCGAAATATGCTCCCAGCCAGCCGTCCCAGCCGTACTCTCCTTTTCCTGCCAGAAAGACTGTCTGTCCCGGATTCTTACAGATCCGCATCAAATTACCATAGCTGAATCCGTCCAGCCCGATCCACTTCTCGAACGCCTTCTGCTGGTGTTCCATAAGCTCTGCGCCCATCATGTAACGCACTGTGGCCGGCTGCATGACCCGCGTTCCATCCAGTATACCGCCCTGTCTGAGCATTCTCGCAAAGCGCATATAGTCATCCAGCGTGGAGGCCAGCCCCGCACCGCCGGATTCAAACGCAGGCGGCTTATCCATCCGGTTGCAGATCGCCAGATGGTTGCCCTCATAGCGGACCAGGGAAGTCCCTTCCGGCCCTTTGACCGTCTCATAAGTTACTGCCAGACGCTCCTGTTTCTCCTTTGGCACCCAGAAAGCCGTGTCCTTCATGCCAAGCGGCCCGAAAAGCTCTTTCTCCAGAAACTCGCCAAAGCGCATCCCGGAAACCACTTCCACCACCGCACCCAGCACATCCGCCGAAGTGCCGTACCGCCAGGAACTGCCCGGCTCGAAAGCCAGTGTGCAGCCGGCCAGCGCATCGGCTGCTTCTCTTGTCGTCATGGCTTCCTTCGTGAAAAGCCGTCTGTCCATCTCCTTGAACACTGCCGCCGTCTGTCGTCCGGCCAACGTCATTTCATCCGGATAAGCAAGCCCGGAAGTCATACGCAGAAGGTCGAATACCCGCATGGGCTGCAGGACAGGCTTCCTTTGTTCTGCTGCCGTGCCGGCTGTTCCATGCCCGCCGTTCATCGCTCCCTTCTCTTCTGCCGGTGCCTCTTTTCCCGCTTTCCCGCCGGCTGCCGCGTCCCCTATACTGTTCTCGTTTGCCACATAGAACTGCTCCGCAAAAGCCGGCAGGAAATCCGACACCGGCTGACACAGATCCAGCTCTCCCCGCTCCATCAGGATCATCGCCGCCGCGGCCGTGATGGGCTTGCTCTGGGAATAAAGCCGGAAGATCGTATCCCTGCTCATGGGCCGGTTCCCTTCCCGGTCTGCCATCCCCGCCTGACAGTAGCATACCTCCTGACCGTCCTGTTCCACCAGCAGATTGACGCCTGCCACCTCGCAGTTGTCCACTGCCTGCTGCATTATGTTCTGTAGTTTTTCCTGTAAAGACATTCTGAATCTTTCCCTCTCATTCTATGTAGTCTGGTTCTCTTCTATCCGTCACAGATCGGATCAACTCTTCATATAAACTCGGGTAGCTCACATCTTCTTTCAAAATCTGCCATTCATCACAGAATTCTTCTCCGCTCCCAGCCTTCAAATGCGCTTTATAATCCTTTAAAAATCGAATGACAATCCTTCTACGCGCCTTAACAAGTTCATCTCTGTTCATTCCAGTATGTAAAATTGTGGTCCTGGCACGCCTGTCGCCCTCGATTTCTTCATATTCCCCGGTCGTCAGATTTAATCGTATATACTTCTCTATTTCATCTTTTGCCGGATCCAGAATCGGATATTGAAAGTTCCACCTTGCCCTCTTATAACCGGTATTGCAGATTTCACAACACCAGTGCAGATTTTCCCATTCAAAAGTATACCGGTAAAATTCCGGCAGTGATTTAGGCCTCAAATGTTCTATTCTACCATATGTGCTGACTCCTATGATCGACTCACAATAGCAACAGTGTCTTGTATACATTCTTTCCAGTGTGTTCTTTATATCTTCCTGCCTGTAACGATTCTTAAATCTGTCTTCTGCTTTGGCATAAGACCCCTTTGATGCTATTTCATTTAGCAAGTCTTCTGTCCACTGCTCTGCATTATTCTTCAAACTGTCCGGTTTTCGTGATCGGATTACTCTTCTCAATGTTTTTCTCCAAGTATTTCATCAACTGACATAAATGCTGCTTCTTCAACTGCAATATCATCCTCCGGTAATATGCTGCTTAGTTCGCCAATCAGATCCTCATACTCTCTTGCGCTTTCTTCATTCATCCTGCGACTGATTTTCATTTTTGCAAGTTCTGTCAGACGGTTCAATTTGGCAGATGTCTCGGGATCCCGGTTTCCACTCTGCATATATTCCTTTAGAACACTGTCTACCATCCAGCCTTTTACCGTTTTTCCAAGAACAATCTCTGAGGGTTTATCCAGAAAAACATCTTCCAGCTGCAGCATGATCAGCTTTTCTTCTTTACAAGACGCAACAATAATAGGGGAATGAGTTGTCACGATAAACTGTACATTCGGAAATGTATTTTTCAAAGCATCGACAACTTTCCACTGCCAGTTTGGATGAAGATGCATATCTATCTCGTCGATCAGAACCACGCCCGGTGTTATGCTGGTAATATCTTCCAGCAGATCCGGATTTAATACTGCCATCCGGTATGCGATATCGAATACCATCCCCAGAAGATTGCGGAACCCTGAACTCAACAGACGAATCGGCAATATTCCTTCCTTATTCACATACAGAAGTTCTTCTGTGCGCTTATCGTAATATATATGAATATTCTCATCTTCCTGCATAAACTGCATAAACTTCGATACAGTTCTTTTTACGATCTCATACTCCAAAATCGTCTGTTCCTGTTGCCATGAAACCTGCTCCATTCGTCTACACCAGTTGATCAGCATTTTATCATTGGCAGCTTCCTCAAGGCAGTCCACATATCCAACAACTCTGGAATACTCATCAGAAAACGGATTCTCCCATTTATCTTTCTTTTGATTTGTTACTCTGGAAAAACTTTGATAACTGATCACAGGTAAAATAGCCTTCTGGTCATTTGCCATTCTCTGCGCTTCCCTGCATATATCCCTTGGTTCCACCGTAGAACGAGCGCTCTTTATACTCTTCTTCTGCCTGGCAAACTTAAACATACGTAAATCTGCGCAGTCTCTGTCCCCGGTATTTAATTCCAGACATGTCTCCACGCTGATCGGAGTTCTGTAGACAACATTACTGGAACCTGTTCCTGTCAACTGACTTTCCCGCCGTATCTCCTCCCGGGAAAAATGAATCGTATTAACTCCGTCAATCCCTGAAAGGAAACCTCCCAACGCAACTGCAATCGCTTCCAGAACCGATGTCTTTCCCGCTCCGTTATTTCCAATTATAATATTTACCGATCTGTCAAAATCAAAATCCGCACTCTTAATGCCCTTAAAATTTTCAATATGAATTTTTGATAAATACATGGCTGCGTGCTCCCATACTGATTATAGTTTCATGATGCTGATATTATTATTAATATAGCACATAACTGCTGTTTTTCCCACTTTATTTAAATATGCGTTTATACCATCCGCTACTCCTTTGTCAACTCTGTTTGCTTAGCCTGATCAGCGCCATATACACACGAATTCGACTGATTCCTGCCCGTTCCCCAATACCGCCTCACCTGCTCCTGCGTCAGCCCATCCGCAAACTCCTTCTTCAACTGCAGAAAATACTCCAGATCCATCAAGATGCCATACAGCACCGCCCGGTCTTCGAACTCCTCCCGCGTCACAGGCAGGGGGGAATCCTTCATCTGCCGCAGTACTTCTGTCAGCTTTGCCAGCAGTTCTCTGGCATTGTTGGATTCCCCGAAAGAAACCGCCGTCTCATAGAGCAGTCCCGACACCCGTTCCGTCTGCGGCAGGAGGAACCGAATGTGGATGATCTTCTTATAAATATCCCGCAAAACGACCGTCTGCTGTTCCCGCATATTCATATACGAGATAAAATACTTCGATTCCTGGAAAAAGGTATTTTTCATATAAGCATACGCCTGTTTTGTACCAGCGGCAATATCTTCCTGTAGCTTGTCAAAACAGGCTCCTGTATAGTCCGACCGGTCTTCTTTTTCGATATATTCTGCCATCCGCATGAGCACTCTTCGCAGATCTTCCTCCAGCGTATGCTGCATGGCCCGGATCTCCCTGCCTTTTCCCGGCATATAAAGATTTAAGAGCGTGCCGATCCCGGCGCCGATCAGCAGAAGCAGCGCCTCATTTCCGATCAACGGAAGAGACATGTCCTTCTCCAGCAGATAATGCGTCGCTAAGACCGCATTGATAGAGACTGCATCCCCCATCCGCATCAATATACAGCCGGCAACAAACAAAAACAGGAATATGCCATATGCAAACACATGATATCCGGCAATATGAAATACCGTATAGGCAATCAAAGTCGCCAGCAGGAACGCGAAGATTCTTTTGACAGAGATCGTGATGGTCTCCCGGGCGGTATCCTGTATCGTCAGAAGTGTTATGATACCGGCAGCGGTGCTGTAACCCAGTCCCAGCACATCGGCCAGAAAAATAGACGCCACACTCCCGACAGCGATTTTGATCAGTTTCAACATAGAACGGCCTTTCCTTTTCATTCTCACCCCATAAGCGGCATAAAATAAGTTGTCCACAAATAACTTGCCGGCATTGCCAGCGCCATAGCCGGAATCATATCGGCCACCGGAAATTCCTTTACCTTAATCATGCGAAACCCTGTCGCCAACAGAAGAATGCCTCCGCTGGCCTTGAAGTCGTTAATCATAGCCGGCGTGCACAGCGGATAGATTGCCCCCGCCAGCAGATAAAGCGCCATGAAAATAAGAAACTGCGGCACAGCGATCAGTGAAACGACAATTCCCAGCGTACAGGCAAAAATAAGCGCCGTGGCAAAATCCAGAATCGATTTCGCCAGTAAGATAGAATGGTCCCCCGTCATACCCGCCACGATGGAGCCATAGATGCCGGTTCCGCTGGCGCAGAAGAGCACCAGCGCCGTCACAAGTACTGCACTGTTGTTTGCTGTGCCTGCTGTATCTGTTTGGCCCACTGTATCTGTGCTGTTCGCCGAATTCTTTTTGCCTACTGCATCTGTCTGGTCTGCTGCATTTATTTTGCCCGCCGGTTCCTGCTGTTCTTTCCCCACTCTCTGCAGCCCGGAAAGCGCACGGCCAATTCCCTTCTGCATCATCAGCCCGGCCCTGTCGATCCGCCGTCCCAAATGCATGGCCAGCCCGATCGAAGTTCCCACGATGACCGAAAAAACCACCGCCGGCATATTTTCCATCAATACGATCGAACTGATGCCCATCGCCATGGCACAGGCCCCGAATACCGTATTCAGATTTTCCTTAAAAGACCCGCTGATCTTATCCCCCGCCAGCGCGCCCACGATTCCTCCAATAGCTACTACCAGCGCATTTGTAATGACTCCGATTGGCATACCGCACGCTCCTCCATGGTTATATCCTGTTCAAATCTCTCACCCGTATTATTCACAACTTTCATCCGCAAACAAATATCTGTATTTCCTCTTCTGATCCATCAGGATCGTCCCCACCCGCCGCTTACTTTCGGCGGGATAATACTTCTCTTCCGCCAGCATACTCTCCACAACTTTCCGGTCAAATGAAAACTGTATATGCTGCCCATACAACCTCTCTACAACATCCAGCTGTTCATCAAAATCCTGGCAGATCGTTTTCGCCCTTACTTCCTTCATCAAGCTGATCGTATCTCCTGCCAGCGGATAATCCATCGTTGTATCAGCCAATAACGCCGCTCCATGATCAAAGATCGGACAGTAGTGGTAATGCCCCACATCATCCAGCAGAACCGCAATATTATGTGTATGCCTGTCCTCATTCAAAAAAACCGCGTCGATTGTCAGCAGCTTACTCAAATACACTCCAAATGCTTCCAGCCCGGTCATTCTGATCGTCCCTTCTACCAGAAACCGCACACGCTCCTCATATTCCCTGATCGTGTAAATTCTTCTGTTCAGGCTCTCACCATACACACTCTGAAACAGCCTCTCCAATGTAATCAGCTTCCATCCTTTCGGCAGAAAATTCCTGCTTTTGCAGCCCAGATACCGATTATGCCCATAGACGATCTCTTCCGTCTGATAAGATACATATTCCTCCCCACCCAGGCTGCTGTATGCAAAAAGTCCGGATATGACATACTCGGCCAGACCCTCATATCCGGTATAGTCAGCCTTATACCAGATTCCCTGTTCCTCCCATTTCAACTGATTCCCCTTGGAGGACTTCCTGCTTTCCATCTCCTTATGCTGTCCAAAAAGCTCAACCATAGCATACCTCAATCAATTTCGTATATATTTACCTGCTTCTTTCCCGTCATCTCTCAATCCGAATCCAGAAATCATCCTCCGCCATTCTCCCCTGCGTCTTCTCGATGATCAGCAGCGGTTCATAAAAAGGCAGATCAAGTTCCCTCAGCGTCAGCTTCATCTTATCCCTGCTCCTCGGAAAGCATCTGGATTCCAGAAACGCCTCATATGCCTCGAAATCCGGATTTTCCTCTTTCCCAAAGGCTCTTGCAATATAATCCTTTGTATAATTGTGCACTTTCACTTTCCTGGACCGCTCATCTACGTCAATGATCGTACACACCCTGCTGCCTTCCATATACCAGAGTCTTAAAGGATACTTTTTATCCGGAACCGTCAATTCCTCTTTCATCTGCGGATATTCCCATAGAAGCTTCACCAGTGCGGCGATCGGCCCGCCGATCTCCCCCTCTCCCGTCTCCCATCTCTCTATGGTCTTCTTCGACACGTTGGCCAGCCGGGCAAACTCAGCCCGGGTGAGTCCCAACTTCCTGCGTATGGTTCTGATCTCTTCTGCCGTTATCTTGTCCGGAACCGCAAACCTAACCATCTATGATCTCCTTATTTATCCCGCTGCCTGTCCTGCCGGTCTTTCGGTTAATTTTTATTTCTATTATTATATCCTTAAAACAGAGACGCTTCAATTCTTATTATGAAAGTCTCTGACTTTCACAGCATGGATGGCCATGCGGCCTGCCAGGCGACAGGTTGGGTATGATGGGGTTTACTATAATTGCCGGCAGGACAATAACCAGACACTGTACTTTTCCCTGACTCAGGAACTGTCACTAAGGATTGAAATGTATCAAAAATACAGATAAAATAGAAAGGAAAAATTATTACGGAGATTACAGGAGAATACATCATGGCAAGCATCAGAGAGATCGCACAGCGCGCCCAGGTAGCGCCCGGAACAGTATCGAGAGCCTTAAACGGCAAGGGATATATCTCAAAAGAGACCCGCGAAAAGATTGAAAAGGCATTAACGGAACTGGAATATGTGCCCAACGAGCTGGCACGAAATCTGTACCGAAACCGGAGTAATATGATCGGCGCGATCCTGCCGGATATTGAACATCCCTTTTTCATCGGTATCATCAAGAAACTGGTGACGGAAATGAAAAAATACGGCTACAGCGTCGTTCTTTGGCCAACGGAATATCATACGGAAACCGAACAGGAATATTTAGACCAGCTAAAGTGCAATGTGGTGGACGGCGTCGTCAACTTCGTTCCCATGCTCCCGGATGAAGTCTATCAAAAACTGCAGCGCCCGATGGTCATGTTTGACCGGATCGTCGAAGGCATTATCCATATTCCGATTGATCAGGAAAAATCAGGCCTGATCGCCGCCCAAAAGCTGTATGCGGACGGCTGCAGACACGTATTGACTGCCGTCGGCGAAAAATCCGAAGCGATTCCTTCCCTGCACCGCCATACTGTTTTTACGGCCGAAATGGAACGGCTTGGCGGACAGGTCGATATCATCTCCGCGGAATGGAAAGATTTTCACTTTTCCAGTTATCTGAAACTGGCGGAGGAAGCTCTGGTGCATTATCCGAAAGCAGACGGTATCTATGCAGCGGATATTCTCGGGAATGCCTTCTTAAAGACACTGCTGCGGAAGGGAATCTCCGTACCGGACAACTTCGAGATCATTTCAACGGACGGCACCTCTGACACTGACAATGCGGCCTTCTGCCTGTCCGCAGTCGTTCAGCCTGCCGAAGAAATCGCCCGATGGACTGCCCGGTCACTGACCGCACAGATCTCCGGCGGACAATCTCCCTCCGAAGAAACCATCGACGTATATCTGTTTGAAGGAGATACCACCAGAATCCTCTGTTAGTGGTCGCCCATACGCGGATTTAAAATATTATAAATTATGCACAAATTCAATTATCTCAAACTATCTATAATGACGAAAATTATTTTTCTGTTGACAAACTCTGCCTATGGTTTTATAGTGAAATCGTGATGTGAAACGGGTTTTATATTAATCGCATTTTGATAATGCGTCGGATTGACACTCCGGTCAGTAAATGCACCGAAGTAAGATCCGCATTATTTTTGCCCTATATAAAACCGGTTTTATATAGACAGAATGTAACGTAAAACTGTAACTGCAGAACTGTTCATTTCCTATACTGGCATTGCTTCTGCAGCTGCACACCCAGTACACAGCTACTGAGAAGGAGGAACATGATTGAAAATTAAAATTTTCAATCGCGAGATTTGTGTCTGCGCGTTGCTTGCCACAAACTCGTTTAGGCGCAAAAAGCAGCGCAGAAATGGAGAAAACTATGAGAAGAAAATGGATCGGAATGATGATGGCGGCTGCACTGACTCTTGGCCTCACCGCCTGCGGCAGTTCTGCACCGGACAACGGCACCGGAAATAACCAGAACAGTACCGGCAAAGCAGACTCAGAAGCCGGCACGGCCGGGGACACCGTAACCGCCGACGGAAAGGTGAAGATCACCGCTTACCTTGGCGGAGAGATGCCCGACGAAAACCAGAAACTGATCGAGGCCTTCAACGCACAGAGTGATACGACCGAAGTGGAAATGCTGACTCTGACAAAAGGCTCCAGCGGCTACCAGATGCTGACGGTCATGTATAACGCCGGTAATCCGCCCACCGTATACTTTCTGGAATCCGGTGATGTGATGAAGCTGACGGATAAACTGGCCAACCTGGCCGATCTGGACTGCATGAACTATGCGGCCGCCGGCACCACCGAAGATGTCACCGTGGACGGCACCGTATATGGCGTTCCGGCAAACCTCCAGGCATACGGCCTGATCTACAGCAGACAGGTCCTCTCCGACGTGATGGGCGAAGACTTTGATCCTTCCTCCATCAAGACCAGAGAAGATCTGGAGGAAGTCTTCAAACAGATCGAGGCGCAGGGCATTGCACCGGTAGCCATAAGCCCCTTTGACTGGAATCTCGGCAATCACTGGTTCTGTCAGATCTATACCGGCCAGGCCGCAGATGCAGCAGGCAGAGATGCATTCATAGGCCAACTGAAAGCTGGCACTGCAGATCTCGCGGGCAATACCGTATTCCAGGATTACATGGACACCTTCGATCTGCTGATGAAATACAATTATTACAAGGACAACCCGCTTGAAACGGCTGCCGACGGAAATGAAAAGCAGGCGCAGCTTCTGGCCACAGGGCAGGCGGCTTTCTGGTTCCACGGCAACTGGGCTGCCCATAACATCCGCACTCTTGATGAAGAAGGCGAATACGGCTTCATTCCGGTTCCTGTTTCCGAGAGCAATCCAAACGCCGGGAAGATCTGTACCCTTGTACCGGGCTACTTTACCGTAGAGCAGTCTACCACCACAGAGGAGCAGCAGCAGGCAGGAAAAGAATTCATTGACTGGATCATCTCCTCGCAGGAAGGCCAGCAGTATGTGATCAACTGCGGCAATGTTCCGGCCTACAGCAACAACACAGCCACTATCACGGAATCCATTTCCCAGTCGGTTGTCGATTATACGACCACGGACAATAACTTCCCGATGTACGTGATGTACCCGTCCGATCACTACACCAATGTAGGCGCATCCATGCAGCGTTACCTCTCCGGCGAGATCGATCGTGAGACAATGGCCGCAGAGATCGAGGCATATTGGGCAACCCAACAATAAAGTTTCTGATTTTATAAGAGAGGATAGATCATGCAGCAGAATAAGAAAAATAAAGGTGCAAAAAATGTCCTGATGTTTCTGCTCTATGCCGGACCGGCAGTAATCGTATTTACTGCCGTGATCCTCATAGCGTTTATCAACGGTATCCAGCTGACTTTCACGGACTGGAACGGACTGACGGACGAATATCAATACATAGGATTCAGCAATTATGCGGATGCTTTCCGGGATGCACTGTTCTGGGAATCTCTGCTCCGAACATTTAAGTACGCTTTCGGCGTAGTCGTCATCACAAATGTGATCGCATTTCTGATCGCCTTCGGTCTGACACGCGGCTATAAAGGGCAGGGCCTTTTCCGGGCATCCTTTTTCACCCCAAATCTGATCGGCGGCGTTGTACTCGGTATCGTATGGAAATTCGTATTCTCCGAGGTATTTGTACAGCTTGGCAAAAGGGGAATCGGCATCTTCAAAAACAACTGGCTCAGTTCGCCCGATACGGCATTCCTGGCACTGGTCGTGGTGGCAGTCTGGCAGATGGCAGGCTATCTGATGCTGATCTATATGGCGGGCATCATTTCCGTACCCAGGGAAGTACAGGAAGCGTCCCTTCTCGACGGCGCGATCGGCCTTAAAAATATTCGCCATATCGTTGTACCGTTGATCATGCCCTCGGTAACGATCTGCACTTTCATGTCGATCAAATCCGCCTTTATGGCATACGATGTAAACCTCTCGCTCACTAACGGCGGTCCCTTCCAGAGCACGGAATTAGTAGCCATGAGAGTATTCAACAAAGCCTTCCAGGCAGAGCAATACGGCGTGGGACAGACTGAAGCCCTGATCCTGTTCCTTATCGTTGCGGCGATTTCCGTCACCCAGGTAATCTTGACCAAACGGCAGGAGGTAGAAGCATAATGAAAGAAAAGAAAAACAGCCGAAAGATCCTTTTTTATATTATATTTGTGTTGCTGCTGCTTGCGTTTTTATACCCTTTTTTCCTTGTGGTAATGAACAGCTTCAAGACAAACAAAGAAGTCATCCTGAATCCGGTCTCCCTGCCGGCAGGCCTTAATATTGACGGTTACCTGAAAGCATATGAGAACATGAACTATCTGCAAAGCTTCGGCAACTCCCTGTTTGTCACTGTGGGCAGCGTATTGATGCTGGTGCTGATCTCCGTGATGTGCGCCCACCTGTTTGCGCGCAACAACTGGAAGATAAACAATATCGTGCTGATGCTTATGGTAGCGTCGATGATCATTCCATTCCAGACGATCATGATCCCGGTCGTAAAGAATTTCTCCTCGCTGGATCTGACAGATAATCTCTTTGCAGTGATCTTCTTCTATATGGGCGCTCATGTGGCAATGGCAGTATTTATGTATCACGGTTTTATCAAGGGTATCCCTTACGAACTGGAAGAGGCGGCGATGATCGACGGCTGCGGACATATGCGGCTGTTGTTCCAGATTCTTTTTCCCATGCTGAAACCGATCACATCCACGATCGTGATCCTGGACGTGCTGGCAATCTGGAACGATTTCCTGCTTCCGTATGTATTGCTCTACAAGAACTCGTTAAAGACCCTTCCGCTGATGACATACTCCTTCGTCGGACAGTATTCGACGGACTACTCTCTTGTCACCGCCGGACTGGTTCTCACAATGCTTCCTGTCGTAATCCTCTATCTGTTCTTACAGAAACAGATCATTGAAGGCGTGGCACAGGGGGCGATCAAATAAATTTAATAGAATAAATTCTGTGATGAGCAATTTACTCAACCAGAAATTTATGCCGAAGCGTCACAAATTCTGTTGATCGCAGAGCAGAATCGGAGTATTCCTTCGGAAAACTCCTGAATTCTGCTCGCGTCCTCAGCGCAAAGCGCTTCGGAATGGAGGAAAATATGCAGAAAAAATGGTGGCAGAATGCCGTAGTATATCAGATTTATCCAAAGAGTTTCAAAGACAGCAACAAAGATGGCATCGGTGATCTTACAGGCATCATTGAGGGATTGGATTACATTCGCTCCCTGGGTGTCAACGTGATCTGGCTGTGTCCGGTCAACCGTTCTCCAATGCGGGACAACGGCTACGATATTTCAGACTATTATACGATCGATCCCCTGTTCGGCACAAACGCTGACCTGGAACGCCTGATCAAAGAGGCAAAGACGCGTGGCATCAAAGTGCTGATGGACCTGGTGGTCAATCATGTTTCAAGTGAGCACAAATGGTTTCTCGATATGCTGTCCGACGAGAACAGCCCCTGCCGGGATTATTTTATCATAAGGGAAACACAGGACGGCAATCCGCCGAACAATTTCCGAAGCTATTTCGGCGACAGTGTATGGACACGGATCGGCGACAGCAATCGGTTCTATTTTCATTCCTTCGCAAAGGAACAGCCGGATCTTAACTGGGAAAATCCCCGGCTGAGGCAGGAAATCTACGACATGATGTCCTATTGGTGCGGGAAAGGGATCGCCGGATTCCGTGTGGACGCGATCGGCAATATCAAGAAATCTGCAAAGATCCTTTCTTCCTGCCATATGCCGCCGGATGCCGGTGACGGCATGGCGGACAGTCATGACTGGCTGTTAAATCAACCGGGGATCAATGTATTCTTATCCGAGATGCGTGATCGTGTGTTCCATAAATATGACAGCATGACAGTGGCGGAAGTCAGTGTTCCGGATGACCAGCTGGCTGAATATGTCGGAGAGAACGGCTACTTTTCCATGGTCTTCGACTTCAGCTACACGGATATCGATGTAAACGGCGTGACCACACCCTGCGATCTGGTACCCTGGAATCTGGAAGAATTAAAGGGGCATATATACCACAGCCAGGAAGTTACCCAGAATATCGGTTGGGCCGCTCCTTACCTTGAAAATCATGACCAGCCGCGTTCGGTAAACAAATACCTGCCTGACGGCGCCATCAATGACTATAATACCAAGATGCTGGGCGCACTTTTTTTCTTCCTGCGGGGAACACCCTATATCTATCAGGGACAGGAACTGGGTATGCAGAATTATCCGTTTACACGGATCGAACAGTTTGCAGACGAAGGCGCCCTGAAAAGGTACGAAGTGGCAGCTGCCTGTGGAGAACTGGAAGAAAAGATCATGGATTATCTCCGACGCCGGAGCAGAGACAACGGAAGAACGCCGATGCAGTGGTCGGACGATGAATATGCCGGTTTTTCTTCAGAATCTCCCTGGCTTTCCGTTAATCCCGATTATACATGGCGCAATGTCCGCTCTCAGAATCAGGACGATCTGTCCATTCTGCAGTTCTACCGGCGAATGGTCTGGCTGCGCCTGCATTCGGCCTACCGAAATGTGTTAACCTATGGTATGTTCAAGGGACTCCGCGTCGGCGGCCCGGAAGATTTCATATACCGAAGATATGACGAAACGCATGAAGTGCTTGTGATCCTGAATTATTCAGAAACAGAACGCCCTTACAGCATCAATCTGTCCGGATATGAGATTCTCCTCAATAATTATGCTGCAATTCCTGATATTTCCTGTCCGAAAGCTGCCCGTGGCAGCATCGGAGAAGAACACACACTCCTCCCCTGGCAGGTGCTCGTTGTCGGTAAAGAGATAAGGCAAAAGAGTTGTTAGCGATTCGGAAGTATTTCTAACAACTTATCTCCAACATATAAAACAAGGATGCCGCTCCCATCAGCTCTGATGGTCTGCAGCATCCTCTCACCTCATATAAGAAAACTTCTTACTGCTGTATCTCTACTACATGGCACGCCTTCTTCAACGTGTCGATCAGCTCTGTCAGATAATCCGCAATTTCCATAGAATCCACATGCTCCTGCTTCCTGTAGGCTGCGATTTTCGCAGTGGGCGGATATGCCATCGGCACCAACTCGCCGCCCTCCAACAAATTCGCCACAAACTCACAGACTTCCAGCAGATCCTCCACATCATGGCTGTGCGCAAATCCCTGGTTCTGTCTTGCCTTACGAAGCGTTCTCTGTGCCAGGATACAGGCTCTTCTCACATAGTCCTCCTGATTCACGTCAGAACGGATCGCCGTTTCCCCTCTGTTGCGGAAGAATCCATAGATCGCGGACACAATAGAAGGATCCCTGACCGTTCCGTCCGGATAAACCACCCCGTGTACCCTTGACCACATATCTTTCCCGATCATCAACTCAAACAGATACCAGCCCACACCGTATTCATCATGCAGCTCGATGGACATATCATAAGGATTCGCTCTGCCGATACAACACATTTCGTTATCCAAAACCGGCTTGCCGTATTTCTCACTCATCTGCTTCGCATACTCCAGCGTATCACGCATACGCTTCCTGGTCGGGCAATAGTCATGGAATACAATCACATCAACCAACTCCGCCGTCTTGCTCGGTTCCGTCTCATAGATAAAAATATTGCCAATCCCGATATCATGCACCGGGTCCTTAGCCTTCACATACTTACAGAAATGCCGGATGATCTCCCAGGTCTTCTCCTGCCTGTAGCGCAACGCCTCCATATCAGGCCGATCCTGATAATCCTGCACATAAGAAGGTTCCTCGTCATACCAGGTCACAAAGTTATCCGTATATCCGGGCTCGTTGGCGATATCCCAGAACAAGAGGCCTTCCTCTTTGCCAATCGCATCATAGAGCGCGTCAAAATACTGCTCTCCAATATACCAGCTGGAAGGATCTTCCAGCGTCTTAGCGATCGGCCGCAGTCCTGCTTCCAGCATGAATCCCTCCGGCGGAAGCTCATCTTCACGGAATCGGAATCCCATAAAAATAATCGGGTTAGTGGAAATACCATGTTTCCATGCCGTCTTCACAAAATCCTTGACGTTTGCAAGAAACTGCTCGGGATTCTCCTTATAGAAATCATAGCTTAAGAAAATCCGCGCGCTGTTCAGGTGCAGTCTCCTGGCATACCCCATATCCCTGTCCACAACGTCATGATGATAATGAGACCAGAAATCCCTGTCATTCACGGCATCAGGCTGTGTGTAATTGAACCCTCGCAGGTTCCTGTAATCAACTGTTTTTTTCATTTTTACCTCCATGCCGAAGCGTTTTATTCAACCTTATCTCCATCTACACCCCTTTTAACTCCTGTCAGCCCTTCACGCCGCCCAGCGTGATACCCTTTACAAAGTTATTCTGCACGAATGGATAGATCACCAGTACCGGCAGCACGCCTGCGATCGCCATCGCCATACGCACCGAGACCGTAGGCAGATTCGCCAGCAGAGCCGCCGCATTGGAATCTCCGGACTGGAGCAGATATTGAATATTCTGCACGATCCTGTTCAGAAGATTTTGTATCGAATACAGATCCTGTCTTCTGTTCAGATAAACATATCCGTTATTCCAGTCATTCCAGTAAGCAATTCCGGCAAACAGCCCAATGGTAGCGATAATAGGCTTGGCAAGCGGAACGACTACCTTAAGAAACGTCTGCGTCTCAGATGCCCCGTCAATATACGCCGCTTCAACGATCTCATCCGGAATACTGGATGTGAAATAAGATTTCATGAGCAGAACGTTAAATCCGTTCGTCACCAGACCCGGCAGCAACAGCCCCCAGAAAGTATCCTTAATGTGGAAAATATTCACGTAATTGATATAGGTCGGAACCAATCCACCGTTAAACAGCATAGTAAAGAAAACGTAGAAAGTAAGAACGCCTCTTGCCGGAAGTTCTTTCTTGGAAATTGCATAGGCAAGCAGTGTTGTGACAGACAGCGAAAGAACCGTTCCCACAGCCGTAAGACGGAAGGATACGAGATATGCCTTCAAAACCTGCGGATTCTCTACAAAAATATAATGATATGCATCCAAACTGAACTTTTCAGGAAAATAACTGTAACCGTTCCGAATCAATGTGTTATTGTCTGTAAAGGAAGAGATGATCACCAGGAGCAGGGGAGCCACCGCTAATATTGTCATGATTATCATAACAACATTACCCATAAATTGAAAGCGTTTTTCGTCTTTTGACTTCATAATTCCGTCTCCCTTCCTAAAATAATGCGCTGTCCGGATCTATCTTGCGAACGATCAGGTTCGCAGACATTACAAGGATAAATCCAATCAGTGACTGGTAAACACCCGCTGCCGTAGCCATAGGCATATCATTTCTCTCCAGCAGTCCTCTGTATACATATGTATCTATGGTCTGCGTCACATTCATCAATACACCGCTCTGCTGAGGCACCTGATAGAACAGACCGAAATCCGAATAGAAGATACGTCCGACGGACAACAGCACCAGCATGATGATCGTAGGTCTTAGAAGCGGCAGAGTGATCTTTCTGATCTGCTGCCATTTCGATGCACCGTCAATGGCAGATGCCTCATAGATTTCCCTGTCGAATCCCAGGATCGTGGACAAATACACGATACAGTTATAGCCCACGCCTCTCCAGGTCTGTACGAATACCAGTATAAAAGGCCAATATTTCGGTTCCGTATACCAGGGAATCGGTTCCTTGCCAAATAAAGGAAAAATACTGTTATTCAAAAATCCGTTTTCCGAACTCAGGAAAGCAAACACCAGATAACTGATAATCACCGTAGACAAAAAATGAGGCAACAGGATGGTGGACTGATAAACCTTCTTCCATCTTGTGGTAAGCTCGGACAGGATGATGGCGATCGAAACTGCCATGATCACATTAACGATGATAAACAAAATATTATAACCCAGTGTATTTCTTGTAATGATCCAGGCATCCTGTGTCCGGAACAAATATTTGAAATTTTTGAGTCCCACCCATGGCGAACCCCAAATTCCCTTTTTCGTGGAATACTTTTTAAATGCCAGCACCAGGCCCGGAAGCGGCATATAATTATTGATAAACAGATAGATAACTCCCGGAAGAGCCATAAGATATACGGGAATAAACCGTTTGACAAGTCTTAAGGTCTTCTTGGAATCCTTCTTTACTTTTGCTGTCTGTTTCATAGAAATCTCCATTCTTGCTCAACACGCGAATTTGAGCGCAAGCACAAATTTGCCTGTGAAAAATTTATTTTTCACAGTATGCCAGCCTTTCTTATACAAGAGAAAAAGGAACCGGAATCTGAGATTTCCATTCCTTTTTCCCGTTTTCAGATACATCCGTCCAGGACGGACTCATGCACGATCAATCGTTTCCTACTCGACACCGTTCGCGGCTGCCCATGCCTCCAAAGCTTCTTTCTTCGCATCTATATAAGCTTGAAGTCCTGCAGCCTCCAGTCTCTCATTGAGTTCGGCAATACCTGCCTCCGGCTCGATCAGACCGAATACAAGGCTGTTGCCGTATTCTTCCCATACATTGGTCAACGCCGTATACTCTGCACTGACTTCCGAAGAGTCAAAGCTGAAGCCAAGCGCCTTGGACTTCATGGCATTGTTGTTGAAATCTATCGTCTTCTCCCAAAGGTCGATGTCATCCCCTTCACGTACATAGGTAGGATATTCACAAGGCATCATCCAAGCCCACACCAGATTGTAATACTCTACTGTCTGCTCGGTCACTCCCTCAGGGAAAGTACAATGACCGGACTCCGTAAGAACATAATCCACACCTTCTTCACCCCACAAAAGCAGGTTGGTCACTACGGGACTGGTATACAGATCGTTCAGAACCGTCATCGCGGCCTCAGGAGCTTCTGTCGTGGAATTGATGCTCCAAGCAGCGCCAACAGGCGCGCTGCTTGCCACAAAGTCAGGCCCCAGCTGGAATACAACGGAATCCCGTCCGCCACGTTCCGCTTCCTTCTGGCGTACAATACCAGGCTTTCCGGCTGTCGTATCAGCGATCAGAGTGCCTGCAATAACCTGTGCGCCGCCGTTCTGTGTCTCGGTGGCGGCATCCTTCGACATAAATCCTGCCTGCTGCCACTCATACATCAGCTGACAATATTCCTTGAACATATCGCTGGTAAACAGATTGGACACTTCAAGACTGTTGGAAGGATCAAGCAGCACGCCAAACACGTCTCCGCCAATAGCATCATAGGCAAGCTTCTGTCCAAGATACCCGTAATCCCAAGGATACACTACATTCACATCAGGATATGCTTCGTGAAGCTGCGTAAACAACTCCGTCATATCCTCCGCAGTCGCAGGATTGACTTCTTCCATGTTGATCTGGGAATAATCATAGTCTATACCATCCATATACTCTTTATCGACTACGACGCACCACATACCGCTTGCCAGATCACGCATACAGGGAATCCCATACAGAGTGCCATTTACAACACAGCCCTTTAAGAACTCCGGATCGATCAGTTCCACAATATCCTTACCGTAATTATTGAGTAGATTTCCCTCATTCAGATCATAAGTACTCTCGTTCGCTACCGTATTCGAGAAGTTCATAACGCCTGAGCTGAAAATATCCACCTGCTCCCCTGAGGAAAGCATCATATTCACGCTCTGTGTATAATCGCCCATAAGAGACGTTACAAACTCAACATTGATATTGTAAGTGTCCAGATAATATTCTTTGATCTTACCAAATACTCTGTCTTTTCCAGGTACGGAATCATCGTTGCAGTACAATGCAACAACGATCGTCTCTCCGCCAAAGTCTGTGATCAGATCACTTGCCGCCTCTCCGGCAGCCGCTTCATCACCAGCGGCCTCAGCGTCTGCTCCCTCATCTTTCGTATTGTCAGCAGCATCACCGCCAATGTTTTCATCCTGTCCTCCTCCGCATCCGGCAAGAGTTCCTGCCGCAAGAGCAACACACATCATAAGTGCAAGAATCTTTTTCATTAACATTTCCTCCTTCATTTGTTTATTCAAAGTTGTTCATTCAATAACGGAAGAAGTTCTTATCGGCCGATATTTTCTTCTCTTTATTGTGTTATAATTATAGCTGTTTCAATGTCAAAAAAATATTCACACATCTTAGCTGTTATTGCATTATTTTGACATCTTTTCCCCCATTCCGAAGCACATTTATACAAAATACTGCAGAGGGATCCTTGTAGACACATCAATACAGACAATAGTACTCCTGGAGTTTCCTGGAAACCTCATAGGCAAATCTTCTGATCTGTGCACGGTCACGCTTCTCCTCCGGAATATCTCGTAACGCAAACAGCTGAGCCGACAACAGATTGTCCATCGGGGCGATCTCACAACACTCCAGAATATTCACACATACCTCTGCGGCCTCCAGAATCTCATCTGTAGTGGCTTCAAATCTGGTAAACAGACTCTGCTTGTCCACGGAAAGCGCCTTCTTTACCCGTTCCACTGCCACTGCGGCATATTCTTCACGATTCCCCTGCGGAATCACCCTGTCTGCGCCTCTGTTCCTATAGAAACCAAACATGGCTGCTACAATAGAAGGATCTCGCACCGTTCCATCCGGATATACGATTCCGTGAAGAGGCGCCCAGAAGCCCTCGATCACCAGATTGAAGATATAATATCCATAGTGAAACTCTTCACAGAACTGCAGCTCCACATCATAGGGGTTCGCACGCCCAATACAGCCCATTTCATTGTTGATGACCGGCTTGCCGCCCTGTTCCTTTGCAATCTTTCCCGCATACTCATATACTTCCCTGATATCCTTTCTGGTGGTCAGGTAATCGTGGAAAGCGATCACATCAACCAGATCTGCCGTGGATTCCAGATGCTCTTTCAACTCATGACCCACGGTGATGGGCGTATCGTCATCTAATTCGCGCACCATCCGGCATTGGAGTCTCAGATCATGCTCAATCTTCTTATAGCGGGATTCATATTCCTCCTCGGGACAATTTCTCAGATAATCGTTGCAGAACGGCTCATTATAAACGTCCCACATCAACAGATTGGGTTCCTTCTTAAGCAAACGGATCATGGCCGTCAAAAAGGCCCTCTTCTTCTCCCATTCCTCCTGCGTCAGAAGCTCATACGTGCGGATCTGATTACCGCTTGAAAAAATAGGCATAATGCTGATCCCATGAGCGGCACACAGTCTGGTATAATCCAGTATTTTCTTCTCCAGCGCCTCCGGATCCTTGTGCCACTCCGTCTCTTGGATAAAGATTCGGACGGAATTAATCCGCAGTCTTTGCGCATATCCCAATTCCCGGTCCAGCTGCTCCATGGAAGCCCCCTCTCTCGGGCCATGGTGTACGCCGCGAATCTCACTGTAATCCGATTTTACTCTCTCTTTCCAGGTTTTCATGATCTATAGCTACCTCTCCCTTTCTGCCGTTCACACGGCATTTCCCATGAAAATGCTCTAAGCCGTTCTTCTCTCTTCCCTTCTTCGAAGTAGGCTTTTGTTCATTATAGGAAGATGCCCCCGGAAAAACTATGTACATATTTGAGTGAATATTTCAAAATTCTTACAATTTCTGATTTCTCGATTGCTTTTCCTTTTCACTAAGATTACTATCATACATAGACATTTTCTGACAGATGGAGGTATTCATGCTTTTTCACAAACGCGAGTACTCGCTTTTTTCTCAGCTGATCAAAATTGTTTTGGTGATATATGGCCTTTTTTTGATTTCCTTTTTGATCCTTTTTCTGTTCCTGAACCATAATATGCGCTCCAATCTTTATGACAGCTACTACCGAACGATAGATTATTGCCTAACTGAGACTAAAAATGATCTGGAAATCGCCAATCGTTCCGTTCTGTCAACCCTTTACAACAACCCTGATCTGTCTCAGTTATCCACTTCGGATCATATGATGACGATTTCCGCCTGCGAATCCCGTCTTCAGAGAACACTGAGTTCTTATTTGCTGTGCTATTCGACAGTGGACGGATTGTTTTTCTACAGCGAGCGCAATGACCGTTTTATTTCCGAGTCAAGAGACCCCAATACCTCCTTTTCCACCTATTTCAAAACCTTTCTGCGATCGGTGGACTTTGCCGCCTTTTCCAGAGAACTCACTTCGCAGAAGAGTTCTTTTGCTTTCTGTGAAATTGATGGCAGCTATTGTCTTGTGCGTATGTTTGCCTACAACAATACCATCGGCGGCGCATGGGTCAATGTGGATACAATCATGCATGATCTGGAAGAATCCACTTCCAAAGATACGCTTTGCGCCTTCCTCAACGCGCCGGAAACAGAGCTTCCCGTTGTCAATCAGGCTGTGGATTCCAACGAGTTACAACTGCTTCTTGGCAAAAACACACAGGTTGTAACCTACTCCGGCAGTAAATATCTGAAATTTGAGATCAGGCCCTCCTTCTGCCAATCGGATCTGCTGATCCTGATGCCCTATTCCCATCTGCAGCAGACGCTGGAGCTTCGATTTAAACTGCAGGGTGTATTCATCGTCATCCTCACCCTTTGCTTTCTCTCCACCTTTATCCTGTTCAGCACCAGACTGCGTCTGCCGATCCGTGAGCTGTACAGGATCTCGGAAACGGTGAAGGAAAGTCCTCAGCTTGAGGCGCTTAATCTCCAGGAAGTCAGCCGCTGTAAGGAAGTACGGGAAATTCATGAGGAAGTCATTCGTCTTCTGGAGCACATCGATTCCCTGGAGAACCAAGTACTCCGGGAACAGCTTCTGAAAAAAGAGTACGAACTCCTGAGCCTGCGCAATCAGGTATCGCCCCATTTTCTGATCAATTGCCTGAGCGTTATCTCCTCCATGGCGGGCACCTCTGTGAGCCGTATTGTTTTAAAGTCCATGATATCCACTCTGGCAGAGCACCTGCGCTACACTCTTTCCACCAAGCCCTTTGTCAGTCTGGCGGAAGAGATGCATTTCGTGCGCAATTATTATGATCTGAACAGTTACCGTTACCCTGACAGTCTGCTCTATCAAATTAATATACAGGGGTTATGTGATAATGCGGCCGTCTTTCCCAGCCTGGTTTTGATGTTGAGCGAGAATTCCATTAAGCATAATTTAAGCACCAGCGATAAGCTGAGTCTCACCGTCACCGCCTTTGAGGAGCAGAGTGAAAGCGGGCAGGTCTATGTGCACATTAGACATACGGACACCGGAAGCGGTTTTCCGGAGCAGATGCTGGCGGATTTGAACAACCCGGCTCCTACCGTGGAGGAAATTGCAGACGGCTCCAGAATCGGACTCTATAATATCAAAAAGAGGATCCTTTTGGCCTATGATGATTCCCACACCAGCATCCTCTTTTCCAATCTCCCGCATGGAGGCGGAGCCCAGGTTGACATTATTCTTCCCTATATTTCCTACCAGGACTCTTAAGATCCTGTTCATACCGCTCATTTTATTTTGAAAACTATACACTTATGATACGAGGAAAACAGTTATGAAAATACTGATCATAGACGACGAATTCTATATTGTTGAAGACATCCGGTTCAATACCGACTGGGACAAGCTGGGCATCAGTGAACAGTATACGGCACACAGCGTACCGGAGGCAAAACACGTGATGGAACAGCATCCTGACATGAATATCGTTCTGACAGATATCGAGATGCCCAAAGAAAACGGATTTGATTTCATCCGCTGGCTGCATGAGAAGAATCTGAATCCTGTAGTCCTGCTGCTGACCGGTCACGAACGATTTGACTATGCGCATTCTGCTATTGAGCTGCACGTCCAGAACTATCTCACCAAACCGGTGGATATTCACCATCTGGAGAGCACCCTGGCAAAAGCTGTAAAAGAAAGCAAGCGAAGAAATGTATATCCGGAATTATTTCAGATCAATCCGGAAGAAGAACAGCCGGAATCCACAATTGAAATCATTCAGGATTGTGTACGCAAAAACCTCTCTTCTCCCGATCTGAACCGCCAGTTGATCGCCGAATTCGTTCACATGAATCCGGATTATATCTCTGCTATATTCAGCAAAAAGACCGGGGAATCTCTCACAAGCTTTATTCTCAAAGAGCGACTGAAAGCTGCGAAGGTTATGCTGTCCACAACAGATTATTCCTTACAGGAGATCGGATACAGAACCGGGTTTTCCACACCCTCTTATTTTCAGAGACAATTCAAAAAGAGCGTGGGCATCACTCCTAAACAGTATCGTATGGAGGAAAAATAACAAAACTATTGACACACACATACAATGGTGCTATAGTATATAAAAATTTCATACAGCAAACCGTTGAAGCGGAGATAACGGCAATCATGCCTTTACAGAGAACCTGCGATGCTGAGAAGCAGGCAAGAAACAAGTTGTCAAATGGACCGCCGAGGGCGCAGTCAAATGTGATCTTTATCACAAAGTATTCTGCGACGCTGCAGGCAAGCGTAATATGCCGGGGATATGTTGGTATCCTGCTAAGCGCACGGGTCATACCGTGAATCAAGGTGGCACCGCGGATAGTGTCTACAATTATTGTATCTATTCGTCCTTGACAGAAAGTATATTTCTGTCAAGGACGTTTTTTATTTGGCAGAAATACACTTTTGTTACAAAATTACAATTTTCACAAGGAGGCATCTGCCATGAACAACGAAAAAATCCCTTACAAAATCTATCTCACCGAAAACGAAATGCCCAAGGCATGGTATAACCTGCGCGCTGATATGTCAAAGAAGCCTGCGCCTCTCTTAAATCCTGGCACCCACAGACCGATGACGGCCTCAGAGCTCTCCGGCGTTTTCTGCGAGGAACTGGTGGCGCAGGAGCTGGATAACGACACGCCGTACTTCGAGATTCCGGAGGAGATCCGCGATTTCTATAAGATGTACCGCCCGGCGCCGCTTATCCGCGCCTACTGTCTGGAGAAAAAGCTCAGCACGCCCGCGAAGATCTATTACAAGTTCGAGGGCAACAACACCAGCGGCAGCCACAAGCTAAACTCCGCCATCGCCCAGGCCTATTACGCGAAGAAACAGGGGCTTAACGGTGTGACCACCGAAACCGGAGCCGGTCAATGGGGCACGGCGCTTTCTATGGCATGTTCCTATCTGAGCCTTGACTGCAAGGTCTACATGGTGAAATGCTCCTATGAGCAGAAACCTTTCCGCCGGGAAGTGATGCGCACTTACGGTGCGTCGGTAACGCCGTCGCCCTCCATGGAAACCGAAGTTGGCCGGAAGATCCTGGCTGAACATCCGGGCACTACGGGGAGCCTCGGCTGCGCTATTTCCGAAGCGGTGGAGACGGCAGTATCCAGTGACGGCTACCGCTATGTGCTGGGCAGCGTGCTCAACCAGGTGCTTCTCCACCAGTCCATCATAGGCTTAGAAACCAAAACCGCCTTGGATAAATACGGCATCAAACCTGACATCATCATCGGCTGTGCCGGCGGCGGATCCAATCTGGGCGGCCTGATCGCACCGTTTATGGGAGAAAAGCTCCGCGGCGAAGCCGATTATCGAATTATCGCCGTTGAACCCGCTTCCTGCCCCAGCTTTACCCGCGGCGTATACGCTTACGATTTCTGCGATACCGGTATGGTCTGCCCCCTTGCCAGGATGTACACTCTGGGCAGCGATTTTATCCCCTCCGCCAACCACTCCGGCGGCCTGCGCTATCACGGCATGAGTTCCACCCTGTCCGAGCTCTATCATCAGGGCCTGATGGAAGCCGTCAGCGTCAAGCAGACGGAAGTATTTGAAGCCGCGGAGTACTTCGCAAAAGTAGAAGGCATCCTGCCCGCGCCGGAAAGCTCCCACGCCATCCGCGTCGCCATTGACGAGGCCGTCCGGTGTACGGAAACCGGCGAAGAGAAGACCATCGTCTTCGGCCTCACCGGTACAGGCTATTTCGATATGATGGCCTATGAGAAATTCCACGACGGGAAAATGGACGACTACGTCCCCACCGACGAAGAACTTGCGCTCTATCGCAGCAGACTGCCAAAGGTCGAGTGACAATGCTTCTCAGGCAGACGGCTCTATCCAGCTAAAGTGCAAATGCAGGCAGGTGGCTCTATACAACTGCAGAGCAAACGCAGGCAGGCGGCAAAACATACTGTTTTGACCGCCTGCCCGTATTTCACGGTATCAATGTTTTCGTTCTTCGGTCTGTATCGTTACAGCCTCAGGATACAAATTCTGCTATAGAGATTTCCTACAGAAGATACGTGTCCGCATTCACGACTTTACAGTTTGCAGCCTTTTTCAGCATTCCCAGAATGCCGTCCGCTTCGCCGTCTTCCTCCTCCACACCGGACGGCATCTCTTCGTCGCTGATCTTCGCCACATTTTTGCATACCAGATGCAGCGCGCTCTTCTGCTCCTTACTGCAAAAAACCTGGGCACAGTTTTTCACGGAAAGTCTCTCTATGATCAGTTCCGGATCCACATCTTTTTCCACCTTCACCATTGCGCTGTTGACAATCTCCACGCCATCCGGTGCGGTTTCCAGCATCCTCTCGTCCACCACGAGCAGAGCCTTGGTCGATATATGCCGTCCTTTCGTAAATACCAGCTTCCTGTAGGAAGCATCCACCCTGGCAAAATCTTCCGACTGCCGTTTCAAAAGAAGGACATCCCCTTTGATCACCAGCTTTTCTATCTTGTCAAAGCAGCGCTCACTCCCGTCCGTCAAAGTCAGATCACCGTCGATATACATTTTCTTCCCGTATTTATTCACCAAAGCCTCGTTCAAAACCGCTTCCTCTCTGACATAAGCAAAACCTTCCGGCACTACATCCAGTTCCACGCTTTCCTCAACCAGCACTACCGCCTGCGGGGCCAGTTCCTCCCTCACCAGAAAGTGCTTCGTCACAAAGTGCACATTCTTGTCTGTGAGCGCTGCAACGTCCACATCCCTGTCGGTCAGCACAACCTTATGCTCTACGTAATACTTTCCGTCCTGTCTCGCCCGCAGCGGAAAATACTTATCGATCACAAAGATTGATTTTAATTCGATACAGTCATCCGGAATACACCGCGCCTCTCCGTTGACAAGCATCCTGTCCAGAAAAGGAGCCATGCTCTCGGGGTATCTGGCGCTGCCATTGACACAGATCTTCAGGACATTTTCCATGGCCTTCTCTGCGCCGGAATGAATAGCCAGCCTTCCGTTCACGCACAGCACAGTCTTTTTCTGAAATGCCGTGTCGCTGCCGATCTCGTAATTGCCGTTTGAGCAGACCACCGCCACATCGCCCTCCACATCCAGCATCTCATCCGCATTGCACATTATGGGGAGTCTGTGAAATACACCCCGGCTGTACTCGTCCACCAGGATCAGATCCGCATTGATGATGATCTGTTCGTACTCCGACAGACTCTCCTCCTTGATCTTTCTTGCATCACATACATCACAATTTAAGATAAATTTTTTCTTCTCTGACATGTCAACACCTGTCCCTTTCTTTTCGCTTTCTTTTCGCTTTCTTTTCGCTTTCTCTTCACTTTCTTTAAGTCCGGTTTCTCCGGTCTCTCTGTTTGCCGTCTCTTCGTTTCCCCTGACCGCCGGTCTCCTCCAACGACTGCCGCAGGCGGCTTCTGGCATCCGACAGTCTGGATCTCACCGTGCCGGAAGGCAGGCCGAAAATCTTTCCCAGCTCCGCGGAATTATAACCTTCCAGATAGCGCAGTGTAAAAAGCATCCTCTCCTCCGGTGTCAGTACAGCCAGAAGCTGTGCATCATCCACCTGCGCATATTCCGCATCCTCGATCCCTTCTTCAGGCATCTGCTCCACCATGGTCTCAAAGGCTTCCCGGCGCTTCCTGTCTATGTACAGGTTTTTGACCGTGCGGTACATCCAGGCCCGGCGTTTGCCGGCATCAAGCTCCTGAAGCAGTCCGGTGTTCAACATTGCCCGCAGAAATGCCTCCTGCACCAGATCTTCCGCCTGCGTCCTGCTGCCTGCCATGGCCGTGCACCAGCCTGTGAGTTCCTGATAGAGGGAATCATACAGTTCATCGATCATACCTGCACCCCTGTCTCCTTCCCCAAGCAAGATCCATTGTCTTTTGCGCTTTCATATAGATAACGTTTGAGAAGAGAAAAGTGTTGAAACTTTTTTAAAAATTTTTGAGAAAAGATTTATTCCAGCGTTTTTCCGTTCAGGTAGCTCTCCGCTCCCTCATAAATATTTGACGCGAGAATGATCCGTAGCATTCTGGCCGCACATGCATTCAGATCCTTTTCAGACAGACACAGATGCTTTTCTCCCTGAACAGCGTCCACGATCTCCTGAATATCCGACACTCGTCCCGGCATCACCAGATCGTTCCCGGCCGCAATGCATCTGGCCGCGGATGCCCCATGCCCGCTGTTGGTGGTCGTCCAGTCTGTCATGATGATCCCTGCAAATCCCCACTCCTGTCTGGCTGCCGTCGTGCACAGGTCATAGTGATTGGCGGCATGAACGCCGTTTACTTTATTATAAGAAGTCATAATGGCCATGGGCTGGGAAGTCCTGACCGCGATTTCAAACCCTTTCAGATAAATTTCCCGCAATGCCCGCTCCGATACAACGGAATCCACGCCCCAGCGGTTATCTTCCTGATTGTTGCACGCATAATGCTTGATCGTCGTTCCGACCCCCGGTATCTTCTGCACGCCCAAAGTGATCGCCGCTGCCATCGCGCCGCTTACAAGCGGATCCTCCGAATAATATTCAAAGTTTCGCCCGCAGAGCGGATTCCTGTGAATGTTCAGTCCCGGAGCCAGCCACAATGTTATGCCGAATTCCTCCATCTCACGGCCGATCATCTCCCCGATCTCCTGCAGCAGCTCCACGTCGAAGCTCTGCCCCAGATGTGTGCCTACCGGAATCGCACTGCAGAACTGGTAATGTGAGACAGATCCCTCGTGCAGGAATTCCTTTTGGAAAATGCGGTTTTCCAGACTCTCGATCTGGCCCAGAGTATAGATACTGCCATCGGCCGGATTTTCCTCGTAGTGCTTTTGCAGCCGCAGCCCTGCCGGCCCGTCCGCCAGTACAATGCTGCCGATCTGATACGGTTCCTCTAAGATCCGTGTCGTCTCGCCCGCGGCTCCCGGCACCGTCACCGATGCGTTTCCTATCACCTCCGCGCCCCCGTCCTTGACCCTTCCGCACACCAGCATTGCTTTCTGCATCAGAGTCAGCTGCTCCGCCAGTCTGGAGGCTTCGTCCGCGGCCTCGCCGATATTCTCACGGCTTTGCCGTTTCATCTCCTCCTCTGCCTGCATTTCCTGCACTTCCCGATCCATGGAAATAACGGGCAGCCCCTTGTCCCGGCAGATTTCATCAAACTCCTTTTCCCACGCCTCCACCAGCTCGTCCGCCGGCTCGATCTCCGTCAGCGAAGTCAACAGAGGGCATATACTATGCAGTTCACTCATCAATACGGTCCCGCTCAGCTCCAGACAGCCTGCCATCTCTGTCTGGGCCGCATTTTTTCCGATAAAAATATAATACTTCCCCTGCTCCATGGTATAAGCCGCTTTTCCCGCCCAATAAGATTCCAGCAACGACAGGTCAAATTCCAGTGTCACGCTTTCTTCCTCTCCCGGCAGCAGAAGTCTCGTCTTCGCAAACGCCGTCAGGCGCTTCTTCTCTTTCTTCAAATGCCCGGACGGACAGGAGGCATATACCTGCACCACTTCCCTGCCGGATACACTACCCGTATTTCTTACGTTCACCCGGATGACTGCCCGGTGTCCCTGCAGCGTGATCTCCTCTGTGCGCAGCGCGAAACTGGTATAGGAAAGGCCGTAGCCAAAGCAGTATCTGGGCTTGACGCCAAAGGAATCAAAGTAGCGGTAGCCTACGTAGATTCCTTCCTTATATTTTTCTTCATACAGGTTGCCGTTATTGTGGCCAAACTCCTCACTGCCCGGATAGTCCGCGTAGGCATTGGCCCAGGTGTCGGTCAGCCTGCCGCTGGGATTTACCTGCCCGCTGAGGACATCTGCCAGTGCGTTGCCGCCCTCCATGCCCGCCTGCGACAGATACACCACCGCCGCTATTCCCAATTCCTCCACAAAGGAAAGGTCGATGATCCCTCCCGTGTTCAAAATGGCGATGGTCTTGTCATACAGGGATGCAATGTCTTTCAGTTCCCGGTATTCCGTGTCGGACAGATAATAGTCTCCCTTCTTCACATAGCGGTCAGCGCCTTCCCCGGAGATCCTGCTGATCACATAGACTGCCGTGTCCGTATCCCCGCTGTCCTCGGCCGTGATCGCCTTTCCGCTTGGAGCTGCCATGGGATTTGCCGCATGCGCCTTGTATAAAGCGTCGAAATCTTCCCGTCCGCCCGCGATCCGGTAAATGGACGCTTCCCATTCATCCCGCGCTTCTTGATAGCGTCTGTCATAATCCGCCAGCCAGTCGTCCGTGGTGATAACAAATCCGCTGTTGCGAAGCCCCTCATCAATACTCACATTACTCCGGTTGTTGACGCTGCCCGATCCCGTCCCGCCTTTAACTGTGTATCTGGCGCCAAAGCCATACAGCGCGATCCTGGCACCGGCCTGCAGCGGCAGTACTCCGTCATTTTCCAAAAGCACGATTCCTTCCGCCGCCGCCCGCCTGGCGATCTTGCGATGTTCCCGCTCCCTGTCGCTTTCTTCCGCAGACAATGTCCCCGGGTAGTTTCTTTCACGCAGCTTCATTTCTTTCGTCCTCCTTCTGATTTATGTTAATTCTTTTTCTGTTTGTATCTGTGTCGCCTGTTCACTGAGGGTATGATAAAAAGATATCCCTTATAATCTGCAATTACAAGGGATTGTGACAAATTATGCTTTTCCAAACTGGCTCTCGACTTTACGATAAACACTTAAAAATGACTCTGATGCATTCATTGCAATTCTTCTTATTATCCACATAGTGAACATGGCATGCGATCTTCTTATTGCTCTCGAGCATTCTCTTCACACCTTCACTGTAATATCTGGGTACATAACCGAGAAGATGGCCCGATACATCCAAAATCCGTACGGCATTCTCATCATACTGGTTTCCCGGCTCTCTCTTTAGAATAACCTCATCCCCTCTGGTAACCGTAAGTGATTTCTCACAATTTTCACCATCACAGCCCAGATAATGCCTGACACCGGCAATAAAGAATTTTCTTTCTACATTTTCATCTAAATTCATGATTGGATCAATAAACTCGAAATTATCAATCGGAAGTCTGGCTCCGCTTCTCTTTAAAAGCAGATATTCATCATATTGTTCTAAATCATATTTCTTTAAAATATCCTGAATATCTTTTCTTCTCTTATCCGGTAACCGACTCGCAAAAACCGGGAAAAGTTTTCGATCCGTATATACCTTTTGAACATCAGGAAAACAAAGCAAAGGTGTAAAACCGTCATTCAGCGCAGCCTGAACCTCCTTGGCATATCGAAATTCATATTGTCCGTTTTTTACCAGCTGCCCCACGATATACTGCGTTCTTGACTGCTCTGATTTCCAAATTAAATACAAATAGTCCTTTCCACTTGCAATACACTCCGAAACATGATCGGTAGTCTCTACGTCCTTTTTATATTTGAACAGGCCTGTTTGCTCCGTATCAGGGTTTATTAACCACAGCTTTTCACTTCGTCCACTTCCTTCGGATGCCCCCTCATACTCCTTCCAATTCGAAAAATCTTTCATCTGCTTTTGTTCCTCTTCATTTGATACAAACAATACTTCTGTTAATATTATCACAGATCATCATACTTGTTATGGTCCAACGAGATCGTCACTAATAAACTCTACGTTTCCATCTGCCATACTCTTAAAGGTACAAAAATGTTGTCTGCCATCAAATTCGAGCAAATCTTCAACTGCTTTTCTTATATATGGGTCAGTTATTTTTTCTTTTGCTTCATTTGGAGCAAACCAGGCCACCTCAATACTTTCATCTGAAACAGCTTCCTTTCCTCCCATATATTTACAGATAAAGGTCAAATTGACAGTTGTTGGTAAGACCATTCCTTCAAGAGGACCGTATCCGGGCTTTGATGACAATCTCTGATAAATACCTGCAAGTTTCTCTGCTTCTGCAATCACACCGCTTTCTTCAGAAATTTCCCGTTTTAATCCATCTAATACGGACTCACCCTGCTCCACTACACCTCCTGGTAATTCCCATCCTCTATTTTTAGATTTTATCAGTAAAACCTTATCATCTTTATACACTAACCCGGCAGCCGATACAAAATGTACTTGAAGCTGCCTCGTTTCCAACCATTTATCCATTATCTTTCCTCCCGGAAATTCCGAATTGTCGGTTCATTTATCGGTTCAAAGTATAGCAAATTTCCTTTTCAGTTGATGCAAACAATACTTCTGTTATTATCGCAGATTAACAGTCCGATATATGACTCTTTATGAAAGAAATATCTCCTTATTGGTCAGAACCCTTCTTCCTGCCGCTGCCTGCGCATCTTTCGCCTTTTTATCCCCGCTTCCCACTCTGCCTTTTCGGCCTCTGTCTCAACGATCAGCCTCGGCACTTCCACCGGCTTGCCGTCATCGTCAATCGCCACCAGCGTTAAGTAGGCTCTGTTTATGGGCTTCCTGATCCCGTCGATGCTTTCTATATAAGTGTCCACACGCACCTCCATCGACGTCCTGCCCACATAAGTTACCCGCCCGATCAATACGATCAGATCTTTCAGATACGCTCCCCGGATAAACTTCAGATTATCTACGGAGGCCGTTATCACATCCCGCTGCGCATACCGGATTCCTATCAGACCGGCCAGCTCGTCGATCCATTCCATCAATTTTCCGCCGAACAATCTTCCCGCACCGTTTAAGTATTCCGGACGCACCTGATAGATCTGTTCCATTCTGGACTCCGCCACTGTCTTTTCCATGTGAATCTCAATCCCTTTCCCTTACAACAAAGTGGTCTACATCTGTTCTATACATTGTACTTTATATTCAGATTTTATTCAATTTTAAACGAATCACGAAAGCATGACACAGCCTGTTAATGAAAACAGCGGGTTTTATTTCCCTGGCAAGGTGCGCAAGGCGCATTACAAGATCAGCAGATCCTTCTCATACAGCACCCTTATCCCAAGTGTCTTCTGCATCTCGCCAAACCGGATCACCACCAGTTCCCCCTGTACTTCCTCAACCACGCCTTCCCCAAACTTCCTGTGACGGATAATCAGCCCTTCCCCGATCTGCGCCGCATAGTTCTCATATGCTTCTCGGTCAAAAGGCCTTTCTACTGCGGCATTCCCTCTTTCCTGCGCCAAAGTCCTGCGCATTTTTTGTACCGCTTTCTTCTTCCTGCCCACAAGTTCCTCGCACAGACTGGACTTCTGATCCAGTCTGAACACCGACAGCCTGTCCTTTGCCCGGGTCACGCCTACATAGAACAGGCGGCGTTCTTCTTCGTAAATCTCCCGCTCTTTTTCATCCATGAATTTGGCATTCGCGGGTACACTTTCGGGAAATATGCCGTCGATCACATCCAGCAGATAGACATTGTCATACTCCAGCCCTTTGCTGGAATGGATCGTAGATAAAATGACAGGCTGTATATCCTGCGTGCCGTTTCTGTACACGACGGAAGCCTCTTCCTGTCTCTCTTCCCTTCTCTCTTCCCTTCTCTCTTCCTGTCCGCCTTTCATTCTCCCTTCCATGATCGCCCGCAGCTCATCCAGTCTCTCCACAAACCGCCCCGGAGAGTTTTCGCCCTGTCCGATCATTTTCAGGATAAACACCTTGCTGTCTCCAATTTCCATGCGCTCGAGATAATCCCCGTATCCCATATTGTAAACGATTCTGGCGATCGCCCTGTCCGCCCGCTCCGTCAAAAGACATTTCAGGTGCATCCGGATCAGCCGGCAGCTTTGGACTGTCCGGTCCGGCAGTTGTCCGCCCCGCAGGGCAATCTCCATAATATCCCTGTCTTCTCTCTCGCTGATCTCACAGATCCGCAGCGCATCCTGTTTCTTGATATAGGTAGCGATCTTATAATAAATCTGCAGAAAGACCGCCGTATCCCGCGGGTTCATGGCAAAAGCGATAATATTGCGAATATCCGTTACAACCCGATGTGTGAAAAAAGTCATCTCCGCATTGCGCAGCCTGTAAGGTATCCCCTTCCGCTCCAGCTGATCCACAAGGGGCAGTACATTCTCATGATTCCGGTACAGCACCGCCGTCTGTACCTGGCATCTCTCCGCCATCCTGACCAGATAATCGTACTGTGCCTTTCTATCGTTCAATGGAATCTGCTCAATCTCCTCACCGGCAGCTCTGGCCGCTTTCATATGTTTCTCGTGGCGCAGAGTGTTTTTTTGAATAAAACGGTCCGCCGCCTCCACGATCTGCACACAGGAGCGGAAGTTTTCCTCCATAAGCAGTACCCTGGCCCCTGGATGATCCTTTTCAAATGATAAAAGCGCTTCCGGATAAGCCGCTCGGAAGCCGTATATGCTCTGATCCTCGTCTCCCACCATAAACAGGTTGTCCCGCCGGCCGGCAAGCAGTCTGATGATCTCATGCTGGATCTTCGAGGTATCCTGCGCCTCATCCACGCAGATATACCGGTATTGATCCTGAAAACACTGCAGCGTCTCCGGACTTTTTCTTAAAATATTATAAGCATATATCATCTGGTCGTCATAGTCCATCAAATTGCCGCCATGCAGCATTTCATGATAAGCCTTATAAATCTCTGAAATTCTGACATCCGCTTCCTCATCCAGCTGCCTGATTTCATCTTCTGTCAGCATCCTGTTCTTAATATAGGTAATCATGCTGCGAATGCCTTTCAGATCGCTTTCCGTGGCATAGTCGCCCTGCGTCCTGCGGAAAATATCCGAGAGCATTCCGTTGATCCTGTCATTCTCCGTCACCAGGGTAAACGGCGTCTTCCCGATCCGGTTCCCATAATATTGGATCACCTTGGCACAGATCCCATTTATGGTCCGAAACTCCAGACGACTGCCGCATCCGTCTCCAAAATAAAAACGGAACCGATTTTCCATATCGCGGGCGGCGGCGATCGTATACGTCAGCGTCAGAATATTCTCAGGAGCGATCCCGGCACAATAAACCATATAGCCGAGCCTCGTTACCAGCACGGTTGTCTTGCCGCTTCCGGGAACCGCCAGCAGAAGAATCGGCCCGTCTATGGAGCGGACCGATTCTGACTGCTGTTCGTTGAGCTGAATATGAAATTGACTGCAGAATTCTTCGTATGTCATCTTTACCTCTATTCCAAAGCGCTTTGCGCTGAGGCCGTGAGCAGAATTTAGGAGTTTTCCGAAGGAATACTCCGATTCTGCTCTGCGATCAACAGTGATTTCTTCTTATGGATTTTCGGTCATTTGACCATTACCCTGCACCGCTTCTTATAGCAGGCAATAGCATATTTCCATGTACATTGTACTTGATATCCGGACTTTATTCAATTTCATTTCATCACATTTACTTATCCCCTGCAAAAAAATCCGTTACTATTCTCAGCCGCTCATAGTAACGATTCGGGGCGATATTCAGAATTTTACTTCGCAAAAATCGCCCCTCACTCCTGAATCATGTTCTCACGGAATGCTCAGTTCAGCGCATTCCTGACCCGTGAATAGCAATAAAAATCCTGTCTTCATGATTCCCTGCCTGTGGCGGATCCAGCGGCATGACAAAAGCGGCCCGGACACCACGTCCAGACCGCTATGGCACAACGCCTAAATATGATTCGCGACCTCAAATGCATCCCAGATCGCATACATAATATTGCTCACCTTCTTTGCATCCCCCAGCAGATAAATCTCCGGCACCTTAAACTCCAGCTCGTGATACAGGCTGTCCTCTTCCTTGTAGCCGACGGACAGAATCACGCTGTCGCAGACAATATCCTTCCCGCCGTCCGCACACTCCACGCTGAGCACGCCGTCATGATACCCTGTGGCCTTCGCCCCGGTCACCACTTCGATTCCGTTGTAAGGGATCAGCTCTTCCAGCATATCCTTGTTCGCATGGCACAGCGGTCCGTTCACCGCCAGAATCTTGTCAAGCGCCTCCACGATCGTGACTTTCCGACCGCGCTGTGCCAGCCAAAGAGCCGTCTCACAGCCCACCAGACCGCCGCCGATCACCACGGTGCGCTCCCCGCAATCCTTCTGCCCCAGCAGCACTTCCGCCGCCGTGAAGGTATGCGCGTCGTCCCCCAGAGAAAAGACCTTCGGCGTAGAACCGGTGGCCACGATCACCGTATCGTATCCGCCGTCCAGCGCCTCCTTCGCCGTCACCTCATGGTTCAGCTGTACCGGTACGTTCAGCTTCTGCAGCTGTACCGCATACCATTTCGCCAGCGCGATATCGTCTTCCTTGAACTCCGGCGCGCCGCCCGGTAACAGATTACCGCCCAGCTGCGCGCCCTTCTCGAAAAGCGCCGGCTTATGGCCTCGCAGCGCCAGCACCCTTGCCGCCTCGCAGCCGGCAACGCCGCCGCCCACGATCATAACCTTTTTCGCCTTAAGGATCGGCTCATAGGCCGTCACCCGCTCTCTTGCCGCCTGCGGGTTGACCGCACAGTTGATCATGGAATACTCCTGGATCCTGCCCATACAGCCTTCATGGCAGGAAATGCAGGGCCTGATCTCGTCCCGCCTGCCGGCACGCAGCTTATTCACATAATCCGGTTCCGCCAGCAGCGGCCGTCCCAGGCTGATGATATCACAGTCCCCGTTTTCCAGAGAGGCAAGCGCCATATCCGGGTCGTCCATGCGTCCCGCACACAGCACGGGCACGTCCACCACTTCCTTCACCATCTTACAGTAAGTCCGGAAAAGCCCCTTCTCCTGATACATCGGCGGATGGTTCCACCACCATGCGTCGTAAGTGCCAACGTCCGTATCCAACGCGTCATAGCCGTAGAAAGCCAAAAGCTTCGCCGCCTCTAAGCCCTCCTCGATATCACGGCCCTTTTCCTCGAACTCTTCTCCCGGCAGAGCGCCCACCCGCCAGTCCTTGATCATGCTCTTTACGCTGAAACGAAGCGCCACCGGGAAATCCTGTCCGCAGCGGAACTTGATCTCCTCCACCACTTCTCTCGCAAACCGCAGCCTGTTCTCCAGTGAACCGCCGTACTCGTCCGTGCGCAGATTGAACATGGAGATGGCGAACTGATCCAGCAGATACCCCTCGTGAACCGCATGAATCTCCACGCCGTCAAAGCCTGCGCGCTTCGCATTGTAAGCCCCGTCACCGAAAGACTTCACGATACTGTGAATCTCCTCCACCGTCAGCGCCCGGCAGGTCTTGTCAAGCCACCTGTGCGGAATCTCCGAAGGTGCCACCGGCGGAAATTCCCCCAGATTCGTGGGAATCGTCACACGCCCGAAGCCGCCCGACATCATCAGGAAGATCTTACTGCCGTAGGCATGCACCCGCTCCGTCATCTCCCGTCCCGTGCGGATAAAGTGCACCGGATTGTAGGTGGAATTGGGGCAGTTCGGCATACTCGGCTTCTCCACCTTACAGTCGGAAAAAGTAACCCCGGTGATGATCAGGCCGGTGCCTCCCTTTGCCCGCTCCACATAGTAATCAATGCCCCGCTGGTTGAAGCCGCCCTCCGAATCCGAAAGCCCCAGCGGCCCCATAGGCGCCATGGCAAAGCGGTTCTTGATGGTAAGCGAACCGATCTTCACCGGTGTAAAAAGTTTCTCATACATGCTGTAACCCTCCTGTTCGTAATATTTTCAACCCTTATGCGTTGTCACTGCCTTTGCAGTAAATGCAAAGACCCGGGCTGAACTGTTACATATTTTTTACTATAAGAAAATATTACCACCGTCCGGCCCGGTCCACTATCAACGAAACCATATCACCTGCCAACAATCCTTTTATACGATGCCCTGCACCAGCTCCAAAATTCCTTTCTCTTCCTTCCTCTCTTCCCGCACAACAATGGAAATCTTCCACGGCAGCGAATCCGAAAGCCCGATCATCCGCAGGCCGTCCTGTTTGATCTCATCCCGGTGAATATCGACCACGATCCCCAGCCCGATCTTTTCCTTGCAGAAACGATAGATCAGCTGTCCCTCCATGGTCTTTACTACAATATCTGGAGCAAACCCGAAATCCCGGCACCGCTCCACCAGACTGTGATAGCAGGAGAATTTTTCATTCAGTGAGATCAACGGCTCCCCCTGCAGGTCCTGCACGGACAGACTCTCCCGCCCGTAAAGCGGATGCCCCTCGTAGACCAGCACGGACAGCTGAATGCGAAACAACTCCTTCACCCACAGTTCCCGGCTGCCCACCTGCCCGATCACGAAACCGACATCCAGCTCTCTTTTCAGCACCTTATCCAGCACATCCTGATTTGAAGCTTCCTCCCACTGAATCGTCATCGCCGGACAACGCTTCTTATACGCTTCCAGCTTCTGCAGCGGAAACACGTTCAACACCCCACAGGAAAACCCGATTTCCATCCTGCTGCCCCGGTTCCGAAACCGCCGGATCCCGGTCTCCAGCGCATCCATCTCCTGCAGCAGCGTGCGGCTGTTCTCATACAGATAAACGCCGCTGTCCGTGGGCAGCATCCCGCCCGGCGTGCGCGTAAACAATTCCGTGTCCAGATCCGTCTCCAGATTATGGATCACCCTGCTCAATCCCTGCGGTGTGATAAAAAGCTGCTTCGCCGCCTTATTGACGCTCTTTTCCTCGTATACCCGTAAAAATGCTCTCAGATCCTTTGTGTCCATTCTCCCCACACCTATTTCATGTGTTTCATTGCCTGATATTTTCGCACCAGACTGTCCCTCGGCTCGATCTTCTTCCCAATCCCATATTCATATACTGTCGTCCAAAGCTCATCCGCTTCCATCCACTCTACCACCTGCAGCGCACAAAACAACGTGATCTCCTCATTCCTGTGCCTGGAATTCTGGAAGAAAAACTCTATCCCGGAAGCCGGTTCCGCCAGTTCGATCGCCGTCATCAGAACCATCTCACATAAGCAGTTGATCTCATCCTCCAGCTGGTATGTGCTGTCATACTTTTTCAGTCCGCCCAGTTTCTCTTTTCTCTCATCGATCAGCCTCCCCGCCTCTTCAATCGCCATATACTTTACGTCGCTGGTCTTCAACTCATCCAGCAGTACGTTTAACTGATAAATTTGCAGGGCCTCTCTGCTCAATCCCCCACTTACCGCATCATTCAACAGTATCGCTATCTTCTCCCGGGAATACCCGTTGCAGAACCATTTCTTCACCACCAGTCGAAACAGCTTCGGCTGTTCCCAGCCCACAGAGCGGAACGCGTCATCCGTAGAAAAAAGATAATAATTGCATGCAGTACACAGCATACGATATAAGTCAGACAACAGCCTCGCCGATTTATCACAATTCTCATCCTCCGCCGGGATCTTCTCCAACGCCTTAATATAATTCTTAACCAAAAACCGCCATTTGGGTCTCTGATTCTTGGGAATCACCCGATTCGGCGCAAAATAATTCTGGGCATAGGCATTCTCCAAAAATACCGGAATCTCCTGCTCCAGTTTCTCGAAACTTATCGTATCTTTCTTCGCCACACTCCTGGCATCTTCCCCTGCCAAAACGCCCTGAATGACCAGGTCTATCTCCTCTTTCTGGCCTTTTGTAAATTTTTTATAGCTTTCCGCAAAAGCTTTTTCCAGCAGCTCTCTGTCCGCCGCTTTTATCAGCTCCCTGAATTCCTGTATCTTCATAGGCACGCCCTCCCAAACTGACTATTATCTGCCGCCGTTTCTTTTGTTCCTGTTTCCTGCAGTCGTTCTCTCTATCCTGAAACCGACAGGTTTGGTTTATTGTATCATGAACACTTCAACACAACAACACGGAATCTTTTACCTGCAGAATCATAAATCAAGCTCCGTTAACAATAATCCTATGTTATAATTTCTAAGGAAAGTATCAGATTCAGAACAAACAGAAAGGTATCGTGAAAAATTTGAATGACCAATTCATCCGACAGATCATCATAGACTGGAACAAAATAGAAACCCACAGCTATCTGAGAAAGATCCCGGCCCTCTGCAGACTGGACAGACTGGAATTCACGCGGCCTGTCACCTTTTTCGTAGGGGAGAACGGCAGCGGAAAATCCACGCTGCTGGAAGCGATTGCCGTCGCCTATGGTTTTAACCCCGAAGGCGGCACGAGAAACTATAATTTCTCCACCTATGACTCCCACTCCGGCCTCCATGAAGCCATCACCATAGCCAAAGGCTACCGTCGGGCGCGGGGCGGTTATTTCCTGCGGGCGGAAAGCTTCTATAATGTGGCCACCAAAGAAGAAGATTATGCCGACGCAGACCACCCTTCCGAGCATTATCACGAGAAATCCCACGGCGAGAGCTTCCTTGCCCTTGCCCAGAAGAGGCTCAATCCCGACGGCGTCTATATCTTCGACGAGCCGGAAGCAGCCCTCTCGCCGCAGCGCCAGCTGACACTGCTGATGGAGATCTGCAACTGTGCCAGAAGCGGCTCCCAGTTCATCATCGTCAGCCATTCCCCGATCCTGTTAAGTATCCCTGGAGCCGAGATCCTGACTTTCGACGACGGGACGGTGCATCCCTGCACCTATGAGGAGACGGACAGCTACCAGATTACAAAGATGTTTATTGACAACCGGGAACAGATTCTGCAGCGGCTGATCAACGAGTGAAGCGCTTACAGATCAGCTTCCGTCTTTTTCATATAGCAGATATAAGCCTGGGCCGCCGCAAAACGATAGTTTTGCAGCGGCCCACGTCAATTCAATAGCTTCTACTGGATATTCAACTTCGCAAACAGATCTCCCAGACTGGTTCCCAGGCTCTCACTGTTTCCGTATTGCTTCACGTCAACCTTCTCTTCTTCATCTACCTGCATTTCCTCCAGCGCTTTCATGCTCAGTGAGATCTTGCCATTGTTCGTATTCAGAACCTTGACTTTAACCTTATCACCGACCTTAAGCACCTCGGAGGGTTTCTTGATCCTTCTCTGGCTGATCTGCGAAATGTGTACCAGACCGCTCAGTCCGTCTTTTAAGTCTACAAATGCGCCGTACGGCTGCAGGCTCTCTACCGTTCCCTCAAACACCGTTCCGGGAACGATCATCGCTATCTTGTGGTCATGCTCCTCTCTGGCCTGCTCCCGCAGGATCTCTCTTGCCGACATCACCAGTTTCTCTTTCTCCCGATCCACCGTGATGACCCTGACCTCCAGCGTTTTTCCCTTATATTCCTCGAGATTCTCCACATAAGAAAGTGCCAGATGGGAGGCCGGTATGAAGCCTCTGATCCCTTCCAGATAAGCAACCACACCCGCATTTACAACATCATTTACCTTGACAGCAATGGTCTTCTTCTCTTCCAGATAACCAGTAAGCACGTCCCAGGCAAGCACCGAGTTGGCTTCCTTCCTGGAAAGCAGGATATTGCCCTGTCCGTCATCCATCTTCACCACCGAAGCCTCAATGACATCTCCCTCATGCACGTCCGTCATCACGGAAAAAGCAGGATCGTTACTCATATCGGCAGCCTTAATGATCCCCTGCGTGTAATACTTAAGATCCAACGTCACTTCTTCCTCATTCACACCGATCACAGTGCCCTTGATCACATCCCCCTCCTGAATGGTACGGAAAGATGCCTCCAGCTCTTTTTCATAGTCCTTCATTGTCTCTTCCATAATTTCTGTCCCCCATACTTCTTATTTTATTCCTGTCAAGCGCCTATAAAACTGCCAAAAGCACGTACGACTCACTCAGTATATCATATTTTCAAGATGCAGACTATAAAATCATTCTTAATTCGTATCCATAACACCTTAATTCTTACAGCAGTTCCCTCGCCTTCTGCATCCGCTCCGCGATCGGCACATGAAACGGGCATCTGCCCTCACAGGTCTTGCAGCCGATACAATCCGACGCGTTCGCCTCAAGCTGCGCATAATGTGCCCGGACCGTTCCCGGCACCTCCTCCTGCATCGCGGCCAGATCATACAGTTTATTGACCATGGCAATGTCGATCTTTGCCGGACACGGCGCACAATGCCCGCAGTATGTACACTGTCCCGTGGAAAAGGCGTGGCGCGGGGCCGATGCCAGAACGCTGGCGTAGTCCTTCTCCGCCTCCGACGCCGTCTCGTAAGCTGTCGCCTCATACACATGCTGCGGTGTGTCATAGCCCACCATTACCGACGAAACCGCAGGTCTTGTCAGGGAATAGTGCAGGCATTGCACCGGCGTCAGGGCAACTCCGAAAGGCGATCTGTGCGCATCAAACAGACGGCCGCCGGCATACCCCTTCATCACGGTGATGCCCACGCCATTATGTTCACACAGCTTATACAATTCCTCACGCTCCGGCGCGATACCGCCCAGATGTTCGTCAAAGCTCTCCACAAAATAATCGTCTATGTTCGTGATCGGCGGCAGCATATCAAAAGCCGGATTAACGCTGAATAAGATCATCTCGATCTCGCCCTGGCAGGCCGCCAGCTTCGCCGTCTCCGGATTGTGGGTGCTCATACCGATATGCCGGATCACGCCGTCTCTTTTCAACTGCCGCACATACTCCATGAATTCCCCGCCGATAACCCTGTCGAATTCCTCCGCCGTATCAATAAAATGGATCATCCCCAGATCTATGTAATCCGTCTGCAGTCTCGTCAGCAGATCCTCAAAAGCAGGCTTTACTTTCGTCAGATCCCTCGTCCTCACATACTGCCCGTTCTCCCAGGTGGAACCGATATGACCCTGGATGATCCATTTCTCCCGCCGTCCTTTGATGGCCAGACCGATATTCGAGCGGACATTGGGTTCTGACATCCAGCAATCCAGAATGTTGATCCCTTCCTTTTCACAGGTCTCGATGACCTCCCTTACTTCCTCCGTGTTGTGGCGCTCCAGCCACTCCCCGCCCAGGCCGATCTCGCTGACCATCAGGCTGGTCTTTCCAAGTTCTCTATACCTCATATGCCCTTCTCCTTTCCGCGGCAGTGGTTGCCCTGCCGTTTACTTCCTTTTCACCAAAAATACAGTTCTTCCCGCAGTATGCCGCCTGTCCGCTTCTATCCGCAGACTACTCGGCAGCGCTTTTTATAACATGCAATCCCATAACGGTAAATAGTCTTCATACCGTCCCTGATAAGGATTTCTTCATATTTTCTGTCCCTGATCTGCCGCAAAGCCACCTGACAGCTTTCTTCGAATGCCGCATCCTCCGCGTATTTTAATTCTATCATGATGCCTGTTTCCAGATTGTCAATTTCCACGGCGATATCACAGTATCCTTCTCCCGCCTCTGCGTTCGACATGACATTCCAATGGTCCATATTTCCAAAAAGCCCCAGCAGAATACCGTAATAAAAATGCTCCTTCCGCTCTTTTCTCACACTTGTGTCGTGAATGCTGATCGTTTTTCTCAGGTAAGCCGTAAAACCCTCTTCAATCGCCGAGACATCATTCTGTTCAAAAGCCCTGCAGAAGCTGTCCAGCCGCCCGGTGTCTCTTTTCGTCTCCTGTCGAAACCATTCCTGTATCTGTTCTACAAAGATCCAACATATTTCCCTGTTCGGAATGACAAGCACCGTCAGGCCATCCTCCTGTACACCGCGCTTTGTCAAATAACCTGTCGTGAACAAAATACTCCACAGATTATCAAAATCAGCATCCAGATCCCTGTAAGTCAATTCCTCCCGAATCTTCTTCCTGATACTGCCGCCCGCGATCAGTTCCTCAATTTCCTGCCGGCCGGCTGTATTTGCTTTACTGATAAATCTCCTTACGATATCATTTCCGCTCGTATTCACCCAATAATTCTGCGGTCTTTGCACACTCCCGTCACGCAGGGCCCCACAGTAGTTGATCACATCCCAAGGACAATAGACGCCTGCATTGCCAAACCGATAGCCGTCATACCACTCCCGCACGGCATCATACTGCGCGTCAAAGCCATAGCAGGCGAGCAATGCTCTGACTTCAGCCTCCGTAAATCCAAAATGTTCGCTGTACCGCACATCTTTGACAGTATATACATTAAAATTGTTCAATCCGGTAAAAATACTTTCTTTTGACACCCCGAGACACCCCGTCAGTACTGCAAAATACAGGCTGTCGTTGGTTTTCAAGACCCGTCCGAAAAAAGTCCTGATCAGATTCGTCATGGCATCATAATACCCGGACTGATACGCCTTATCAAGCGGCACATCATACTCGTCAATCAAAATAATTACCTTCTGTTCATAATGCTTATGCAAAAGCTGCGAAAGCGTCAGCAGACTGTCCAGCAGAAACTCGTCCGCCATTGTAAAAATACCCTCTTCGTTTACACGCACCAGTGCCTGGTACTGTTGGCGTTCAATCTCTGTCAGCTTTTTGCTCCGCAGCAGAAATTGAAATCGCAGGGCCTCTTTTCCAATGATCCTGCGCAGCATTCTTTTTGCTTCCTCACAGGTACTTCCTGTCACTTCCTTCAAGCTGACAGAGATCACAGGATATTTCCCCATATGCCTGTCACACAGTTCTTTTTCTTTCGCGATCTCAAGCCCTGCAAAAAGCTCCTCATCACAGCCGAACTCAAAAAAGTATCTCAGCATGTCCATATTTAAAGTCTTACCAAACCGCCTGGGCCGTGTAAAGAGTCTCACCTTCCCCCAGTTCTCTAAAAGTGTTTTGATAAATCCTGTCTTATCCACATAGTAGAATCCCATTTTGCGCATTTCCTGAAAGCTCTCAACGCCGATCGGAAGATCCCTTTTCCTTGTCATGCTGTCTCCCTTTCTTTGAAAATTGAATTATCAATATGAGTGGGCCATTAGTGACAGTATAGCATATATCAATACTGCTTGAAACACATAAAGCTATTCCGATCCAGTCAAATCTACAGGTTCGTTTTTCGGCAAATGCAATGTCCCTCTGCTCCCCCAATATGACACCTTTCGTCACATCCCGACATATAATATCAATATATCAGTAAACCCACCTGCGAGACCCAATCCAATTTTCGCAGGCGGCCAGTCGTGGGAGCGCTGTCGTTACAGTTCACAGCCTGACCGGCCTCCAACTGTAACGCACTGTCATCTTAGCCTTCCCACACCGATAAAGGAGCAGAAATGGCGAAAGAAGCAGAATGGAACAATCATTTCAACATCGGTATTGATTCCATCGACAATGCACACCGGAAACTTTTTTCGATCGTCCGCAGACTGATCCATGTAAGCAAAGATGAAAACAACGGACAATGGGCATGTGCCGAAGGCATCAAATACTTTAAAACCTATGCCATAGAGCATTTTACCGACGAAGAAACCTATATGAAGTCAATCAACTACGAGGGATATGAAATACACAAGCGCCTGCATGACGGTATGCGGTATAAGACACTGCCCGCTCTTGAAAAGGATCTGTTGGAATCAGACTATTCGCAGGAATCCATCCAGCATTTTCTCGGCATCTGCCTTGGATGGCTGACTGCTCACATCATGATCGAGGATCGCGCCATCACAGGCAAAATTTCAAATAGATGGAAAAAGGATAACACCGGAGAAGCCATGACTGCTCTGGAAGATGCACTGACGCTTGCCATACGGGAAATCTTCCGGTTACAGCCGGAAATCGTCAGCGAGCATTACAGCGGAGAAGATTTCGGCAACTGCATGATCGACCGGCTGACTTACCGCTCCAAAGAAGGAAACCATGTCCAGATCTTTCTCGTTCTTGAAGAAAGCCTGGTGCTGCGTGCCGTGAGCTCCATGCTTGGCATGCCGTTAAAAAAGGTAGATCGGATGGTTGAAAATACCGTCAGACAGCTTTCCATGCATATCGCAGACCAGGTCGGCGAACACTGTCATCTGTCTTTTTACTACGAATTGGAGAGCAATCACCTGATGACGGCGGAACAGTTCCGACAGATCTTTTATGCACAGTATTTTGACTACAGTCTGCTGTTCAACACCGGAACGGGCTATTTTGCATTCTGCATCAAGCTGGAATGAAGTCAAATATCCATGCAGGCATGGCTGCCTGGCTCGTTGCTTCGCGGGAATAAAAAAACAGGAGCTGGCTCAATGCCGGCTCCATCACATATAACATCTTATTCATGATTACACTTCTTATTGCGCTTTCTATCACGCTTTCTGCCTCTGTTTCTTAAACTCAAGACGTCGCGCCACCCGCCGTGCTTTGCTTACTGCCTGCTTTTCTCAGTACGCTCTCGATCCTCTCATGAAGATCTTCTACGTTAAAAGGCTTGAGGATATAATTATCCGCCCCCAGCATAAAGCTCTCCAGAACCGTATGCTTATCATTCTGGGATGTGAGCATGATCACAGGAATATTCTGGCAGTCTTCCATTTCACGGATCTCACGCAGCGTCTCCACGCCGTCTTTCGATGCCATCCGTACATCCAGCAGGATCAGGTCCGGTTTGTTCTTTTTCAAATACTGCAGGGCACGCACCCCCGAATTTAAAGGTGTCACCTCATATTTCTCCTTCAAAGCCTGTTCGATCGTCGCCAGACTGATACTGTTATCATCCACTGCCAGTATTCTATACTTAAATGTCATCTGTTCTTTCCCCCTATCCTATCTTTTCTAATAATTCACGCAACATCTGTTCCGCCGCCTCATCTTCATATAACTGGAGCTGCTCTTTGACTTTCTCGAGCGTTTCCTCCGTCTCGGCCTCCAGCTGATATGCCAGGATCTCTTCTATCTTATGCGCACACTCCCTGGCCTGAAAATCTTCCAGACTGCTCAGGGCTGTCTCGATCTCCTGCCGCAGCTCTTTGCTGCCGATCTCCTGCTTCTCAACCGCCGCACTCTCCTGCTTCCGATTCTCCTGCAGATATGCCTCGATATGCGCAAGCTGTTCTTCATACTCTGCCAGAAGTTTCGTCACACGGCTGTCCACGAAGGCCAGATCCCCTCTGTTCACCGCTTTTTCCTGTTCCTTGGCTCTGCTGGAAAGCCGCATCGCGCCTACATTCGCGGAAGCGCTCTTTAAGGCGTGCACCTCAATACCGTAGCCTTCATAATCCTGGTCTTCCCAAAGCTCCTGCAGGACTTTCAGCTTGCGTTTCCCGTCCAGACAATACAGCTTTAACAGCTCATTATATTCTTCCAGACTGCCGGCATAATGCCCGGCCACCTCATCCGTATCAATGCCCTCGATCGTGATCTTCCGGAATATATCGTTATTGGACTGCAGGTTTTCAATCCACGATCCGCCCGCCATCCTTCTGTCTTCCGGAATCCATTTCAAAAGCATCTTATGCATAGCCCGTCTGTCAAGCGGTTTTGCCAGAAAATCCTGAAAACCGTTCGCAAGGAAGTTCTCCCGGACACCTTCCATGGCGTTGGCCGTCAATGCAATGATAAGCGGCAGTCTGCCGTTGTCGCCGCAGTCGTTGCGGATCCGCTGCACCGCCTCCATTCCGTCCATGACAGGCATCATATGATCCATGAAAATAAGATCGAACTGTATCCTGTGAACAAGCTCTATCGCTTCCATTCCACTTTCGGCCTCGGTGATCTCCAGCCCGTAGGTCTGCAGGAAGGATCTTGCGACTTTTCTGTTGATCAGATTGTCGTCCACCACCAGCACCTTATAATCTTTGGCCGTAAACGGCTCCAAAGGCTCCTCCGTCTTGATCTCCCGCTCCGGCACTTCCGACAAGGGTCTCTCGTCCGTGATCTTCTGTATGATCTCCACCGTAAATGTGGAACCCTTACCATACACGCTCTCTACGCTGACCGTACCCTGCATCAGTTCGGCCAGTCGCCTTGTAATGGAAAGGCCAAGCCCCGTTCCTTCCGCGCTCCTGTTCCGCTTCGAATCGAGCTGCTTGAAATTCTCAAAGATCCTCTCAAGGTCTTCTTTGCGGATCCCACAGCCGGTATCCTGCACCTTGAAGATCAGACGTTCCGTCCCTTTCTCTTCTCCCGGCCTGCCCGAAACGAAAATCTTAACCTGCCCTTCCTTGGTAAATTTCAACGCATTGTTCAGCAGGTTCACCAGAATCTGCTTGATCCTGCTCTCATCCCCCATATAGCAGCAGGGAATCGTCATATCGTACTCGCTCTCCACCATCAGTCCATGCTGTGAAGCCACGATATCCATCATATTCAGTACTTCTTTGACCAGCGACTTGACATGGTACTCCGCCGGGACCAGTTCCATTTTGCCCGCTTCTACCTTGGACAGATCCAGTATATCGTTGATCAGCGCCAACAAGTTATGGGCAGACGCCTTGATGTCACAGACATACTCGTATACCTTGCGTCCCTTGCTCTCCTCCATGATAATGTCGCTCAGTCCCACGATCGCGTTCATGGGCGTCCGGATCTCATGCGACATATTGGCCAGAAACGCACTCTTGGCTATATTCGCCTGCTCGGCCTGCTCCCGTACCCGTGTGATCTCTTCTATGTAGTTCTTCGTATCCGTCATATCAAGGATCAGGATGACATAGCCCTTTTTCTCCCCGAACCTGTCCCGGATCTCCTCCGCATGTCCGTGATAATATCTGTTGTTGCGGCAGAACTCTTCCTTCCCGTCCTCCTCCAGCAGCTCCCGCGGAAAATCACTCACCTCTTCGATATGTCTTCCGATGACACGGCTGCTCAGCTCCGGAAAAATACCTGCCGCCGCAGGGTTATAGCTGACGATTCGCTCATGAATGTCGATCGCAATGACGCCGTCGCTCATGCTGTCCAGCAGGCTGCCCGATGCCAGACTGCCGAAGTCGTAGACCTTCCTGCTCCAGATCAGGATCACCACACTCGCCAGGACAAATCCCAGCACAAACGGCGTGGGGTCGTACACAAAAGTCAGTTTCACCACATACAGGTACAGCACCACCACCGGCAGGAAAGAAAGGCCCAGTATCAGTTTATACTGCCTCTCCGCCGCATAGTCCGGCTTCTTGATACACACGCTGATCAGCGCATACATCGACAGGATATAAGGCAGGATCATTCCGCACAGCATGAAAAGCCAGTAGCCAGGCCCATACTCCAAGCCCAGATATCCATGCCCTTCCGGCGTATGCAGCCACTCGATCCGGCTGTAATAAAAAGTATGCTGATCACAGGTAAAAACAAGCCCCAGAATGAAGACGTCGATTATTTTCAGAATTTTTAAAATCTTAACAGGCGCTTTCTCATAGCAGTAGCTGAACATAAAATAGCAGTAGCTGATCGGAACCGCCAAAGATCCCATATACTGCATCTTCACCGCCACCATGGCGGCTTCTACCGTAGGTGCTGTCAACTCAAACAAATATCCGACGTTCTGTATCAAAGAGCCGAGCAGAAAATACTGCATCAGTTTCTGTTCCCGGGAGCCGTCCCCTTTCAACAGCAGAAACAATGCAACCCCGATCATGCCGATACTCAAAACGCCAAGTCCTAAAAATACGATACTCATAATTTTGCATCACCATAATAAATTATATTTGACCGGCCCGTAACTCCACCGGCCAGACCACGCTATTACCGCTTTTCTTCTATAAAAGCACACTTATATATATGATATCAGTTAACTCTTTATATGTCTACAGCAAAATTCTAATGTAACACGGAAGCCTTCTATCCCTCATAAATCCCAATGGACGTCCCCGCATCTTCGCATACCTGCCGCATTGCCTTATCTTCCCTGTCATTCCCTACAGCGATGGCCTCCTCCGGCCTGATTCCCAGCCAACCGCAGATTTCCCGAACTCCCGTCCCCTTATCCACATGCGCCGCGATGATTTCCAGACAATTTTTCTCCACGAAGATCCTATGAGTCCCGTTTGAAAGGATCTCTGCCGCCTTTTGGCACTCCTGCTCTTTCCAGACACCGTTATGTCTTTTTACAAGCGTGATCTTATAGGCCGTTTCCTTTGCCGTATCCACTTCCCGTTCCCTTTTTCTATAGATCCTGACGCCGGCACTGCACTGCGCCGCAAGTTCCGTCAGCCGGGGCAATTCTTTCAAATCTACCGGATGTATCACTTCCCTGCCCTCTACATCCTCAGGTTTCTCCCCTCTGCCGTCCGCCTTCCCGGCTTCCTCCATCGTCCTCATCCATACATAAGCACCGGACGCAAAGACAGCCCCCTGAAACAGATCCAGATCATCTCCCAGCCTCCGCCTGACTTCCTCTGCCGGCATGGAAGTAGCCAGAAACACCAGGCAATTCTCCCGCAGGGCAAGCAGCTTCCGGCGCGCGCTGTCCGACAGCCTTCCCCTGTGCTTCTCCGGCACCAGCGTACCGTCCAGATCCAGAAAGACCGCCCGATACGGTTTCGGAACCCTAAAGATCGGATACGCCCCGAAAAACTGCCGTCCCTCGAAATCGGCTCTGCCACCATAGGCCAGATAACAGGAACACCTCTTTTTGCCGCACAGAGAGTGAAAGATTTCCGTCGCCTCACTCTGATACCAATTCCCCTCTTTTATCCGGCCGATATTGCAGGTGCGAATCCGGCCGTCGGCCTCCACGAAACATCTGTCCCTGCACATGGCGGCGTCCGCAACCGGACTGCCGCACTCCAGTCCGAAAAAGGGATCCAGCTCCAGAAAATCCCTCTTCTCCTCCTCCGTATAGATGCGCCCCAGCCCGTCCATCTTATTGATCCACAGGTAAATCTCCGGGGAAAGCCGCTCCCGCAGTCTACCAAGCAGCGGAATATTCTGCGGCGCGCCCACTGCTCCCACGCACAGATTAACGCCGCTGTCGGCCAGCCTGTGACACTTGTCCACAAACGTCTCCATATCTGTCATTTCCGGGTGAAAAGTCGCCCAGATACAGAGCTTTCGCCGGGCTGCCCCGCAGATTCCCCGGCCTTTCTCCTCCCCGGTTTCCCTGCCGGTCTCCTTATCCCTTTCCTTGTTGATCTTCCTGCTGCTTTCCTTTCCGTTTTCCCTGTCAATATCCCCGCTGTACAGATCAAAGACCGCCAGACATTCTTCCACCGAAAAGCTCAGATTCGTCTGCAGCCCCACCCGTTCCAGACTGTCAAGCCCCGCCAGCCGCCCCAACCCTTCCCAATACCACCGGTGGATCGACGCCTCCCCGTAAGGCACTACAAAAACTGCGCCGATATCGAATTGTGCCGTCCTGTCCACAATACTCTCACAAAATCTCTCGAAACTCTGCCTGTCCTTTACCAGTTCCTGCTCCGACGCCCTGTGTTTGGAAAAGGGACAGTAGGAACAACGATAATTACAGCTTTTCAGGCTCCCCCTGTAACAGATTGTTTTCCTGCCCATTGATCCTCTCCCACTCCAGCATCTTCCTCCTGATGTCCGCCGAGATCAGCTGCGGCCCGATATAATCAGACAGCCCCAATCCTTCCTCCGTCAGGCCGAAAAAGCCTGAATCTTGATATCCCGAACCCCTCTGTCCCTTCTGCAACTCCGGATATCCTGCTGTCTTCCCGCTGCCCCAATGCCTCTGCTCTTCCTGACTTTCCTCCTTCTCTTCCAGCCACCCGGCCTCTATCCAATTCCTTAAGATCGGAAAGTCTTCCGTTATCTCGTTCCCAAAGATCTGTCGATACGCCTTCTTTGCAATACCGGGACGGATCAGCAGATGCTTGATCACATACCTTCGCCTGATTTCCTCATCGGAAAGCAGGATTCCATGCGTGACCGTCAGGAAATCTTCTCTCCCCAAATAGGCTTCTATCTCTTCAATCGCTCCCTGCCGCGTCGTCCGGTAGGGCGTACAGGTGTGAAGCCGCCCCAGATAGCTTCTGCCCCCGCAGCCCAGAGACAAAGCCCCGGTAAAGCCGCATTCCCGGACTTCCGTCAGCAACCCGTCAGCGCCTTCACTTCCCTTTCTCTTTACAAAACGCCTCATGGAAATCTGCGCATATCCGCGCTCCTTTAAAAAGGCCGCTCCCCGCTGATAAAGTCGGAACGCATGATCAGAATCCAACGTCGCTGCCTTCCCGTCTTTCTCCAGACGGACGCCATGCTTGATATACAGCGGATACAGAAAGATCTCATCCGGCAAAAAAGCCATTGCCCGCTCCAAAGATCCCGACAGGCTTTCCGCCGTCTGCCCCGGCAGCCCGTAGATAAAGTCGAAATTGACGCAGGCAAACTCCGCTTCCATCAAGATTTCCGCCGCTTCCTGTGCCCGCCGGCCGTCATGATATCTGCCAAGCCAGGAAAGCTCTCCCTCGTCAAAGCTCTGGATCCCCATACTGACCCTTGTAACACCCGATTCCTTCAACAGACGCACCTTTTCCCTGTCGGTCTGTTTCGGAGCAGTCTCTATAATGATCTGACAGTCTTTCCCCAGAGGCATATAAGTTCTGACATCCCGAAACACCCGTTCCAACTGCCGGACATCCAGAAGCAGCGGCGTACCGCCGCCTATGGTAAAATCTCCAAACACGGTATCACAGGGCAGAATTTCCCTGTACTGCTCCATCTGACGCGGCAGCACGTCCAGATACGCATCCCTCTGCGCCCCGCCGCAGCCTGCCACGGAGAACAAATTGCAGTATCCGCACTTGCTCTCACAAAAGGGCAGGTGAAGGTACAAACT
>OFFS01000050.1_pt1 | contig 106368 bp, 94 predicted proteins | sample 1521541 | NCBI WGS metagenome assembly OFFS01 (sample SAMEA3504127, study PRJEB24116) | mouse gut metagenome | biome: mouse gut; feature: mouse-associated habitat; material: faeces | place: Denmark | collected 2011 | reverse complement strand
GCTGCCGTTTTAATGAAAGCCTCCGAGTCAGTCAAATGATTCGGAGGCTTCTTTTGTATGTTTATGAGTGAGTGGGGATTGCTACAGTAGATGTATTTGTGATTAAATTAAAAGAAATATGTTCTTTTCGTGAACAAAAAAACTTTTTGCTTGTTGATACAATACGAACCGGAAATCTTTTAAAGCTCAACAAAATGAAGTTAATACTTAAAATAGTATTATTGACTCTTCTATTTCTCTTTAAATACCAGAGTATCGATGCAGAAGCCTTTTCTTCTTCCATCGATAAATCTTCATCTACTATTGGGCAGTGTGAACAATCGGTTGCCAATCATCACCTCAATAATGATACCGTTTCTTATTCAAACGATTTAGTAAGTGGCAACCAACAGGTTGTGATAAAACTCATTCCTGATGATGCGCGTATTCGTCGTGCTGAGGAACATCAACAGGACTTCTTAAAAATTCTCATAAATTATTTCTCACTCAGGGAAGATAGCTTGGCGTTAGGCAAGGCTAAGATGTTCCCTTCAAATCCCATTCATTGTGTGTCTCCGGCATGCCATTATTTTGTGTTCACGCTGAGACGCATTCTGATTTAATTAATCGTTATAAATTTAGTTGTTTTCCATACTCCGATGCCTTGGTGAGAGTGTCGGGGAATGGTGTTTTATCTCTATTTCTGACTTTATTATAAGATGGAAACTTCGGTTTTCATAAAAACGATTAATTAAATAAATGAAATTATGGAAGCTATTCAAACAAAAACTACTAATAAGATTGTAGGCATTAAAAATGCAGGTTGGGTAATTATATGCTGCTTCATCATAGCAGTTTGTATATACCACTTCATACTTGGCAATCCTGCCAACTTTATGAATAATGATCCGAATAACCATCCGTTGCCCGGGCACTTTCTGGGTACAATATACAAAGGTGGTATTGTGGTACCTATTATCCAGACTTTGCTACTCACTGTTATCGCATTGAGTATTGAACGTTATTTTGCTATCCGTTCCGCTTTTGGTAAAGGGTCGTTGGTAAAATTTGTGGCCCATATTAAATCCGCTTTAGCTGCCGGCGATATGAACAAAGCACAAGAGCTCTGCGATAAACAAGGTGGGTCTGTGGCCAATGTTGTTACTTCTACTTTAAAAAAGTATGCTGAAGTAGAAAATGATACGACGCTCTCTAAAGATCAAAAAGTACTTGCCATCCAAAAAGAGCTGGACGAAGCTACTGCTCTGGAACTGCCTATGATGGAGCAGAATCTGCCTATTATCGGTACAATTACTACATTGGGAACATTAATGGGGTTGCTGGGTACGGTAATTGGTATGATTCGTTCATTCGCAGCTTTGTCTGCCGGTGGCGGTACAGACTCAATGGCTTTGTCTCAAGGTATCTCGGAAGCATTGATTAATACGGCTTTTGGTATCTTGACCGGTGCCTTGGCAGTTATTTCTTATAACTACTATACTAACAAGATTGATAAACTGACTTACAGCCTCGATGAAGTAGGTTTCTCTATTGTACAGACCTTTGCGGCTTCTCATAAATAATCGTGCTAACCCTTAAAATCAAACTACTATGGGTAGAGCAAAGATTAAAAAGAAAAGTATGTTCATAGACATGACGGCTATGAGTGATGTCACTGTATTGCTATTGACCTTCTTTATGTTGACTTCAACATTTGTAAAGAAAGAGCCGGTAGAGGTGTTCACTCCCGCGTCCGTATCCGAGATTAAAATACCGGAAACGAATATTCTCCAGATTTTGGTTGATCCGGCTGGAAAGATATTTATGAGCCTCGACAAGCAGCCGGACATGAAAGCTGTATTGGAGAAAATGGGTGAAGAGTATGGGGTAAAGTTCACTCCCGAGCAGGAGCAGAAATTTATCGTTGCTTCTACTTTTGGTGTACCGATGAAAAGTATGCCGAAGTTTCTGGATTTGCCGACGGAAAAGCAAGACCGGATATTGAAGAATGAAGGTATTCCTTGTGACAGCACCGACAATCAGTTTAAGTCCTGGGTGCGTAATGCCCGGGCGGTGAATTCTGATTTACGTATTGCTATTAAAGCGGATGCCAATACCCCTTACGCTGTTATTAAAAAAGTAATGAACTCACTTCAGGATCTCAGAGAGAACCGGTATAATCTGATTACCTCTCTGAAAACTACTTCTGAAAAATAAAATGACGAATTATGAGTGCTGAAGTACAAGAAAGCAGCAAAAAAGGGAAAGGCACGAAGCAGAAAAAAATGACCGTTCGCGTGGATTTCACACCGATGGTGGATATGAATATGTTGCTGATTACTTTCTTTATGCTGTGTACCACGCTGAGCAAACCTCAGACGATGGAAATAAGTATGCCGAGCAACGATAAGAACATTACCGAAGAACAACAAAGCAAGGTGAAAGCTTCTCAGGCCATCACACTTTTGTTGGCTGGAAACGATAAGCTGTATTATTACGAAGGTGAACCGAACTACAAAGATTACACCTCGCTGAAGGAGACAACTTATAACGCTGACGGTCTGCGGTCTGTTTTATTGAAGAAGAACTCGGCGGCAGTTCGTGAAGTAAACGAGCTGAAGAAGCAAAAAGCCGAACTTAAAATATCGGAAGATGACTATAAGAAGCAACTGGCTGAGATAAAAAGCGGAAAGGATACCCCCACCGTGATTATCAAAGCTACAGACGATTCTTCTTATAAAAATCTGATAGATGCCCTTGATGAAATGCAGATATGCAATATAGGTAAGTATGTGATAACGGATATGGCGGATGCCGATCAGTTCTTAATGAAGAATTTTGATACGAAAGGCGATCTGACCAATCACATCGCGGAATAGTATAAACACCTAAACGGAGGAAATAACATGTCAAAAATAGATTTAACCTCACCCGAATGGTGTGAATTGGTATTCCAAGATAAGAACAAGGCGTACGGTGCTTATAAGATGCGTGCCAATTCGCCCAAGCGTCATACGCTAGCGATGGTATTGGTGGTAGTAATTGCTGCGATTGGTTTCAGTATACCGACGTTGGTTAAGTTGGCTACACCGAAACAACAAGAGGTAATGACCGAAGTAACTACTCTCTCACAGTTGGAAGAGCCGGAAGTGAAGCAGGAAGAGTTCAAAAAGGTGGAACCGGTTGCTCCACCCCCTGCTCTGAAAAGTTCTATCAAATTTACCGCCCCTGTCATTAAAAAGGATGAAGAGGTGCATGAAGATGATGATATAAAGAGCCAGAACGAGTTGACACAAACTAAAGTCGCTATCTCCATTGCCGATGTAAAGGGAAATGATGAACTGAATGGCAAGGATATTGCCGAGTTGAAGGAGGTGATAACGAAAGCTCCGGAACCGGAAGAAAAGCCTTATACGATGGTGGAGCAGATGCCGCAGTTTCCCGGAGGCGATAAGGAATTGCTTTCTTATATAAGTAAGAATCTGCATTATCCCACTATTGCAGCCGAAAACGGTATTCAGGGAAAAGTTTTTGTTCGATTTGTCGTTTCGGCCACAGGAGAAGTAAAGGACGTAAAAGTGGTGCGTTCACTTGATCCCTATTGTGACAAGGAGGCGGTACGTGTCATACAGTCTTTGCCCAAATGGATTCCGGGACGGCAGAATGGACGCAACGTTCCTGTGTACTATAATGTTCCTATCACGTTCAAGTTACAATAATCCGAAGAAGATGGTGAAACTGTTTATTACATTACTGGCGGGTTTGTTGCTGCTGCTTGGCAGTTGCGGCAGCAAGCCCAAACCGGGAGAGGATGATACGCTGACTTCAGGTAACATTCAAATAGCGGTGGATGAAACTTTTCGTCCTATTATAGAAGAAGAACTGCAAGTTTTTCAGGCATTAAATCCTGAAGCTACAATACGACCTATATATTGCAGTGAAGTAGAAGCAATGAACTTGTTGCTGAAAGACAGCGTACGCCTGGCCATCACCACGCGGCAATTGACCGATAAAGAAGTGAATTATTTCAATGATAAGAAATTCTTTCCGGTTTCTGTCAAGATGGCTACTGATGGCCTGGCACTCATCGTCAATGAACAAAATAAAGATTCGCTGATTACAGTCAACCAATTCAAGAAGATTCTGACAGGGAAGGTTAGCGACTGGAAACAACTCTATCCGAAGTCACGTTTAGGGAAATTGCAACTTGTGTTTGATAATCCGAATTCGAGTACGGTACACTATGCGATTGACTCAATTTGTGGCGGACAAGCGCTTTCCGACAACCTGAAAGCACAAAAGACGAATCCCGAAGTCATTTCTTATGTAGCCCGTCATCCCGATGCACTTGGCGTTATTGGTGTGAATTGGGTTGGTAATGATGCAGACAGCACTCGTCTCTCTTTTCATAAAGCCATCCGGGTGATGGCGGTAAGCCGTGCGGATTCGGCTACAGTGGAAAATAGTTTCAAACCTTATCAGGCTTATCTGGCTTTGAATCAATATCCATTAACCCGCAATGTGTACATCTTGCTCAATGATCCCAAAAGCGGCCTTCCTTCCGGCTTGTCGTCTTTCTTGACAGACTTCCGTGGACAGCGCATTATCCTGAAGTCGGGTTTGGTACCGGCTACGGCTGCTGTGAGAATTGTTAACGTGCAAGATGAATAGGTATTAAATGAATAGAAAAAAAGAAAGTCATGAAGAAATATTTATTAACCGTAATGAGCTTGTGCTTTGTTGCCACATTATGGGGGCAGAAGCCTGTCGGCAGCGAATGGACGCAACAAGTGCAACAGGCCGCCGCATTGATAAAAGATAATCCGACCGCAGCGGCCGATGCTTTTGATAATTTGCTGAAAGGAAAAAACAAGAAGAATACAGACCTTTTGGTTGAGATTGGACGTGCTTATTTAAAGCAAGGCAAGAATGACATAGCCGCCGAATACGCCCAACGTGCGAAGGATGTTAATGGGAAATGTGCCCTCGCCTACCTGCTGAGCGGTGATGTCGCTTTGGCACTGAATGATGCCAATAAAGCCAGCAGCGATTATAATCAAGCTATTTATTTGGATGAAAACTGTAGCGATGCCTATTTAAAGTACGCCGAAGTTTATAAGGGAGTCGACCCACAGCTCTCTATAGATATGTTGATGCGTTTACAGGCTAAGACACCCGATGACAACCGTATCAATAAAGAATTGGGGGATGTATATTACACCATGGGACAATATGGCAAAGCAAAAGCAGCCTATGAAGTTTATATGAAGACAGGTGTTCCCGCCGAACAAGACTACACACGCTATGCCATGTTACTTTATCTGAACAAAGATTATGATAAATCTTTAGATATTGTAAAGAAAGGCTTGGCGTCATCTCCCGACAGTCACGTATTGAAGCGCCTGGCCATGTATAACGACATGGAACTGAAAGCTTATCAGGCCGGACTGGAAGATGCAGCAACTTTCTTTGCCAACCCTGATAATCCTGATTTCGTGTATTTGGACTATATTTATTTCGCACGTCTGCTTGCCGGGACGAAGCAATATGATGAAGCAATTGCCCAGTTTCATAAGGCCTTGTCTATGGATAACCAACATCCCGACATTCATAAAGAAATATCAGAGATATACGAAAAACAAGGAAACTATCCGAATGCTATTATTGCCTATAAAGAGTATCTGGATGCGTTGAAAGATAAATCTGAAGTGAGCGACCTGTTTTTATACGGTCGTCTGAACTATTATGCTGCGACCGATTCTACCTATAAAGATAAGCAGCAGGAGTATCTGGCAGAAGCCGATACTGTCTTTGCTCAGGTAGCAGAAAAGGTTCCCGATAATTATTTAGGTAACTTTTGGCGGGCCCGCGTCAATTCTTTGCGTGATCCTGAAACTACTCAGGGATTGGCAAAACCCTATTATGAAGCGGCACTCTCTATTTTAGAGCAGAAACCGGATGCATCTAAATCTCTATTGGTGGAATGTAACAGTTACTTGGGATATTATTATTTTGTGAACTCCGATTATCCCCAGTCCAAGATTTATTGGAATAAAATATTGGAGATAGATCCTGGAAATGAGACGGCTACGAAAGCTTTGGAAGGAATTAAGTAGTCTTTCTTTTTTTCATTTATTTATCCTGACTTCGAGCGGACAGTACTGAGTGATTGCCCGCTTGATTCGTTTGTATGTAACTTAGGTGGTTAATAGAGGTTAAATAGCCCCTTCCCTTCTTGCTTATTCCAATAATATCTATACATTTGCAGTGTACTAATAAACTAATACACTAAATAACTAATTAAATACATAAACACAATGATGATTGAAGTAAAGAACTTATCTTTCAGTTATGGAAAGAGGAAACAAAAAGTCTTTAATGACTTTTCGCTGACACTAGATAAAGGTTCGGTTTATGGTCTTTTGGGTAAGAATGGTACCGGTAAATCTACTTTGCTCTATTTAATGACAGGGTTACTCCGTCCGCAAGGAGGTAAAGTGCTCTATAAAGGAGTGGACGTTTCGTTGCGTTATCCTTTGACATTGCAGGATATGTTTTTGGTTCCCGAGGAATTTGCATTACCATCCGTCAGCTTGAAACAATACGTAAAACTGAATGCTCCCTTTTATCCGGCTTTCAGCAATGAACAGTTAAAAGCCTGCCTCCATGATTTTGATATGAATGAGGACATTCATTTGGGAGAACTGTCTATGGGACAGAAGAAAAAGGCTTTCATGTGTTTTGCATTGGCTGCCAATACTTCTTTGCTGGTCATGGATGAACCCAGTAACGGACTGGACATTCCTTCCAAAAGTCAGTTCCGCAAGGTGATTGCATCGGGCATGACAGACGACAAGTCAGTGGTTATTTCTACCCATCAAGTGAGGGATATTGACAGTCTGTTGGATCATGTGGTGATAATCGACGGTACCCATGTATTACTGAATGAATCAGTTAAGGATATTTGTGGGAAACTGTATTTTGCAGAACAAGGAATGAATGAGCCGACAGAAGCCGCACTGTATGTACAGCCTTCGGTTCAGGGCAACAGCGTGATTCTTCCCAATGTTTATAACGAAGAAACCAAGCTGAATCTGGAAGTGCTGTTCAACGCAATGTTGGCAGAAAGAGAAAAAATGCAATCAATATTTAACAAGTAAAGACACAGACACATTATGGATACTAATCATTTCTTTAGCTTTTCGCGTATCGCCATGGTGATGAAACGCGAGATTATGGAAAACTGGAAAAAGAACCTGTATAGTTTAATCGGACTTTATGCCGCTTTTGCAATAGTAATGGTAGGCAATATGTGGGGAATGAGCGTAAATGCAGAAAATACATTTGCTAATCCGGTTCTGTTCTTTACGCGTTATTGTACGAATGTCATGGGTTCTTTCATCTTTATCTTCATGTTGGGGAGTTTGATTTATGCTTCCGGCATTTTGGATAATATGAAGAATAAGGAAATGCGCATCTCTTTTTTGATGCTTCCTGCAACGATGGTAGAGAAATATGTGGCACGCTTCCTGATGGCTACGCTGGGATTTGTGGTAGTGGTTACTGTCGGACTGCTTTTGGCGGAGATTACCCGTTATATTTTGCTTCCTTTGTTTAATTTGCCTGATATATTTCATCATTCTGCGCTGTTCAAGGTGTTTTCTATGATTGCTGTAGACGGTGAACAGTCATTCAGAGGTTCTAATGCTTTTACTATGGAGTATATGCCTTGGCTGGGTGAGGCTTGTGGATGGAGCTTTCTGATTTGGTCACACTCACTCTATGTTTTGGGAGGAAGTTTTTGGTACAAGAGAGCTTTTCTCAAGACTTTGGGGACACTGATTGTGATTTCTATTCTTGGCTCTATTATTACGGTACAGATTGTGGAATGGATAGGAAAAGAAGGCATGATGGGGCTTCACGACTGGCTGGAAGAGAATTTCCAATGGATGACTCTGAACAAACTGCTTGCATTGGGCGGCGCTTTCTTCAGTGCCTTCACAATGTTCAACTGGTGGCTGGGCTATACGCTCTTTACCCGTTCGCAAGTGATTAAACCCAAATTCCGGTTGATATGAAATATGAAGAGAGTCAATTCATCTATCGGCAGATAACCGGAGCATGCGACGAGATGCTGCAAGGACAATATCCCGGAGAAGAGCGGATTCCTTCGGTCAGAGAATTTGCAAGCTCAGTGGAGATGAATGCCGATACAGTAGTCCGCACTTATGATTATTTGCAAGGGCTGGAAATCATATACAATGTTGAACAAATAAAGACACAGGCACATTATGTATACTAATAACTTCTTTTGTTTGTCGCGTATCGCCATGGTGATGAAACGCGAGATTATGGGAAACAGGAAAAAGAACCTGTTTGGTTTTTTGGGTTTGTATTCCGCTTTTTTACTTACCTATTTAGGTATTATGGCAAAGTATGATGGATATGAAATAGCTCGTATCACCGAAAGAACTTCTTCTGATTTTACACAAGGGCATTTTCAGACATTCATAGTGATAACGGTTGTTGCTTTCCTTTATTTCGCTTCTCGTATTATGGAAAATATGCGTACTAAGGAGCTTCGTATAGCCTATTTGATGGTTCCTGCTACTTCTATTGAAAAGTTTGTAGCATGCGCATGTTATGTGACGGTGGGAACGGTTATCCTTTTAATCGGAGCTTCTGTTTTGGCGGAACTGACTCACTTTCTGTTTGTACCCCTTTTTGATTTTCCTGATGCTGTGAATACTTTTGTACTGCCTCAGGTGTGGGAAATGTCATGTAATGTATTCAATCCTTTTGTGACTTACCCGGTACAAGTATGGGATGGTGAAAGTTCTCGAATTATCGAACAAACTATGTTTTATAATTGGCTGTGTGTGTTCTCTATCCTGTTGTGGTTTCATTCATTATATATTTTAGGAGGAAATATCTGGTATAAGTCTGCGTTTGTTAAAACTACAGGAATCATAATTGCTGTCAGCCTGGTGCTTGCCTATGTTGTGGTTAATGCAGGCTCCCTTCATTGGAATTGGCTGTATGATATGATGCAGCATAATTCAAGTTGGTTGACAGAGAACTTTATGTCCGGAGCCGGTGCTCTATTTTTCTTCTTGCTGACCGCACTTAACTGGCGGCTGGGCTATAAGCTCTTTACCCGTTCACAGGTTATTAACCCTAAATTCCGTTTGCTATGAAATTTAAGGAAAGTAAATCTATTTATTTGCAGATAGCCGACCGAATATGCGACGAGATTCTGCAAGGGCAATATCCCGAAGAAGAGCGGATTCCTTCGGTCAGGGAATATGCCGGCACAGTGGAAGTGAATGCCAATACGGTAGTCCGCACTTATGATTATTTGCAAGGGTTGGAAATCATATACAATAAACGAGGCATTGGCTATTTTGTATCGACAGGAGCAAAAGAGCGTATCATCACTCTTCGCAAAGATATTTTCTTGCATGAGGACTTGCCGGAGTTTTTCAGACAACTGAAGACATTGGAGATTCCCCTGAATGAGATAGACAAGATGTATAAAGCGTATTTGAAACAGCAATAGTAACACAAACACATTTTTCAGCACACGACAGCATAAATACGGATTATATTTATAGCAATGCAAACACAGCATCGGTCTTGCTTTTTGGGTCTTGCCTGTTTTACCGTCCGTAGAACAGGCATTGACTATTTTGATAAGGGGTTAAATATGTCTAAACGATAGAAAAGTTTTTATTGTATACTGCATAATTATTTTAATTTATATAGAAGTCATTTAAAGTTATCCCTCATTCATTGGCAGATTAAAATGAAAGCACTTGTTCTTGAAATGAAAAGTGCATTTCTATGGCTCAGCTTACAAAGCTAGCGGCCCAACACCTGTTTCCGGATGTTGTCTCCTCCGGTTTCCAACCTCTGCATACGTCTAGAACTCCCTAAGTCGTTTCATTAGCCGGACTAAGCGTTTTCGTCCTTTCGATTATGCCTGTCTATAGGTCGAATTACTATAGACTCCGGCAATGGACTGTATAGTCCATTGCGGTAGACCGTACAGTCCACTGTAACGGACCGTACAGTCCGCTGCCGGAGACTGTAATAATCTTCCGTTTAAAAAGCCTTGGCTGACCCTACGAAACGGCTTACTCTTCCCTTTGTTGGTGAATGTTTGTCTGAATCTCTCTATTTCTTGATATAAGTCAAACAGTTACCATCCGAAAACTCAGTAACTTTGCACCTCGAAAAAAACAGGGTAACAAGTGAATGAAATAAAAGAACCGAGAAGTGTGCGCCGGAATTTGTCTAAGCTGGTCGTACCTATCTTTATAGAAACTTTATTGATTATGATGCTGGGGGCAGTTGACACTATCATGCTGAGCCAGTATTCGGACAATGCGGTTGCCGCCGTCGGAGTGGTGAACCAGCTGATTATGTTTGCCTTTCTTATCTTTGAGGTGATAAACTTGGGTACCTCTGTGCTTTGTTCGCAATATTTGGGGGCAAAGAAACAGAAGAATGTGGTTCAGGTGGTAGGAGTGGCTATCCTGCTCAATCTTGTGCTCGGATTAGTGGTAAGCGCTGTTCTGCATTATGGAGCGCCGTCATTATTGACGCTGATGGGGCTGCGTCCCGAGTTGATGACCTATGGAGTGGGGTATATGGAGATAGTGGGGGCGTTCGCCTTCTTTCAGGCACTTTCACTGACGGTTTCTGCTTCTTTGCGTAGTGCTAACAAGGCTGTCTACCCTATGATGGTCATTGTTGTAGTGAATATTCTGAATATCGTAGGCAATTACTCTTTAATCTTCGGTAAGTTTGGAATGCCGGCATTGGGAGTGGAAGGGGCTGCCGTTTCGACAGCTTTCGCCCGGGGCGTGTCGATGGTTATCCTCTTTATCATTCTGTTTCGTAAATATATACCCAAGTTTCCGGTTGACTATTTTCGCCCTTTCCCCTTTGTGGAACTGAAGAATCTGTTGAAAATCGGTCTTCCGTCGGCAGGAGAGAATATGTCTTATAGCTTTTCGCAGGTGGTGCTGACTTATTTTATCAATATGCTGGGCAATGAAGCTCTGACCACACGTACTTATGTGGTTAATATTGTGATGTTTGTCTACCTCTTCGCAATAGCCATGGCACAAGGCGGGGCTATCTGCATTGGACATTTGGTGGGAGAGAAGAAAATAAGGGCTGCCTATCTGTTGGGCAAGTATGTGATGCGTATTTCTATTTTAGTGTCGCTGGTACTTTCCTGTATTTGGGCTTTGATGGGGCACACGCTCTTCAGTTGGTTGACAAACAATGCAGAGATTGTCCGTTTGGGTACTGTCATTCTTTTTGTCGATGTGGTGCTCGAAGTGGGGCGTGCCATCAACATTTATGCCACCAATGCCCTTCGTGCAACCGGAGATGTGAACTATCCTTTTTATGTAGGGGTAGTCGTACAATGGGGCATAGCAGTGGGCTGCGGCTATCTGTTCGGACTCTATTGGGGGTGGGGACTGGTCGGTATGTGGTGTGCTTTCTTATTGGACGAGAACATTCGCGGCATCATTTTTGTGCGGCGTTGGAATAGTATGAAGTGGGCAAAGAAAGGATTTGTGAAATAATAAATGTGATTTTCGCAAACTTTATAGTGATTGAGGCGGTTAAACTCAATAAAAAGAATTAATTTTGCAGCCTGATAATTATCTAAAATATATTATGGAGCTCGATTTACTCACGGCAATATCACCTATTGACGGTCGATACAGAGGAAAAGCGGGAGCTTTGGCCTCTTATTTTTCTGAATTTGCACTCATTAAGTACCGTGTGCAGGTAGAAATAGAATATTTCATCACTTTATGTGAGCTACCGTTACCGCAGCTGACAAGCTTTGACCATGCACGTTTTGCATCGCTTCGTGCTATCTACCAAAACTTTTCGGAAGCCGATGCCGGGCGCATTAAGGAAATAGAAAGTGTTACAAACCACGATGTTAAAGCTGTAGAATATTTCATTAAGGAACAATTCGACAAGTTGGGCGGAATGGAAGAGTACAAGGAGTTTATCCACTTCGGCCTTACCTCTCAGGACATAAATAATACGTCAGTGCCTTTGTCTGTCAAAGAAGCATTGGAACAAGTATATTATCCGCAGATTGAAGAACTGATTGCGCAGCTGACTGCTTATGCAGAAGAATGGGCAAATATTCCGATGTTGGCCAAAACTCACGGACAGCCTGCGTCTCCCACCCGTTTGGGAAAGGAAATCATGGTGTTCGTTTATCGTCTTAACCGTCAGCTGGCTGTGTTAAAGGCGTGTCCTCTCACTGCCAAATTCGGTGGAGCCACAGGTAACTATAATGCACATCATGTGGCATATCCGCAATATGACTGGAAAGCATTCGGCAATAAGTTTGTGGCTGAAAAGCTTGGTCTGGAACGTGAGGAATACACCACTCAGATTTCAAATTATGACAATCTGGGAGCTGTCTTTGATGCGATGAAACGCATCAATACCATTATGATTGACATGAACCGTGACTTCTGGCAGTATATCTCTATGGAATATTTTAAGCAGAAAATCAAGGCGGGTGAAGTCGGTTCGAGCGCAATGCCGCATAAAGTGAATCCTATCGACTTTGAAAATGCGGAAGGAAACTTGGGTATGGCCAATGCTATATTGGAGCACCTTTCTTCTAAACTGCCGGTTTCGCGCTTGCAGCGTGACTTGACAGACTCTACTGTGCTGCGCAATGTAGGTGTACCCTTCGGACATATCATCATTGCCATTCAAAGTTCATTGAAGGGGTTGCGTAAGCTGCTGTTGAATGAACATAAGATTTATGAGGATTTGGATAACTGTTGGAGTGTAGTGGCAGAAGCTATTCAAACCATTCTTCGTCGGGAAGCTTATCCGCACCCGTATGAGGCTCTGAAAGCGTTGACACGTACTAATCAGGCTATTACCGAATCGTCTATCAAAGAATTTATCGAAACATTGAATGTCAGTGAAGAAATAAAAAAAGAGCTGCGTGAGATTACGCCGCACAACTATACAGGCATTTGAAACGTTATTTATTCAAACTAAAAAAAGAAACAGAGCCCGAGAGGGCGTTATACATTAATTAAATTAAGGAGAAATCATGAGTACAGAAAATGAAAACAGACAAGAAGGTTCTGTAAACGAAGAAAACCAGAATGTCAGCCGTGATGGTGGTTATAAGTCTTATAACAGAGACAATAATTACAACAGATACAACAACGACGGCGAACAGCGTCAGTATCGTCCCCGCACCAGCTATAACCGCGAGGGAGGAGAACGTCCTTATCGCTCTTCATATAATAATGGTGAGCGTCCTTCTTACAATCGTTATAACAATAACGGCGAACGCCCGCAACGTCCCCGTTTTAATCCTAACAGTGAAGAAGGCGGTGAACGCCCGTATCGTCCGCGTACTAATTATAACCGTGAAGGCAGCGAACAACGTCCGTACACTCCGCGTCCCCGCTTTAACAGCGGTGAAGAGGGAGGCGAACGTCCGTATCGTCCGCGTACCAACTATAACCGCGAAGGTGGTGAGCAGCGTCCCTACTCTCCGCGCCCGCGTACCAATTATAACCGTGAAGGCGGTGAACAGCGTCCGTACACTCCGCGTCCGCGTTTCAATAGTGGCGAAGGCGGTGAACAGCGTCCCTATACTCCGCGTCCCCGCATAGGAGGTTATAATCAGGGCGGCGGATATAACCGTGAAGGCGGAGACCGTCCGTATCGTCCGCGTACCGGAGGTTACAATCAGGGCGGCGGATACAACCGTCCTTACCGTCCGCGCACCGGTGATTATAATCCGAATGCTAAATATAGCTTGAAGAAACAGATAGAATATAAGGATATTCTGACTGATCCGAACGAACCGATTCGCTTGAATAAGTTCCTGGCAAATGCCGGTGTTTGCTCTCGTCGTGAGGCTGATGAATTCATCACAGCCGGAGTGGTAAGCGTAAACGGTGTGGTAGTGACAGAACTGGGTACTAAAATCAAGCGTACGGACGAGGTGAAGTTTCACGACGAACCGGTTAGTATTGAACGCAAAGCTTATGTATTGCTGAATAAGCCGAAAGATTGTGTGACTACTTCCGATGATCCTCAGGAACGTAAGACGGTAATGGACTTCGTGAAGGATGCCTGCAAGGAACGTATCTATCCTGTAGGCCGTCTGGACCGTAACACGACCGGCGTTCTGTTGTTGACCAATGACGGTGATTTGGCTTCTAAACTGACTCATCCGAAATATCTGAAGAAGAAGATTTATCATGTATATTGTGATAAAAATGTAGCTAAGGCAGATCTTGACCAGATAGCGGCCGGCGTTACTTTGGATGACGGTGATATCCATGCAGATGCTATCAGCTATGCTTCGGATACAGATAAGTCACAGGTAGGTATCGAAATCCACTCCGGAAAGAACCGTATCGTGCGCCGTATTTTTGAATCACTGGGTTATAAGGTTGTGAAATTGGACCGTGTGTATTTTGCAGGTCTGACCAAGAAAGGGCTTCGTCGCGGTGACTGGCGTTACCTGACAGAACAGGAAGTGAATATGCTTCGCATGGGCTCATTCGAATAATCAAGTAAAATAATAATTAAGAGACAAAACAATGGAAAAAATTAGTAGAACAAAGGTAGTTGACTTGTTGAAGCGCCGTGATTTTGGTGCAACGGTCAATGTAAAAGGTTGGGTTCGTACCCGCCGTGGTAGCAAACAGGTAAATTTTATCGCCCTGAATGACGGTTCTACAATAAATAATGTGCAGATAGTAGTTGATTTGTCAAACTTCGACGAAGAAATGTTGAAGCTTATCACTACAGGTGCATGTATCAGCGTGAACGGTGAACTGACCGAATCTATCGGTTCGGGTCAGGCAGCCGAGATTCAGGCACGTGAAATTGAGGTGCTGGGTGCTTGCGATAACACCTATCCGTTGCAGAAAAAAGGTCATACGATGGAATTCCTTCGTGAGATTGCTCACTTGCGTCCGCGTACCAATACTTTCGGCGCAGTGTTCCGCATTCGTCACAATATGGCGATTGCTATCCATAAGTTTTTCCATGAACGTGGCTTTTTCTACTTTCATACTCCTATTATTACAGCATCAGACTGTGAAGGAGCCGGTCAGATGTTTCAGGTTACTACCAAGAACCTTTATGACCTGAAGAAGGATGAGAACGGTTCTATTATTTATGATGATGACTTCTTTGGCAAACAGGCAAGTTTGACTGTTTCCGGTCAATTGGAAGGTGAGTTGGCTGCCACAGCATTGGGCGCTATCTATACTTTCGGCCCGACTTTCCGTGCCGAGAATTCGAATACTCCGCGTCACTTGGCAGAGTTTTGGATGATTGAACCGGAAGTGGCTTTCAATGACATCATTGACAATATGGATTTGGCTGAAGATTTCATTAAATACTGTGTTCAGTGGGCACTGGATAACTGCTATGACGATGTGAAGTTCTTGAATGATATGTTCGACAAGGGCTTGATAGAACGTTTGCAAGGGGTATTGAACGAAACTTTCGTCCGTTTGCCTTATACAGAAGGTATCAAGATATTGGAAGAAGCGGTAGCGAAAGGCCATAAGTTTGAATTCCCGGTTTATTGGGGAGTGGACTTGGCATCAGAGCACGAACGCTTCCTGGTAGAAGAACACTTTAAACGCCCGGTTATCCTGACTGACTATCCGAAAGAAATCAAAGCATTCTATATGAAGCAGAATGAAGACGGAAAGACAGTCCGCGCTATGGATGTGTTGTTCCCGAAGATTGGTGAAATTATTGGCGGTTCTGAACGTGAAGCGGACTATAATAAACTGATGACCCGCATTGAGGAATTAAACATTCCGATGAAAGATATGTGGTGGTATTTGGATACTCGTAAGTTCGGTTCATGTCCTCACTCCGGTTTTGGACTTGGTTTTGAACGTCTGTTGTTGTTCGTGACAGGTATGACCAATATCCGTGACGTGATTCCGTTCCCGCGTACTCCGCGCAATGCTGAATTCTAAAAGATATAAATAATGATGAAGAATCCTGCCCTATAACATAGAGCAGGATTTTTTTTGTATTTACCTGTAAAAAAGTCATTTAAAAACGTGGATATATGAAAATTATTTCTAATTTTGTGTATCCACATTACGCAATTTGTTAACTAAATATTATACGACTATGAAACGACATTCTTTATTTTTACTGCTGGTGGCATTTATGCTAATCGGTACCTCTCATGTAATGGGACAAAATAAATCCGCTATTGCCCCTGCTGATTTAAAAGGCATTTGGCAGATGTGTTTTTATGTGTCCGGTGTTCCGAATACTCCTGGAGAATTGAAACCGAGTAATTCATTCAAAATCTTGTCTGACGACGGAAAGTTTACAAATATGACGGTAATTCCTAACCATGGAGCTATTATCATTGGTGCGGGAACCTATAAACAGACCGCAGAGAATGCATATACAGAGCATGTTGAGAAGAATCTGCATTTGCCTCAATTGGTAGGTACGGACAATATATTGGAGTTCGAGATGAAAGGTGGTGATGTAATGGTGCTGAAGTTCTTCGTGAAAACTGATAAGGATGGCAATGATATTAATTCATGGTATTATGAAACTTGGAAACGGGTGAAGATGCCGGCTGCTTATCCAAAGGATTTGGTAAGATAATAAACAGAAAATATAGAATATAAGGCGGGTGAGAACCCGCCTTTTCTTGTAATTTGCACAAATCTTCAAAAAATGTGCTATTCTTCGTCACTTTTATGGCTTTGGAAGAACAAAGATTAGAAATAATCGTTAACTTTGTCACCAATAACATAAAATAGAAAAGGAGATTAATGTCTAAGCTTTATATAATAGCAGGTTGCAACGGGGCCGGAAAAACGACGGCATCCTATACAGTGCTTCCCGAAATATTGGACTGTCGCGAGTTCGTCAATGCTGACGAAATCGCAAAAGGCCTTTCTCCTTTTAATCCCTCAAGTGTAGCTATTGAAGCCGGTCGGCTAATGCTTAAACGCATTGGCGAATTGCTTTCTGCCGGAGTCAGTTTTTCTGTTGAAACAACGCTCTCTACCCGTTCTTATATTAATCTCATTCATCAGGCGCAGAGCCAGGGCTATAGCGTCAGCCTGATTTATTTCTGGTTGAATTCGCCTGAGTTGGCCATTGAACGAGTAAAGCAACGTGTTGCCAATGGAGGGCATGATGTGCCGGCACCTATCATTCGCCGTCGTTACCGTGCGGGATTGGATAACTTTTTCCATATTTATATGTCATGTGTGGACTATTGGATGCTGGCAGACAATAGCTCTACACCGCGTGTCATTGTGGCTGATGCTTTTCGTTTGCGGGAAGAGCCACACATTTATAATCATGAACTCTTTAATAAAATCAGAAGTTATGTCAACTGAAGAAGAATATAAGGAACTGAGCGAGAAATTGCGTTATGGTTTAGAACTGGCCGAGCAGCGATTGATAGAAGAAACAGCCCGTCGTGAAGGAACATTGTGCTATGGTCGTCCTGATGGAAAAGTGGTGCGGGTATCTGCAACGGAACTTTTGAAGCTTCGTCAGTCTGCCGGATATGGTTGCCCGGTTTGTGAATCCGATTCGGGATGGAGGCATTAAAAGAGTATTTTTAAGAAAAGATAAGTTGGGGAGATGAATTAATCTTCCCTTTTTTACTGCCGTATGTGAGCTCTCCCCCTGAAAATCAACCAAAAAATTACTTAATTTGTTTGTCAGTTCAAAGAAAAGCCGTACCTTTGCAAGCCGATTATTATCAAAAGTTTATAAAGAATTAATTCTTAGCGTGTTAATGGTTCTTTGTCCGGGAACGGTTAGAGACGCTGGGAAGAAATTGTTTTTTAGTAGTTAACATTTAAAAAGATTTTAAGAGTGGACACTTTAAGTTACAAGACCATTTCTGCAAACAAAGAAACAGCTCAAAAAGAATGGGTTGTTATCGATGCTACCGATCAGGTCGTAGGCCGTCTCGGTTCGAAAGTTGCGAAACTGTTGAGAGGAAAGTACAAAGCTAGCTTTACCCCTCATGTTGACTGCGGTGATAACGTAATTATCATTAACGCAGACAAAGTAAAATTTACCGGAAACAAGTGGAACGACAAAGTTTACTTGAGATATACAGGTTATCCCGGTGGACAGAGAGAAATGACTCCTGCCGAGCTGATGAAGAAACCTAACGGTGAAGAAAAACTGTTGAAGAGAGTAGTAAAAGGAATGCTTCCCAAAAACCGTCTGGGAGCACAGTTGCTGGGCAACTTGTATGTTTACGCTGGTAGCGAACACAAGCACGAAGCTCAGAGCCCGAAAACAATTGATATAAACTTACTTAAATAATAAAGAATGGAAGTAGTAAATGCATTAGGCAGACGTAAACGCGCAATCGCACGCGTATTCGTAAGCGAAGGTACTGGAAAGATTACTATTAACAAGAGAGACCTTGCAGAGTACTTTCCATCAACTATTCTTCAGTACGTTGTAAAACAGCCTCTGGCTAAGGTCGAAGCTGCTGAAAAATATGATATTAAGGTAAATCTTTGTGGTGGTGGTTTCACCGGTCAGTCACAGGCTTTGCGTTTGGCTATCGCTCGTGCTTTGGTGAAAATTAATCCTGAAGATAAGAAGGCACTCCGTGCAGAAGGCTTCATGACACGTGATCCTCGTTCTGTTGAACGTAAGAAACCGGGTCGTCCGAAAGCACGTCGCAGATTCCAGTTCAGTAAACGTTAATATCCGGTTTTACTTAGAACTGGTTAAGAAGCGTTTAGTATCTAAACTGCCGGGACTCTACTTTGTAGCAGACTACCCGATGGTTGGTTGAGATAAACAAAAAAGAAAGTAAACGATTTTAAAGAATAACAAAAATGTCTAGAACTAATTTCGATACATTATTGGAAGCCGGTTGCCACTTCGGACACCTTAAGAGAAAGTGGAACCCTGCAATGGCTCCTTATATCTTCATGGAACGCAATGGTATCCATATCATTGACCTCCACAAAACAGTTGCTAAAGTAGATGAAGCTGCTGACGCACTGAAACAAATTGCAAAATCAGGAAAGAAAGTCCTGTTCGTTGCTACTAAGAAACAAGCTAAGCAGGTAGTAGCTGAGAAAGCTGCTTCTGTAAATATGCCTTATGTAATCGAGCGCTGGCCGGGTGGTATGTTGACCAACTTCCCGACTATCCGTAAGGCTGTGAAGAAAATGGCTACTATCGATAAGTTGACTAACGATGGTACCTATTCAAATCTTTCAAAGAGAGAAGTTCTGCAGATTTCTCGTCAGCGTGCTAAATTGGAAAAGAACTTAGGTTCTATTTCTGACCTTACTCGTCTGCCGTCTGCATTGTTTGTTATCGATGTATTGAAAGAAAACATTGCAATCCGCGAAGCTAACCGTTTGGGTATTCCTGTATTTGCTATCGTTGATACAAACTCAGATCCTTCAAATGTAGATTTCGTAATCCCTGCTAATGATGACGCTACTAAGTCAATCGAAGTTATCTTGGATGCTTGTTGCGCTGCTATGGCAGAAGGATTGGAAGAAAGAAAAGCTGAAAAAGTAGATATGGAAGCTGCCGGTGAAAATGCGCCTAAGAATGCTGCCGGTAAGAAGAAAGCTACTAAAGCTCGCATGGACAAAGCCGAAGAAGAAGCTATCAACGCTGCTAAGGCTGCCGCTTTCATGAAAGACGAAGAAGAAGCTTAATATACTATAGTTGAGAGTTGAGAGTTGAAAGTTGAGAGTTACGATATGCAATTCTCAACTCTCTGTTCTCAACTCTCAACTGCTTTTAAAGACATTATTAACAAATTAAAATAAAGGAATATTATGGCTGTAACTATGGCTGAAATTACCAAGCTTCGTAAAATCAGTGGAGCTGGTATGATGGACTGCAAAAACGCTTTGACTGAAGCTAATGGCGATATCGATAAAGCAATGGAAATTATCCGTAAAAAAGGACAGGCTGTTGCTGCAAAACGTTCTGACCGTGAAGCATCAGAAGGTTGTGTATTGGCTAAATCAACAGGTGAATTCGCTGCAATCATTGCATTGAAGTGTGAAACTGACTTTGTTGCCAAGAATGCTGATTTCGTTGCTTTGACTCAGGCTATTCTGGACGCTGCTGTGGCTAACAAATGTAAGACTTTGGACGAAGTAAAGGCATTGCCGTTGGGCAACGGTACTGTACAGGATGCAGTAACTGACCGTAGCGGTATCACCGGTGAGAAAATGGAGTTGGACGGCTACAATGTAGTTGAAGGAGCTTATACTTCTATCTATAACCACCAGGGAAACAACCAACTTTGTACTATTGTGGCTATGAACAAGGAAGCTGAGGCTGCAGCTCACGGAGTAGCTATGCAGATTGCAGCTATGAACCCTATCGCAATTGACGAAGCCGGTGTTCCTGAATCAGTGAAGGAAGCTGAAATTCAGGTAGCTATCGATAAGACTAAGAAAGAACAAGTGGACAAGGCTGTGGAAGCTGCTTTGAAGAAAGCCGGCATCAACCCTGCACATGTAGACAGTGAAGATCACATGGAAAGCAACAAGGCTAAGGGATGGATAACTGACGAAGACATTGCCAAGGCTAAGGAAATCATTGCTACTGTTTCTGCAGAGAAGGCTGCTAACCTGCCCGAAGCTATGATTCAGAACATTGCTAAAGGTCGTTTGGGCAAGTTCTTGAAGGAAGTTTGCTTGTTGAATCAGGAAGATATCATGGATGGCAAGAAGACTGTAAGAGAAGTGTTGAAAGAAATCGATCCTGAATTGCAGATTGTTGATTTCAAACGTTTCACTTTGCGTGCTGAGTAATATTTATGAGAAAGCCCTTGGCTCAGGTTTCTGTGACGAGGGTTATATGGTAGGAAAGAGGGTGCGCACCCTCTTTCCTTTTTTTTATTTCGTCTGTGTATATCCTTCCGCCTTCAACAACTCGATAACCCGCTGTTTGAACTCTCCTTGAATGATGATTTCTCCATCCTTCACAGAACCGCCCACACCGCATTTGGTTTTGAGCAACTTGCCCAATTCCTTCCGGTCATCTTCGGAACCGATAAATCCATTGACGAGGGTGACAGTTTTACCGCCCCGGCCTTTCTTCTCTATACTGACGCGCAATTTTTGCTGCTTTTTATCCGGAGTGGCTGTCTCTTCTTCTTCCTCCTGCTCATAGTTGAAATCGGGATTCGTCGAGTACACCACATTCAGACGCTCTTTCCAATCGTTATTTTTCATGTGAATTTTGCTTAAATGAGTGCTCAAAGATACTACATTTTTTATTCTCAAAAGGCAGTGGTAACAAATAAAAGTGTACTTTTGCACATTACCTAATGATAATGCCAATAGAAACAGATGGATATACGTATGCATAAATTCTCAGATAAAGTGCCTGAGCCTACTTTGCGCAGACTCCCTTGGTATCTTTCTAATGTAAAGCTGATGAAAGAGAGAGGAGAAACGTATGTGTCTTCTACCCAGATATCCAAGCAGATTAATATAGATGCGTCTCAGATAGCGAAAGACCTTTCGTATGTCAATATATCCGGTCGTACTCGTGTGGGCTATGAAATAGATGCGCTTATCGAAGTGCTGGAACGTTTTCTGGGCTTTACGCACATGCATAAAGCATTCCTGTTTGGGGTAGGTAGCCTGGGAGGAGCGTTGTTGCGCGATTCGGGTCTTCACCATTTCGGGTTGGAGATAGTAGGTGCTTTTGATGTGAACCCTGACATTGTGGGAACTGAAATTAATGGTATCCCCATCTATCATTCCGATGCCTTTGAACAGATGATGGAGGAATGTAATGTCAATATAGGAGTATTGACTGTGCCTATCAATATAGCACAGGAGATAACGGATAAGATGGTGGCGGGTGGAATTAAAGCTGTTTGGAACTTTACTCCGTTCCGTATTCGTGTTCCCGAAGATATTGTAGTGCAGAATACTTCACTGTATGCTCATCTGGCTGTGATGTTTAACCGTTTAAATGTAAATCAGGACTAAAATTATATGAAGATATTAGCCGTAGGTATGAATTATGTGGCTCATTGCCACGAGTTGCATGCCGATGAAAACTTACCGAAGGAACCGGTCATTTTTATGAAGCCCGATTCTGCGTTGCTTAAAGATAGCAAGCCTTTCTTTATCCCGGATTTCTCTCAACAGGTAGATTATGAAACAGAACTGGTGGTTCGTATCAACCGTCTGGGAAAAAACATAGCCGAACGGTTTGCACATCGTTATTATGATGCGGTGACGGTGGGGATTGACTTTACGGCACGCGATCTTCAGCGCCGGTTTCGCGAAGAGGGCAAACCGTGGGAGTTATGCAAGGGGTTTGATAATTCGGCTGTTATCGGAGACTTTGTATCGGTGGATAAGTTCAAGGATATTCAGAATTTGAAGTTCCATTTGGATATTGACGGTAACACGGTTCAGCAGGGCAATACGGCAGATATGCTTTTTAAGGTAGACGAAATCATTGCTTATGTCAGCCGTTTCTTTACGTTAAAAATAGGAGATTTACTGTTTACCGGCACACCGGTGGGAGTAGGGCCAGTCAGCGTCGGCCAGCATTTGCAAGGCTACCTGGAAGAAGAAAAACTATTAGATTTCTATGTAAGATGAAAATAAGAGTAGGATTTGGATTTGACGTACATCAGTTGGTGGCAGGCCGTGAGTTGTGGCTGGGAGGAATAAAGTTTGAACATGAATTGGGCCTGTTGGGACATTCGGATGCCGACGTGCTGATTCATGCCATTTGCGATGCATTGCTCGGAGCGGCCAATATGCGTGACATCGGCTATCATTTTCCCGATACGGCAGGTGAGTTTAAGAATATAGACAGCAAGATTCTGTTAGCCAAAACAGTTGATTTGATTGCGGCCAAAGGCTATAAGGTAGGCAACATAGACGCGACCGTCTGTGCTGAACGCCCGAAACTGAAAGCACGTATACCCGAGATGCAGGAAGTCTTGGCACATCTGATGAAAATAGATACGGACGATGTTTCCATCAAAGCAACTACGACGGAGAAGCTGGGCTTTACGGGGCGCGAAGAGGGTATTTCGGCTTATGCCACCGTACTGATAGAAAAGTGATTTTCACACGTACGTGTGCCGTTATACATACGTACGTGTAGCCTTATGCGGATATATGTATGAGCCTATACTGACGTACGTGTGAGGCGATGCATACTAACGTGTTTTTCTTTGTCTTATAAACTCAATCCTAAAGTCAGTAATATCCCGAACAATAGCATATTGCGTGAGGTCTCTCCCAATATGCTGTTCAGTTCTTTGCCTTTGTTGATTCTCACCATCCGTTGCCAAGTCAGGAAATGGGGAAGAATATAGATTTGTGGCAGTATTGCTGCCCATATATGTCCGCTGACGGCAAACAAGAGGCATAACCATGCGGCTGCCAATCCTAAAAACAGATAGAGCATACGCCCTGTTGCCGCGCCCCATCTTACGACCAGCGTTTTCTTGCCGCTTAACGCATCCTGTTCCCGGTCGCGATAATTGTTTACCATTAACAAGGTATCGATAATCATGCCACATACCACAGAGGCGATAGTGACATTCCATGTCCAGTCATGGCACATTACATAATAAGTGCATCCCACAGGCACAAAACCGAAGAATACTATGACCAACACATCTCCCCAGCCATGATAAGCCAAAGGATAGGGACCGGCAGTATATAAAAAGGCGAACAGAATACACAGCAGTCCGACCGGAATCATCTCTGCTCCACTGTAGAAAAGCAGAAGGACTCCAACCGCACATGCCAACATGGTGGTCAGCGCGATACCCCGTTTCATGGCTTGCAATGTAATCCATCCCTGTGCACATGCCCGTTCGGGGCCCAACCGGTCTTCGCGGTCACTTCCTTTTAAATAGTCAAAAAAGTCATTGATAAAGTTGGCATCTATCTGCATCAGAAAAGCAAAGAGAAAACAGAGCGTGGCAGGTATGATTTGAAACCATCCGTCTGATGCTGCCAAGGCACATCCCAGCATGACGGGAACAGCGGCACCTGCCAATGTCTTGGGGCGTGCAGCCAATAGCCATGCTTTTATAGAATTTGTTTTAACAGTTTCCATCCATTTCATATTAAAGATGTGCAAAGATAAACAATTAATTCTCTATCTTTACTTCTCATTAAAAAGAAAAAGACATGAAGAAAGCCGTTCTCTATTTGTTGCTTGCCGCAGCTCTGTTTACTTCCTGCGCCACTGCTTCTCTGTCAAAGTATCGTGGAGTGGGGCGCGTCAAGCAGTATGATTTTTATAGTTATGACGTTCCGTCGGCATTCGACGGATTCCGTATTGGTTTTGCATCGGATTTCCATTATGAAAGTCGCTTCACACGCAAGCGTCTTGACAATGCGATACGTGCATTACAATCTTTAAATGCCGATGTATTATTATTGGGCGGAGACTACGGCAGTCCGAAAGGGGGAAATCTGGACACGTTGTTCACCGCATTGGGAAAAGTGCTTACACCGTATGGCACCTATGGTGTGATGGGAAACCATGATTACAGTTATTGCTATGCGGAGGTGGCGGAGGCCATGAAAAAGAACAATGTGCACTTAATGGAGCATAAAAGCTATAAGTTACTGAAGGACGGGCAACACATTATCATCAGTGGTGTGCGCAATCCTTTTGACCTGAAAAAGAATGGTGATTCACCTTCACAACACTTTTCTGCCGATGATTTTATCCTCTTGCTGACGCATACTCCCGATTATGCCGAAGATACGGACGTATCTAACGCCAACTTGGTTTTGGCCGGACATACCCATGGCGGTCAAGTGAGTCTGTTTAAAAAGTTCTCTCCGGTAAAGCATTCCATTTATGGTAACCGTTTTCTGACCGGCCGGAAAGAAAATAGCGCCGGTGTTCCTATTATTATAACGAACGGATTGGGTACTTCGAGAGTGAATGTTCGTCTGTTTACCCCCAGTGAGGTGGTTGTGGTGGTACTTCATCGGGTAGAGAAAAAATAATCTGAAAAAAGACAGATTCCGATGCAACGTTTTGAAGGGTGTTTGCGTCTAATAGATAAAGAACACAAGATAGAACGCGAAAGCAAACACAAAATAGAACGCGAAAAACGAACACAAGTAAAACACGAAGTACAAACATTAAAAATAAAACAGTATGAAAACTACAGGATTTTTTAAAGTAATGATGGTTATTGTATTTGCCATGGCAAGTGTATTGACAATGAATGCGGCGGAATCTGAGAAGATTACTAATGTGGAGATGGACAATGGTCGAATAAGTGCGAAGGTGGTGTATCAGCAGGAAGGCAACTATCTGACTCCTGATTTCCGCTTTGAGTATGCTTATAATGACAAGAATCAGATTATCGAAAAGAAGGCCTTGAAATGGGATGGCTCGAAATGGATGAATTATTATTGCATCACCGTGACGTATACGGATGCCGAAGCGCATATCCAATATTCCATGTGGGATAAAAAGTCCCGGCACTTCCAACCGACAGAGAAGTATGTTTACGGACTTGAGGAAGCCGGCAAGTTCCTTGCATAGTGTCTTTTAGAATGACTTATCGTATTTGAAATTAGTTATTATACCGAGAATTGTGTGTTTCCCCGTAAGGTATTACAGTGTAATATCCTTGCGGGGTTTTTCCGTTTAAGCGGCTAAACGGACTGTTTAACCACTGAATTGTTCGGTTCAAGGCGGCTCATCTGGAGGAAATGGGAGAATCGATTACATTTGTCTCCCAATAAAAAGTATAAAACATGTTCAACGCTATCCTTCGATTCTCAGTAAAAAAGAAACTCTTTGTGGGGCTGACCACTTTGTTTCTTCTGATTGGTGGAATTTATTCCATGTTGACGCTTCCCATAGATGCAGTGCCCGATATTACCAATAATCAGGTGCAGATAGTGACGGTGTCGCCCACTTTGGCACCTCAGGAAGTGGAGCAACTCATCACGATGCCCGTGGAAATTGCCATGAGTAACATTATGAATGTGACGGAAATCCGTTCTGTATCGCGTTTCGGACTTTCTGTGGTTACGGTCGTCTTTAAAGAAAATGTGCCTACACTGGATGCCCGGCAGTTGGTCAATGAACAGATACAGACTGTGTCGGGAGAGATTCCATCCGAACTGGGTGCACCCGAGCTGATGCCCATTACTACGGGGCTTGGCGAAATTTATCAGTATGTGCTGAAAGTGGCTCCGGGATATGAAGACAAGTATGATGCGATGGAGCTTCGCACCATTCAGGATTGGATTGTGAAGCGGCAATTGTCCGGCATTCCGGGCATTGTGGAAATCAATAGTTTCGGCGGCTATCTGAAACAATATGAGGTAGCGGTAGACCCGGATGTCCTTTTCTCTTTGAATATCACAATCGGAGAGGTTTTTGAAGCTCTGAACAAGAATAATCAGAACACCGGAGGCAGCTATATAGAAAAGGTGAACCGTGCTTATTATATTCGTTCCGAGGGTATGATAAACCGTATTAAGGATATTGAACAGGTAGTCGTAGCCAACCGTAACGGGATTCCCATTCATATAAGTGATATCGGAGCAGTGCGGTTTGGCGCGCCCAAGCGCTTCGGTGCCATGACGATGGACGGTGAAGGAGAGTGTGTGGGCGGCATTGCCATGATGCTTAAAGGGGCCAATGCCAATGTAGTGACCGGAGAGTTGGAGAAAAGGGTGGAGAAAATACAGAAGATATTGCCGGAAGGTGTCAGTATTGAACCTTATTTGAACCGTTCGGCTTTGGTCAATCGAAATATCTCGACTGTCATACATAATCTGATAGAGGGGGCTATTATCGTATTTATCGTACTGATTATATTCTTGGGCAATGTGCGCGCGGGGCTTATTGTCGCTTCTGTCATTCCGTTGGCCATGCTGTTTGCTTTTATTATGATGCGGCTGTTCAATGTCTCTGCTAACCTGATGAGTCTGGGAGCGATAGACTTTGGTATTGTTGTCGACGGCTCCATTGTGATACTCGAAGGTATCTTGGCCCATCTATACGGACGGAAGTTCCGTGGGCGTACCTTGTCCGCCGAAGAAATGGATGCAGAGGTGGAGAGGGGGGCCTCGGGTGTAGTGCGTTCGGCTACTTTTGCCGTGTTTATCATCCTTATCGTATTCTTCCCTTTATTGACGCTGACCGGTATCGAGGGTAAATATTTCACTCCGATGGCTAAGACATTGGTATTCTGTATTATCGGTGCATTGTTGCTGTCGCTTACTTATGTGCCTATGATGGCTTCTTTGTTTCTGAAACATCATATTGTAACGAAACCGACTTTTGCCGACCGTTTCTTTGAGAGGCTGAATAAGCTCTATTCCCGGGCTTTGCATGTTTGTCTGAAGTTTAAATGGGGGACGGTGGCGGCTGCTTTTGCAGCATTGGCTTTTTCATTGTTCCTGTTTACCCGGTTGGGGGCGGAATTCATTCCTACTTTGGATGAAGGGGATTTTGCGATGCAGATGACCTTGCCGGCAGGCAGCTCGTTGAGCGAAAGTATTGCCGTATCCGATGAGGCAGAGAAAGTTTTGAAGGAAAAGTTTCCCGAAATAAAACATGTGGTGGCAAAGATTGGTACGGCCGAAGTGCCTACCGACCCGATGGCGGTTGAAGATGCCGATGTGATGATTATCATGAAGCCGTTCAAGGAATGGACAAGTGCTTCGAGCCGTGCCGAGATGGTGGAAAAGATGAAGGAGGCGTTGGAACCTTTGTCAGAACGGGCCGAATTTAATTTCTCACAACCCATCCAACTTCGTTTCAATGAATTGATGACGGGGGCGAAGGCTGATATTGCAGTGAAACTGTATGGCGAGGATACACATGAACTTTATGAGAAGGCCAAGGAAGCGGCGAAGTATGTGGAACAAGTGCCCGGAGCGTCTGATGTCATTGTGGAGCAAACAATGGGACTTCCGCAGTTGGTTGTGAAGTATAATCGCGGAAAGATAGCCCGTTACGGCATCAATATAGAAGAACTGAATACCATTATCCGTACGGCGTATGCCGGAGAAGCGAGTGGGGTGGTATTTGAAAATGAGAGGCGTTTTGACTTGGTTGTCCGGCTGGATCAGGAGAAGGTGGCTGATTTGAACTTGGATAAACTGTTTGTGCGTTCGGGTGAGGGCATCCAGATACCGGTCAGTGAAGTGGCTACCATCGATTTGGTAAACGGGCCGTTACAGATAAACAGGGATGCGACCAAACGACGTATTGTCATCGGGGTCAATGTGCGCGGTGCTGATATCCAGCAGGTGGTGCAGGAGATACAAAAGACGTTGGACCGGAATATCAAGTTGAAGCCGGGATATTATTTTGATTATGGCGGACAGTTTGAGAACTTGCAGAATGCTATTAACACCCTGTTAATAGTGGTTCCGGTGGCATTAATGCTTATCCTGCTGCTTTTGTTCTTTGCTTTCAAGAGTGTAACTTATACGCTGGTGGTCTTTTCTACGGTTCCTCTTTCGTTGATTGGCGGCATATTGGCGTTGTGGCTACGCGGACTGCCTTTCAGCATTTCGGCAGGAGTGGGCTTTATTGCCTTGTTCGGTGTTGCCGTGCTGAATGGTATATTGATGATTAACCATTTTAATGATATACACAAACAGACCATGTATCCTTTATCTACCAACAGAGTCATTGCTCGGGGCACGCCTCATTTGCTGAGACCTGTTTTTCTGACGGGCTTGGTGGCTTCGTTGGGTTTTGTACCGATGGCGGTTGCTACTTCGGCCGGTGCGGAAGTACAGCGGCCGTTGGCGACGGTTGTCATTGGCGGGCTGATTGTTTCTACGGTATTGACGTTGCTTGTCATTCCGGTCTTTTATAAGATTGTAGGAAGTGCCGCCGCCTGGAAACGCGCTTGTGCCGGCAAGAAGTTTTTCTTTTTCCTGCTGTTACTGGCTCTGCTTCCCATTCCGATGAGAGCGCAGCAAGTGGTCACTTTGGAGCAAGCCATCGAATTGGCTAAGCAGAATCATCCCCGGTTGAAGACGGCTGCCGCGGCTATCCGTCAGGCCAAGGCAGGGAGGGGCGAAGTGCTGGAACTGGCTCCTACCGAGTTCTGTTATTCTTGGGGACAACTGAATGGAGAGATTAAAAAAGACAAGCAGTGGGAGGTAAGTCAGAATCTGGGTTCATTGCTGACACCCTTTTATAAGAATGTATTAGTCAACCGACAAATAGCGACAGGCACTTTTTATCGCCGGATTGTAGAGAAGGAAGTAGTGGCTGAAGTGAAGCGTGCGTGGGCCTATTATCTTTATGCCTATAATCTTCGTTCCTTGTACAATGACCAGAATAAATGGGCTGAACAGTTGCAGCGCATCGGCGAGTTGCGTTATCAACAGGGCGAAATTACGTTGCTGGAAAAGAATATGGCCACCACGATGGCTGCCGATTTAAAGAACCGGCTTTTTCAGTCTCAGGAAGAAGAAAAGTTGGCTTTGGCACGTTTGAATTGGGCATGTTATGCCGATTTGTCCATTGTGCCGGCAGATACCGCTTTGGTACAATTCCCGGCAGATATTGAGGCTCCGACTTACTCGGAGGCGCATTTGAGATATTTTCAGAGTCAGGCAGGTGAAGCGAAAGCACAACTCAATATAGAGCGCAGCCGTTTCTTCCCCGAACTTTCTTTGGGATATGTGCGTCAGGATATCTTGCCTTTGAAGGGGTTGAACTCATGGATGGTCGGTGTGTCGTTTCCCATTTATTTTTTACCTCATCACAGCAAGGTGAAGCAGGCAAAGGCGGCTGCTTTCATTGCCCGGACGGAGGCGGAGGCAAATACGCGTAACCTATATAATAAGGTATCTGAGGCGATAGCTAACCTGCGCCGCCAGTCCGAGAGTCTCCGTTATTATACTTCTTCTGCTTTAAAGGAGGCGGATGAACTGATGAAAGTGGCAAGCTTGCAGCTCCGCCACAGCGAAACGGATATCACGGAATTTATTCAGGCCGTCAATGTGGCGCGGGACATTCGTCGCGGATATATTGAAACGGTCTATCAATATAATATAGCAGCTTTGGAATACGAACTATTTAAATAAGAGATAACAATGAAAAAGATAACATTTCCCATCATGCTGGTTTTGCTGGCGGCATGTAGTTCAAACAATGAATCCCGGCAAATGGAAGAAACGCTTACCACGGTGGTAACTGCCGATGAAGTGGTGCCCGACACTGTGCAGGTGGATGCGGTCACTTCTGCCACTTCCAAGCCCAATCAAGTCTCCTTTAACGGTACGATGGTTATTCCTCCGCAACGCATGGCCACGGTTTCGCTTACAATGGGCGGAGTAGTGAAAAGCACTTCTTTGTTGCCAGGTGAGTCGGTGGGTAAGGGGACAGTTCTCGCCACTTTGGAGAACCCGGAATTCATAGCCTTACAGCAGACTTATTTGGACAGTCATGCCCAGACTGAGTATCTGGAAGCCGAATACCGCCGTCAGAAAGCTCTTTCGGCCGAACAAGCGGCTTCTCAAAAGAAGTTTCAACAGAGTAAGGCCGATTATTTGTCTATGAAGAGCCGGATGGAAGCTGCTGCGGCCCAGTTGGAATTATTGGGTGTGAGCCCCTCAACGTTGTTGGATGGCGGTATCCGTCCTTATCTACAAGTCAAGGCTCCCATTGCCGGCTATGTGGCAGATGTGGAAATGAATGTGGGCAAGTATATGAATGCCGGCGATGCTCTGTGCGAGATAGTCGATAAGAGCCATACGCTGTTGAGGCTGACTACTTATGAGAAAGATTTGGCGGATATGAAAATCGGAAGTCCCGTCCAGTTCCATGTCAACGGCATGGGAAAGACAGTCTTTAAAGCCACTTTGATTTCTATCGGTCAGAAAGTGGACGAGGATACGCGTTCGGTGGAAGTCTATGCGCGGGTAGATACGGTGAACAGTCAGTTCCGGCCGGGTATGTATGTGACGGCAAGGATTATGAAATGAATGAATTAACTTGTATCTTTGCAGTATAAAGGCAGAAAGAATGAAGAATCGCTATACATTATTTATAATTGTGGTGTCCATCTCCGTGGCAGTCCTTATCCACTTCCCGGAGTTGGTTTCCCTTCTTGATATTCTTGAAGGGGCAACGCTGTTCCCGGAAATGGAACCCATTGATGTGGCGAGTGAAGTGTGTTTCACTTTCATCTCCCTCATTATTCTGTTTGAAGTAAATACATTGCTTTTCCACTTTAACCAGCCGGCGATAAAGATTACATGGCAGAAAATGCTTTTTTCGCTTGTACTTACTTGGATACTGAGCAGTCTGTTGGGCAAATGCTTTGTCTTTCTGCATCACACGTTCGATATTCCTGCCATCGATGCCATGGTGCATCACTATCTTCATCCGTTGCGCGATTTCATGATGACCTGTACAGTGTCGGGCAGTTGCTATATTGCTTATCTCATTCGCCGCCAACAAGAGGTAGTGGTCGAGAACCAACAGTTGCAGGCAGAGAATATCCTCAATCAATACGAAGTTCTGAAAAACCAGTTGAATCCGCACATGCTCTTCAACTCACTCAACACGCTTCGTTCGCTGGTGCGTGAGGATCAGGACAAAGCACAGGAATATATCCAGGAACTTTCCCGTGTCCTGCGTTATACACTGCAGGGCAATGAATCGAAGAGTGTAAGTCTGAGAGATGAAATGGAGTTTGTTTCCGCTTATATCTTCTTGTTGAAAATGCGTTTTGAAGACAATCTTTCTTTCGATATCCGTATCGACAGACAATATGATAATCACCGGCTCCCTCCCATGGCGGTGCAAATGCTGATAGAAAATGCCGTGAAGCATAACGAGATAAGCGACCGTCGTCCTTTGGCCATTCATGTATATACCGAAGGAGAGGAATTAGTCGTTACCAATCCGGTGCAGCCCAAACTGACCGCCACTGCCGGAACAGGTGTCGGGCTGGCTAATCTGGCAAAACGCTATCATCTGCTTTATAAATGCGAAATACAAATCACGGAGAATGAATATTTCACAGTGCGTATTCCCTTAATTCCGAATGCTTTATGAGAGCTATCATTATCGAAGACGAAAAAGCGGCAGTCCGAAACCTGAAAGCACTGCTGCAGGAGGTGAATCCCGGGATAGAGGTGGAGACTTCGCTCGACAGTATTGCATCGTCATTGGACTGGTTTCATACTCACCCCATGCCCGACTTACTGTTTATGGACATCCATTTGGCCGATGGTTCGGCTTTCGAGATATTCGACCGTTTCGAGATTACTTGTCCCATCATCTTTACCACAGCGTATGACGAATATGCGCTACGTGCTTTTAAAGTAAACAGTGTGGATTACTTGTTGAAACCTATCGGTAAAAACGATGTGGAGCAAGCTCTCCATAAGTTGGAACATCTGCATACCCCCGAACATGGAAGTGCAACCGGAGAGAGTTCCTTGTTGCAGTTAATCCGTTCGTTGAAAAGACAGGAAAGTTATAAAACCCATTTCCTTGTTCCGATAAAGGGTGATAAATTGCTGCCCATATCCATTGATATGATTCTGCTTTTCTATATTCAGGACTGTAAGGTGAAAGTGGTGTTGGCGGATGGCAAGGAGTACAATTTTCCCAAAACGCTGGATGAAGTGGCGGAGTGTGTCAATCCTTCTTTATTCTTTCGGGTGAACCGTCAGTTTCTTGTTTCGCGTGAGGCAATAAAGGATATTGATTTATGGTTTAACAATCGTCTGTCTCTCAATCTGCGTTGCAACGTTTCGGAAGAGAGGGTGTTGGTAAGCAAAGCCAGAGTGCAAGAATTCAAGGATTGGTTTTCGAGCATTTAGGTCATCCGAAGAATAGGTGGGGAGGGTAACCCCAAACAATGCCCATTGTTTGCGAAAGTTGTTACTACAGTTTGAAGAAACTGTCACTACTGTTTTAGAAAGTTCTCTTGAGGTTTTTGATGGCTCGTAATCCGTTCATTGACCGTATCCGAGTTGGAATAGTTTATTTTAGGTATGAGGGCATGAGAACATCAGCGTATCAAACTTTTTATTGATTGAAGACAGATGCTTATCCCCGCTAATTTTCTATTGTAGGTAACTTATAAACTCGTCCGGATAAAACACATATATATGTATAGGCTTACGCGTATATACGTGTAGCCGGATGCCTACGTGCACATTTAAAAAACAGACAGTTCACGCTGGATGCTGCCAAAAGACCTTGAGGTTCTCAAAAAAGCTCGGTATGTTTTCAAAAAACCTCACCATCTTTTTAAAAAAGCTCGGTGTGTTTTTCACGTAGGGACAAATTGCATCCCCCTCCCCTCACTAATCCGGTCATTCCTTCTTCTCCGTTCATCCTTACATTTTAATTGGAATATACAGATAATCAACTGCTTAAGAATGACAGGACATCCCTTCATCCTCATTTCAGCCGTGCTTTCCACGTCCCTTCACAATCTGCCTTCAGTAATTCCCTGTGTATTTTTTACACATCTTTTGAGCCTACCGCTTTCTGTAGGGGCAGACCCGTGTGTCTGTCTGAGAACAGTTCACTTTAAGCTATCGGGCGGACACATGGGTCCGCCCCTACAGTAAATGAAGGCGTTATAGAAAAAGTTAAGTGTCCGTTTTTACAAACGAAAGGAGGCAGAAGGGGCGGTTCCGGGATGCCCGTTCACTGCCGTAAGTTGCATCAGTAGGGCGTTTCAACGACTAATGAAAGGAGGAAGAAAGAAACAGATTTCTGCTTGTAGGGCGAAAAAGCGCAGTCGCTTTTTATGGATTCAGTTATTGAGAGACAAGTCATTTGTTACTTTTTATCTTGTCAGCTGTTCATCGACCGCCGGATAGAGGAAATACCTTACATCTTTTCCTTCCGTCAAAGCCCGGCGGATAAAAGTAGAACAGATGAAATGATATTCATTTATTAGGAAAAATGGTAGATATTTTGTTTCTTTGTAAAAGAGATAAAGACTGAATTATGAAAAAGAACAAGGAAATAGTGTTGAATGCAATTAGAAGTACTTTGAGGCAGATAGCTCCTGTGGGAACAAAAGTTGTTCTTTTTGGTTCGCGGGCTCGTGGAGATGCTCGCGATGATTCAGATTGGGATATTTTAATCATACTCGACAAAACAAAATTGGAGGCGGACGACTATGATAATATTTCATATCCACTCAGAGAATTGGGGTGGAGATTAAAGGAATGCATTAATCCGGTGATGTATACTCTTAAAGACTGGATGAAGTATAGTTTCTCGCCTTTTTATCACAATGTAACCAATGAAGGAATAATATTACTATGAGTATGAACATGGATGACATAGAAGCGATTGTTTTTTATCGTAAGCAGAAGTCTCGTACGACACTGAAAGAAGCAGAAGATATGATAGATAGTTCTCATTGGAATTTAGCTATCCAACGGTTGTATTATGCATCATTTTATATGGCATCTGCTTTATTGCTGAAGAATAAGATTTCTGCTCAAAGTCATAATGGTGTGGTTAGCCAATTAGGTTTCCATTTTGTGACTACGGGAAAGTTGGATAAAAGTGAAGGTCGATTATATTCACGTTTGTTACAAAATAGAATAACCGGTGATTATAATGATTTTTTTGACTTTACAGAAGAGGATGCTGTTGCATTGTTAGAACCAACCCGAAAACTTATAAATAAACTCGAAAAATTAATAGAAGAGAGCGAGTAGAACCATTATAGTTATTGTGTTTCTATCTCGTAATCCGTTCATTGACCGCCGGATGCAGGAAATACCTTACATCTTTCCCTTCCGCCAAAGCCCGGCGGATAAAAGTAGAACTTATTTCCAATAAAGGAGTATCGACCAGCTGTACCGAGGGAGGAAGCAGGGAGGAATCAATCGTGTATCCGGGGCGCGGATAAATCATAATCCGATGGCGTTGTACTATTTCGTCGGAGTGATACCAACGCGGAAAGATAGCCCAATTATCAGCCCCGATAATAAGCGTAAACTCACGCTCGGGATGGGCGGACTGTAAAGCATCGAGCGTATGTATCATATAAGAAGGGCGGGGAAGATGGAACTCAAAATCAGAAGCGCGGAATTTGGGATAATCTGCGATGGCAAGTTGCACTAACTCCAGCCGCAGACTGTCATCCCATAAATCCGTTTGTTCCTTTAAAGGATTGTGTGGAGAAACCAGAAACCATATTTCGTCCAGTTCACCATATTCACAAAGGTAATTGGCCAAAGCTAAATGCCCGATGTGAATAGGATTGAATGAACCTCCGAATATTCCTGTTCTTATTTTGTTCTCTTTTGCCATACTTTAAAGTTCCAAATCTGTATGATGGCAACGATAACCATAATGCCGGCAATGATATGTTTCTGCATGGAGATGGCCATTACAGCCACGGCCAAGGCGGTCAGCCCGATAATGACACAGAGTATCATCATCCGTAGGGCTAATCTTTTGGGGTCTTTGATTATCATCTGTTTATTTTGCAATAAAGTCTTGAATTACTTTCAATGTCTCTGCTTTGGCTTTCTCCAACTCGTCGTTTACGATTACCACATCAAACTTGTCGGCAAAGCTCAGTTCAAACTCTGCTTTGGCAATGCGGCTTTCAATCACTTCCGGTGCGTCTGTCCCCCGGCCTACCAGTCTGTTGCGAAGTTCTTCTATGCCGGGAGGTTGGATGAAAAGTGATAAAGCCTGTTCACCGTAAAACTTTTTAATGTTGCAACCGCCTACTACATCTACATCGAAAACCACATTTTGTCCGGCTTCCAACTGCTTCTCCACCTGCGCTTTCAGTGTGCCGTAAAAACGGTTCTCGTACACTTCTTCGTATTCCAGAAACTCATTGTTGGCAATGCGCTGCTTGAACTCTTCGGGGGTGAGGAAAAAGTACTCCACTCCGTGCTGCTCTGTGCCGCGGGGCGGACGGCTGGTGGCAGAGATAGAAAATGCCAGATTCAGGTCCTGTGTCAGCAAATAATTGATAATCGTCGATTTGCCGGAACCGGAAGGGGCTGAAAATATGATAAGCTTACCTTTTCTCATTTACATAACGTTTAATACTTGTTCTTTGATTTGTTCCAACTCGTCCTTCATCTGCACTACGATGTTCTGCATCTCTGCATGGTTGGACTTGCTGCCCGTGGTGTTTATTTCACGTCCCATTTCTTGGGCGATGAAACCGAGCTTTTTGCCTTGTCCGTGGCCGCCTGCCATTGTCTCGCGGAAATAATTCAGGTGGTTGGACAGACGCTGTTTCTCTTCGTTGATATCAAGTTTCTCAATATAGTAAATCAACTCTTGTTCCAGGCGGTTCTTGTCATAGTCCACGTTGATGGTCTTTTCGAGTGCATCCGTAATGCGCTCACGGATTTTTGTCACACGCTCCGTCTCATACGGCTCGATAGACTTCAACAAACGTTCGATGTTGTCGATTTTCTCATTGAATTTCTTTTCGAGTGCCGCACCTTCCTGCTTGCGGAAATCTACCAGATGAGCGATAGCTTCTTCCACCACCTTGCGCACCGCTTCCCATTCTTCTTCAGACAGTTCCTGTGCATCGTCTTTGCTCATGATGTCCGGCATACGGAGCAAGGTAGACATGTAATCTGTCGGCGGGTATGTGTATCCGAGTGCTTCGGCTAAGGTTCTCATCTGTTTGTCATAGCTCTGTGCCAGTCCGATATTGATTTGTGCAGCTGTATCGGACACCTCTTTCTCTATCCATAAACTGAAATCCACCTTTCCCCGTTCCAGTGATTTGGAAATCATGTTGCGAATTTCTATTTCCTTTTCGCGGTACAGTGGTGCAATGCGTGTTGATAAATCCATAGCCTTGCTATTCAGTGATTTAATCTCTACGTTAATTTTTTTATCTCCGAATGCGACAGTTGCTTTGCCGTATCCGGTCATTGATTGTATCATAACTAATGTGTTTTTTTGCAAAAGTAGTGTTTTTATGGAAATGAAGTATAAATAAAAGTGTATATTTGCACATTATATTATATAAGTATAGCATTATGTCGTGTATTTTGCATATTGAAACATCAACAGAGGCCTGCTCTGTTGCCGTTAGCGAAGATGGGCTGGCGGTGTTCTCCAAAGAGGACTTGAAGGGACCTTCACATGCTGTTCAGTTGGGCGTGTTTGTAGATGAGGCGTTATCGTTTGTGGACAGCCGCGGTCTGCCGTTGGATGCAGTAGCCGTCAGTTGCGGTCCCGGTTCATACACCGGTCTGCGCATCGGCGTCTCTATGGCGAAGGGTGTTTGTTACGGACGTAATCTGCCACTCGTAGGGCTTCATACGTTGGAGGTGTTGTGTGTACCGGTCTTGTTGTATCATGACTTGCCCGAAGACGCATTGCTTTGTCCGATGATAGACGCACGCCGCATGGAAGTGTATGCCGCCGTTTATGACCGTGCACTGGAAGTGAAGCGTGAAATAGCGGCCGACATAGTAGATGAGAATTCCTATCTGGAGTTCCTGGATGAACATCCTGTTTATTTCTTCGGCAACGGAGCCGCCAAGTGCCGTGAGAAGATTACACACCCCAATGCACACTTTATCGATGAAATCTACCCATTGGCAAAATGGATGTTCCCATTGGCTGAGAAAGCGATTGCGAAACAGGACTTCGAGGATGTGGCATACTTTGAACCTTTCTATTTGAAAGAGTTTGTTGCTTCTAAACCCAAGAAGCTTTTATAATTTATAAATCAAAATCATATATTTATATACATGGAGTATAATACCCAACAACGAAGATTACCCCTTCCCGAATATGGAAGAAGTGTGCAGAACATGGTAGACCATGCTCTTACCATCGAAAATAAAGCTGAACGCCAGCGTTGCGCCAATACAATTATTAATATCATGGGCGGTATGTTTCCGCATCTGCGCGATGTGCCCGATTTTAAACATAAGCTGTGGGACCATTTGGCTATCATGTCCGATTTCAAACTGGATATTGATTATCCTTACGAAATAGTGAAGAAAGAAAGCCTTGAAGTGAAACCGGAGGTATTGGCTTATCCGCAGAAACGCATCCGTTACCGCCATTATGGACACATATTGGAGAATATGGTGAAAAAAGCGGTGGAGTATCCCGAAGGGGAAGATAGAAAGCATCTGATTTCATTGATTGCCAATCAAATGAAAAAGTGCTTTGTCAACTGGAATAAAGATAGTGTGGAAGACCAGAAGATACTGGACGATCTTCGTGAATATTCCCAGGGAGCTATCAACCTGTCTCCCGATGACTTGCAGCTGTGCGGACAACGCACGTATGTTCAGCGCAGGCCACAGCAAAACAACGGACAGCGCAGAATGCAACAGAATAATAATCAGAGAAGAAAATATTAATTCTTAAAACTTCGATATCATGGCTTCGTTTGTAATAGAAGGTGGACATAAGCTACACGGCGAAATTCATCCGCAAGGCGCTAAGAATGAGGTTCTGCAAATTCTTTGTGCCACATTATTGACTTCTGAAGAAGTTACAGTGAATAACATTCCCGACATTCTGGACGTGAATAACTTGATTCAGTTATTGCGTGAAATGGGGGTCAAGGTATCGAAAACAGGGATTGATTCTTATACTTTCAAGGCCGACTCGGTGGATTTGAACTATCTGGAGAGTGATGACTTTCTGAAAAAGTGCTCCAGCTTGCGTGGATCGGTCATGCTGGTTGGTCCGTTAGTGGCGCGTTTCGGCAAAGCACTGATATCAAAACCCGGAGGGGATAAGATAGGCCGCCGCCGTCTGGATACTCACTTTATCGGCATTCAGAAGTTGGGGGCCTGCTTTGATTATGACGACGAACGCAGCATTTTTACTATCGGAGCTAAAGAACTGAAAGGGGCGTCTATGCTGCTGGATGAGGCTTCGGTGACCGGTACTGCCAATATTGTGATGGCAGCGGTTCTGGCAAAAGGCAAGACTACTATCTATAATGCCGCTTGTGAACCTTATGTGCAACAACTTTGCCGTATGCTGAACTGCATGGGGGCAAAGATAACGGGCATCGCTTCTAATTTGCTCACCATCGAGGGAGTGGAATCATTGCATGGATGCAGTCATACGGTGTTGCCTGATATGATTGAAGTAGGCAGTTTTATTGGTATGGCGGCCATGACCGGCAGTGAACTTACCATAAAGAATGTATCTCATGAAAACCTGGGTATCATTCCCGAGAGTTTCCGCCGTTTGGGTATTAGGGTAGAGCAGCGTGGGGATGATTTGTTTATTCCCGAACAGGAGCACTATCAGATAGAGTCGTTTATCGACGGTTCCATCATGACGATTGCCGATGCTACTTGGCCCGGACTGACACCCGACTTGCTGAGTGTGATGCTGGTAGTGGCTACGCAGGCAAAAGGCAGTGTGCTGATTCACCAGAAGATGTTCGAAAGTCGATTGTTCTTTGTAGATAAACTGATAGATATGGGGGCTCAGATTATATTGTGTGACCCTCACCGTGCAGTGGTTATCGGCCATGACCGTGGTTTTCAGTTGCGCGGCGGAAACATGACTTCGCCTGATATACGTGCGGGTATCGCTTTGTTGATTGCGGCAATGAGTGCCGACGGTATCAGCCGCATTCACAATATAGAACAGATAGACCGGGGATATCAGAATATAGAACAGCGATTGAATGCCTTGGGAGCGCGAATCACAAGAATTTAAAGTTATGATTAAGAAAAACGAAGTTTTTAAGATAGGGCTTTTTAATAAACCTCACGGAGTAAAGGGAGAACTTTCTTTTACCTTTACGGACGATATATTCGACCGTGTGGATTGTGAATATCTGGTATGCCTGCTTGATGGCATTTTCGTTCCGTTCTTTATCGAAGAATACCGTTTCCGCTCCGACACTACCGCTTTGGTGAAACTGGAGGGAGTGGATACATCCGAAAAGGCCCGTATGTTTACGAATGTGGAAGTTTATTTTCCCAAGAAATATGTGGAGGAGGACGATGAGACGGACGATATCCCCACTTGGAACTTCTTTATCGGATTTAAGGTGAAGGATGTCCGTCATGGCGATTTGGGTGAGATTGTGGCGGTGGATGACAGTACAATGAATGTGCTTTTTGCGATAGAAAAGGATGGAGAGGAAATTCTGCTTCCTGCCCACGAAGAATTTATTCGCAAACTGGATAAGAAGAAAAGACTCCTGACGGTGGATGTACCCGACGGACTGCTATAATATATATTAAGGTACGCGCGCGTAATAATGAAGAAAAAGAGAAGAAAAGCATTTTGGCATAATATTAAGTTTAAGTATAAACTGACTATTACCAATGAAAATACGCTGGAGGAAGTGGTGGGTATCCACGTTTCCAAGCTGAATGGTTTGTCATGGTTGCTTTCTGCCGTGACGGTTATCTTTCTGGTTGCCGCCATTATTATTGCCTTTACCCCGCTGCGTAACTACCTGCCCGGATATATGAACAGTGAGGTGCGAGCCCAGATAGTAAGCAATGCCTTGCGTGCCGATTCTTTACAGAAGATGCTGGAACGGCAGCAGTTGTATATCATGAATATTCAGGATATCTTTAGCGGAAAGGTACAGGTGGACACGGTGCAATCCATTGATTCGCTGACAGCTATCCGTTCGGACTCATTGATGGAACGTACCCGCCAGGAAGAGGAATTCCGTAAGCAATATGAAGAATCGGAACGTTATAACCTGACGGCTGTCAATAATAACCCCACAGCTTCGGGCTTGATATTCTATCGTCCTACACGCGGTATGATGTCTTCCAACTTTGACCCCGATAACAAACATTATGGAGTAGACATAGCGGCCAATCCCGATGAAAGTGTGCTTGCCACATTAGACGGAACGGTGATTCTCTCGACCTATACGGCAGAGACGGGTTATGTGATACAAATACAGCACGGACAGGATTTTGTATCCGTGTATAAACATTGCGGTTCGTTACTGAAGAAAGAGGGGGATACGGTGAAAGGGGGCGAAGCCATTGCCTTGGTAGGCAATACAGGTGAAAAAACAACCGGCCCGCATCTTCATTTCGAATTGTGGAACAAAGGGCGTGCCGTCGACCCTTCGAAATACATTGTATTTTAACAGATTATGAAAAAACAAATAGCTATATTAGGCTCAACGGGCTCTATCGGTACGCAGGCTTTGCAAGTGATAGAGGAACATCCCGATTTATACGAAGTTTATGCTTTGACAGCCAATAACCGGGTAGACTTGCTCGTCGAACAGGCCCGTAAGTTTCTGCCGGAAGCAGTAGTGATAGCCAATGAGGAAAAATATACCCAGCTGAAAGAGGCATTAAGCGATTTGCCTATCAAGGTATATGCCGGTGCAGATGCGCTTTGCCAGATAGTAGAGTCGCAACCTATTGACATCGTTCTGGCTTCGATGGTGGGGTATGCGGGTTTGCGGCCTACCATGAACGCCATAAAGTCGGGGAAGACCATCGCTTTGGCCAATAAGGAAACTTTGGTTGTGGCCGGTGAACTGATTAATGCATTGGCCAATCAATACAGGACACCGATTCTTCCTGTCGATTCAGAGCATTCGGCCATTTTCCAATGTCTGGAAATGAATACTCCGGTGGAGAAGGTGATATTGACCGCTTCCGGAGGACCGTTCCGCACTTATACGATGGAGCAGTTACAACAAGTGACTAAAGTGCAGGCCCTGAAGCACCCCAACTGGGAAATGGGGGCGAAAATAACCATTGACTCTGCTTCGATGATGAACAAAGGTTTCGAAGTGATTGAAGCGAAATGGCTCTTTGGAGTCCGCCCGGAACAAATAGAAGTAGTGGTTCATCCACAGTCGGTTATCCACTCTATGGTACAGTTTGAAGATGGCGCAGTGAAAGCCCAACTGGGTATGCCTGATATGCGCCTGCCCATTCAGTATGCTTTTTCATATCCGGAGCGTGTGAAGTCGTCTTTTGAACGTCTGGACTTTGCCAAAGTTACCGACTTGACATTTGAACAGCCCGATACCAAACGCTTCCGCAATTTGGCCTTGGCGTATGAGGCTCTGCATCAGGCAGGAAATATGCCCTGTATCGTTAATGCGGCAAATGAAGTGGTGGTGGCTGCATTCCTGAAAGATAATATTTCTTTCTTGGGCATGAGTGATGTTATCGAGAAGACAATGGGAAGAGTGGCTTATATCAAGGAACCTTCTTATGAGGACTATGTGGCAACCGATGCAGAGGCACGCCGCATAGCCGAAGAACTGATTATAAATAGTAAATAATAAAACAATAAATAAAATTAGATGGAAACATTTTTAATTCGTGCTCTCCAACTGGTAATGAGTTTGTCGTTACTGGTCATTATCCACGAGGGGGGACATTTCCTTTTTTCGCGCCTTTTTAAAGTAAGAGTAGAGAAGTTCTACATATTCTTTGACCCGTGGTTCTCTTTGTTTAAGTTTAAACCCAAGAACAGTGATACCGAATATGGTATCGGATGGGTACCTTTGGGCGGTTATGTGAAAATTTCAGGTATGATAGACGAGTCTATGGATACCGAACAGATGAAGCAACCGGCACAACCGTGGGAATTCCGTTCCAAACCGGCATGGCAGCGTTTGCTTATTATGATTGGCGGGGTGCTGATGAACTTCCTCTTGGCTATCTTCATTTATTCTATGATTCTGTTCCATTGGGGAGACTCTTATATTTCATTACAGGATATGACTTATGGTATGAAGTTTAACGAACGCGCTCAGGAAATCGGCTTCCGCGATGGTGATATCTTGCTGCGTGCCGACGAACAGCCATTAGAACGCTTCGGTATGGATATGTTGCGTAGTGTGGCCGAAGCGCGTACGGTGACTGTGCTTCGTGACGGGCAGGAAAAAGAAATCTATATGCCCGAAATCAGCCTTTTGGATATTGCTAAAGAAGAACCGATGTTTCTTGATATATTGCGACCGAATGTGGTGGATTCTGTGATTGCCGGTGGTCCGTTGGCGATGGCTGGAGTGCAGAAAGGAGACACCATTTTAGCTGTTGATAATATGCCTGTCGGCAGCTGGAATGAATTTACTGAAAAATTGGAAGGCTTCCGTTCGGATGCCGAAACCAGCGGAGCGGAATATGCCGAGTTTTCCTTGGTTTATTCGCACGGAGGGGTGCGTGATACAGCTGCAGTCCGTACGGATTCTTTGTTTATGGTAAGAGCAATTTCCACGCCGCTTGATTATAAGGTCACTACCCGTCAGTTTAATTTCTTTGAGTCCTTCCCGGCAGGAGTCAAATTGGGAGTGAATACGTTGAAAGGTTATGTGAACGACATGAAATATGTCTTCACCAAGGAAGGTGCGAAGAGTGTAGGTGGTTTCGGAACGATTGGAAGTATCTTTCCCACGGTATGGGATTGGCATCGTTTTTGGGAGATGACAGCTTTCTTGTCTATCATTCTGGCTTTTATGAACATCCTTCCTATTCCGGCTTTGGACGGCGGGCACGTTTTGTTCTTGCTTTATGAGATAGTGGCACGTCGCAAGCCGAGTGATAAGTTTATGGAATATGCACAGATGGTGGGTATGTTCTTGTTATTTGCATTGCTTATTTGGGCTAATTTCAATGACATCATGCGCTTCGTGTTTTAAACAGGGCGAAGACTTTCCTCATACATCCCCCGGTGGTTGGGTTTAACCTGACGGCCGGGGGATTATTTTTTATCCTGATAGAAGGGCCATATAAGGGGGGTACCTCCGCATACGTTTCGAACTTCCTAACTCGTTTCATTAGCCGGACTAAGCCTTTTCGTCCTTTCGATTATGCCTGTCCGTAAGTCGAATTACTACAGTCTCCGGCAGTGGACTGTATAGTCCATTGTAGTGGACCGTACAGCCCATTACGGTAGACTGTAGAGCCCACTGCCGCAGTCTGTAATAATCTTCCGTTTAAAAGGCCTTGGCTGAGCCTATGACACGGCTTACTCTTCCCTTTGTTTTGATATGATTGTTAAGGAATTGTGAATCAACCTGAAAGCCCTGTGGGTGATAAGCGTGAACTGTGAGTTACAATGCCGGTACCAGGTCAAGTGGTCGCCTGATATACTTCATTTACAATGCCTTGAAAGAATCTGTATTTTTACATTGTAATATTGGAATTTTCTCACAATATGGAGCCCACACACTTTTTGACTTGAGTCGGGACTAATGCATTTGCAGAATCATTCAACGTCAAAATCAAAGCGTTCAGAGGAGTGAGGGATATTCCATTCTTTATTTTTAGATTATGCAAACTATCTGCTTGGATTTGACATGCCCACAGGGGGCGGATTGACCCGAAAGGAGGAGGAAATGGAAGAGGGGATAAAATAAAAAAAGAGCGATAGTTCTTTATTTCGAACCCGCCCACGTCTTGAAGAACCCCCCTCATAAAATATGGGGTTCTTTTCATCTTTCTCGTCGTTGTCGTTGTTGTTATCCCTCTGCTCTTTTACTTAAAAAACAACTCTTTTAATACCTATAAAACTAAATTCCTGAAAACTTGCAATTCTTTCAAACCTTAAATTAATCTCTAATACCTTTTTTAGTATCCTTGTTTAAAACAATCTCTTTTTATTTACCTAAATCTAATACCTTTTCTAATCTTTACCTTATTACTTAATACCTTAAAAGAATTCATTATTAACTTAACTGGTAGTTTCACAACCACATTGCAAAGGTACGGCTTTTCTTGAAAATAGCAAGCATACGCATGCCGAAAAACATAAAACGGCCCATTTTCATGATATAAATCAAGAAAATGGGCCATTTAGGTTTCTTTTGTGTTATCGTACACAGATGATACGTTGGTTGCTGCTGCCCCTGAATTCTAAGTAAGGAGAGTATAAATCCTGCTCGAAACGCCCGTCTACCAATACATCGATAAAGTCTATTGCTGATTTTAACAAAGGTGAGGCTTCTATTTGTTCAATCGTGTAGCCTGTGTAGCACCAAATGTTTAATCCGGTAGCTTCTTTTATTTGTTGGGACAAAGCACGGAATTCTTTTGGAGAATAGAGGGGGTCGCCTCCCGAAAATGTAACGCCGTCCAACAATGGGTTGGCATTAATCTCGCAGATGATTGCTTCTATCTTTTCCTGGGTCAATGGGGTGCCGGCTTCTGGAGCCCATGATTCCGGGTTTTGGCATCCCGGACAGCGGTGCCGGCATCCGGCCAAATAAATGGAGTAGCGGATGCCTTCACCGTCGACTATGGTTTCGGGGTAAGTAAATAGCAAGTTCATATCAGGTTATCCGTGTTTCACGCGGTCACGTTCCTCTGCGCGTTTGGCTGAGTTCCAAGTGCTGAGGTCGCCCGTCAGGTATCCGGTAATGCGGCGCATACGCAGAATGTTTTCGCTTTGGCAAACCGGACATTTGTCATAAATCACTCCTTTGTAGCCGCAGGCATGACAAGTATCTACCGGATGGTTGATAGAGCCATAGCCGATGCCTTCGTCATGCATTACTTTTACTATCTTGGTAATGGCTTTGATATTTTTCTGTGCTTCACCGTCCAACTCTACATAGGTGATATGGCCGCCGCGTGTGATGGCATGGAACGGAGCTTCCCGCTTGATTTTATCAACAATGGTAATGGGCTCTTTTACGTCTACGTGGAAAGAGTTTACGTAATAATCATTGTCTGTTACGCCGGGGATATTACCGTATTTGCGTCTGTCCATGCGGGTGAAGCGTCCGGAAAGCCCTTCGGCCGGAGTTGCAAGAACAGAAAAGTTCAGTTGGTACTTTGCTTTATAGGCGTCAGCCACTTCGTTAATTTCCGATACAGCTTCGTATAGTGTATCCCATGCTTGTTGGCTGTGCCCGTGACTTTCACCGTAAAGAGCCATCATTGCATTGTGTCCGCCGATAAATCCAATGCCTAATGTACCTTGTCGCAATACATCGCCCACTTGGTCGTTGGGAGCGAGTTTTCCTCCTCCTTTCCACACATCGTTGCCCATCATAAATGGGAATTGACGTGCCAGGGCGGTGCGCTGGTATTGGTAACGACTGTAAAGTTGTTCGGCGATAAGCTCGGCCATTTGGTGAACGCTTTGTATAAACAGTTCTTTAGCCGTACGTTCGATGGCTTCTTTCTTTCCGGATTCTTCCATGCTTTCTGCTTTGATACGCGCTTCGATAGCCAATCGGGGCATGTTCATCGTTGTAAACGACAGGTTTCCGCGTCCCAAAGATGTTTTCTCTCCGGCTACATTTTCATATACGCGTGTGCGGCATCCCATGGTTGCGAGCTCATAGCGATAGCGTTTCGGGTCATTGGCGTCCCATTTCTCATTCTGATTATAAGGGGCATCCAAAAACATGAAGTTTGGGAAGAGTGCTTTTGCCGTGGTACGGCAAGCCTTTAGAAATAAGTCGAAGTTAGGTGCCTCGAATTGGATGTTGCCGGCTATGGCATCGTCGAAGTTGGCCATTGCCTTTTTGTAATCTTCTTCCGAATAAGAAACGCCATCCTTTATCTTAAAAATCTGGATGGGGAATACCGGCACTTCTCCCCGGCTGCCGAGGCCTTCAATTGTAGCTTTCAATAGTTCTTCTATTACCATACGCCCTTCTGCCGAAGTGTCTGTCCCATAATTGATAGAACTGAACACCACTTGATTTCCGCCACGGGAGTGCATCGTATTCAGGTTATGGATGAATCCCTCCATTGCCTGATGAGTGTCTTTGCGGGTCATGGCCAATGCTTTCTCTTCTATTTTTTTCAGTGCATCCTCATTGGGCTCTTTGCCTTCCACTTCGCGGTAAAAATCCGTCAGAGTCTGCAAATGTTTGAGATGAGTCTTGCGTACCCCTTTTGCCATAAAGAAATCGAAAGCCGGTATAGCCTGACCTCCGTGCTGTTCGTTTTGGTTAGTCTGGAATATGATGGTTGCCAATGTTGCGTAGCTCTGGATAGACTGGGGGGTGCGGATGCTGCCGTTCTTGGTGCGGAATCCGCGTTCGAACAAGTCTTTCAGGTCATATTGGATGCAAGTGGTGGTCTTGGTCGGATAATAATCCAGGTCATGAATATGTATATCACCTAATTGGTGCGCCTCGGCAAATTTCTTCGGCAATAGATATTTATATGTATAGTCTTTGGTTACTTCCGATGCAAAGGTCATCATCTGCCCTGCCGGAGTATGGCTGGACATGTTGGCATTGCTGAGGTTGACATCGTTTTTGTCAATAGCCACAATACCGTCCATGATATGTTTCATTTGGGTTTTACGGTCACGCTCCGTATTTCTCCATTCGCGGTAAATAATATATTTCTTGGCCACTTCAGGGCGTACCTTCATCAGTTCCTTTTCCACTAGGTCTTGAATCTCTTCGACACTGATGGTAGGAGAGGTGAAATTGCTGATTACCCGCATAGTGATATCAGCAATAAGTTTCTCTTCATTGTCTATTCCGGTTGCATGGAATGCTTTGCCGATTGCATTTTTAATTTTACTGATAGAGAAGTCTTCCCGCTTCCCATCTCTTTTGATGATACAAATCTCAGCGTAATTCATTGTTTGAAAATTTAATTGTTTTAAATAAAAGAACTAGTTGTCCCATGAGGCAGGTTTTCTGACTTATCTCTCCCCTGAAACGCCTTCCCGCAATGCTTCGCAGTGGCATCTTGTTTCGGTTCTACGAGAATTACAGCAGCGGGTACTGTCGCCGATTTTCACAGCATTCCCTTTTCGGAGCGGTTAACTTCACCTTCATTGGACGACTGCAAAGATATAACATTTTGGAAAACTTCTCTCTTAAAAAACGAAAATAAGTTTCCCGAAATGGATAACTTCTTGATGATAGGGACGTTATAGAATGTACCACAATGCTATCATGTGGCAGATGGTTCCACCTAATACAAAGAGATGGAAAACAGAATGCATATAGGGCAGTTTGTGGAAAGAATAAAATACAGTACCGGTGATGTATGAGATACCTTCGGCAATGAGCCAATATATAAATAAGGAAGGTACATGGTCACATAAAGGCTTGAAGGCAACAAAGATGCTGCATCCCATTGCTACATAACAGATTGTTTCCAGATAACTGTGTTCCTTCAGTCTGCAAAAGCAGAGCGTGGTTCCGACGAGTGCACACAGCCACACAAAACAGAATATTCCCCATCCCCAATAACCTGCTTCGCGCAAACTGACCAGCATGATAGGAGAATAACTGCCTGCAATGTGCAGATAGATGGCAGCGTGGTCGAATTTGCGCAATACTTCTCTGTGTCGGGTACCCGGCCGGCTGGAATGATACCAGGTGGAAGTGATATACGAGGCAAGCATGCCGAACAGATAGAGCCACATTCCTCTCACTGCCCACATGTCTCCACTTTGCAAGGCAGTATGCAGCAAATACCCTCCGCCCATGATACCTATCAATATACCAATGCCATGTGACACGGCATTCGCCCATTCTTCCCCTTTAGTGTAGTGTATTGCCAATTTATTTATAAGTTTTTAGGTGTCAGCTTCATCTGTTTTGCTTTTTCCAGCATGAATTCAAAAGCGGCATCGTGTTCGTTTGGAATCACGCCATCCAAAATAGCATCTTTGATGGCACTTTTCAGACTGCCGATTTCACGGCAAGGCTTCATGTCAAATATGCGCATGATTTCTTCTCCGTCTACCGGCGGTTGGAAATTACGTATGCGGTCTTTCTCTTCCAAGTCTTTTAGTTTCTGACGCACTAGCTTGAAGTTATCCAGAAACTTCTGTTTCCGCGCTTCATTTTTTGAGGTGATATCTGCTTCGCAGAGCATCATAAGATCGTCAATGTCGTCTCCGGCTTCGAACAACAGACGGCGTACGGCCGAGTCGGTCACCACATCATCGGCAATCACGATAGGACGCATGTGCAGGCTGACCAGTTTCTGTACATACTTCATCTTTTCGTTCATCGGCAATTTCATTTTGCGGAAAATATCGGGAATCATCTTTTCGCCGATGAAATTATGATTATGGAAAGTCCATCCGATGCGGGGTTCCCATCGCTTGGTCTTGGGCTTGCCGATGTCATGCAGCAGGGTAGCCCAGCGCAGCCATAAGTTGTCGGTATGTTTGGCTATATTATCCACCACCTCCAGCGTATGATAGAAATTGTCTTTGTGTGCACGGCCATTTCTTACTTCTACGCCTTGCAATGCCGAAAATTCGGGAAATATGAGTGGCAATAGTCCGCAACGGTCCAGCTCAATGAAGCCTTTAGATGGGATGGGGGCAAGCAAAATCTTGTTCAGTTCGTCGGCGATACGTTCTTTCGAGATGATATTGATACGTTCCTTGTTACGCGACAGCGCCTCAAAGGTTTCGTCGTCAATATAAAAATTGAGTTGGGTGGCAAAACGGATACACCTCATCATGCGAAGCGGGTCATCGCTGAAAGTGATGTCCGGGTCGAGTGGGGTACGGATGGTACGTTCTTTCAAATCATCCATTCCGCCGAATGGGTCTACCAGTTCGCCGAAACGCTCTTTGTTGAGGCATACCGCCATTGCGTTGATGGTGAAGTCGCGTCGGTTTTGGTCATCTTCCAACGTGCCGTCTTCTACTATCGGCTTACGGCTGTCATGACTGTACGATTCTTTTCTGGCACCGACAAACTCCACTTCCGTATCTCTGAACTTCACCTGTGCCGTTCCGAAATTCTTGAAAACAGAGACATGTGCGCCACGTCCCAGTTTCTTGCCGAAAGCCTGGGCAATCTCTATACCACTGCCCACCACTACTACATCTATATCTTTAGAAGGGCGATTTAAAAATATATCTCGTACATAGCCGCCTACCACGTAGCATTCCAATCCCAATTCATCAGCTGTTTCGGAAATTAGAGCAAATATTTTGCTATTAAAATGTTCTTTCAATTCCATATTCATCTTAAAGAGCTGCAAAAATACGATTTTTTGTCCATGATAGGAGAAAGTAAAGCAATTAAATTGTATTTTTGTCCTCATATAAAACGTTTAAATACATGAAAAAGATAGGATTAGTGGCATTATTTGCCTTATTACTGGCGGCTTGTGATGATGGCGGCGAAAAGAAGGCTCAAGTGCATTTGCAAAATGCGGAAACAGCATTGAAGCAAGAGAACTTTAATGAAGCCAAGTTGCAGATAGATAGTATCCGCATTTTATATCCGAAAGCTTTTGAAGCTAGAAAGCAGGGAATCAAGTTGATGCAGCAAGTCGACTTGAAGGAACAGCAGAAGAGTCTGGTTTATCTGGACAGTATGATGCAGGTGAAGCAGGCTCAGTTGGATTCTGTCAAAGGTAACTTTGTATTGGAGAAAGATACGGCCTATCAGGAAGTAGGCAATTATTTCTATCCTACACAGACGGTAGAAAAGAATATCGGCCGTTCTTTCCTTCGCGGACAAGTGAATGAACAGGGTGAGATGTCTATTACCTCTATTTATTGTGCCGGTGGAAAGTTACATCATGCTGCTGTGAAAGTTAGTGTGGGCGATACTTTTGCCGAGACTCCTGTTTCTAAGGATAGTTATGAGACCACGGATTTGGGGCGTGCCATTGAAAAAGCTGATTATAAAATGGGGGATGACGGCGGTGTTATCGGGTTCATTGTTGCCAATAAAGACAAGAATATCCAACTTCAGTTTATTGGTGACAAGACTTATAAAACAGCCATGCAACCTAATGACCGTAAAGCGATTGCCGAGTTGACCGGTTTGGCGCGTATTTTGTCGGGTATGGAACAGATACGGAAAGATAAAAAAGAAGCCATGCTGAAAATAGAGTTTGTCACCCGCAAAATGCAGGAAGACAAACCGGAAGAAAATAAATAGGCAGTTCAAGTATTTTGCTGCAGCGATAAACACATGAGGTTTCCGATGCAGCAAAATGCTTTGTCGCACTATCCCTTTTATAATCTTTTCAGAGCCAGCTTAATCACTTTCTCGACTGGGGCGCTTGGTTCTTCCTTCAATATAGCTGCCACTACCTTTTGTGAAGCAGCCTGTGCAAATCCCAGCATAGTCAGCGCAGCCACGGCCTCGTCATGAATTTCGGAATTGGCAGCACTCGCAAACATTTCACTGTTGACTGTTTCCATGCCGGAGGAGGCTATCTTGTCTTTTAAATCGACAATGATGCGTTGGGCCGTTTTCAGTCCGATACCCTTGACTGTCTTCAACAGTTTGTCGTTTCCTGAACTGATTACCCCGCATAACTCGGAAGGAGAAAGAGCCGACAAAATCATTCTTGCCGTATTTCCTCCAATTCCCGATACCGAGATTAGCAATAAAAACAATTCCCTTTCCTGTTTGGTAGAGAATCCGTAAAGCACGTATGCGTCTTCACGGATAGCTTCATAAATATAGAGTTTGGTACGTGTCTGGTTTTGAATGGCCGAGTAAGTGTTCAGCGAGATATTGATTCCATAGCCCACCCCGTTACAATCTATCACAGCCATTGCCGGAGTAACCTCTGCAATGTCTCCTTTAATATATTCTATCATGATTTTTTTGTTTGTAGTTTACAGTTCTTTGCAAAAATAGGATATCTATCTTTTAAATTATAAGTTAGGCAAGAATATTTTTAAATTATTAGGTTTGGAAGAACAAAAGAGTGAGGCAAAATGTTTATTTTTGCACCTAAATAAAAGATAATAGTAAACTAAAACCAATAAAAGATGAATAAAATTAGAGCAGCCGTCGTTGGATACGGAAACATTGGTAAATATGTAGTGGAAGCTTTGGAAGCAGCTCCTGATTTTGAAATCGCAGGTATTGTTCGTCGTAATGGAGCCGAAAACAAACCGGCAGAACTGGAAGCATACGCTGTAGTTAAAGATATAAAAGAATTGAAAGATGTAAATGTTGCTATTCTGGCTACTCCGACTCGCAGCGTAGAAAAATATGCGAAAGAGATTCTCGCTATGGGCATCAATACGGTAGATAGTTTTGATATCCATACACAGATTACCGCACTTCACCGTTCGCTGGACGAATCGGCCAAAGCAGGCAATGCCGTTGCCATCATTTCGGCAGGATGGGATCCGGGAAGTGACTCGGTGGTACGCACCCTGTTGGAAGCCATTGCTCCGAAAGGCATTACTTATACCAATTTTGGTCCGGGCCGCAGCATGGGACACTCTGTAGCCGTTCGTGCCATTGCAGGTGTGAAAGATGCGCTGTCTATGACTATTCCTGTAGGTACAGGCATTCACCGCCGCATGGTTTATGTGGAACTGGAAGAAGGAGCGGATTTCAAGACTGTTGAAGCGGCTGTCAAGAACGACCCCTATTTTGTCAATGATGAGACACATGTCATCCAAGTACCTTGTGTAGACGACTTGAATGATGTAGGTCATGGCGTTAATCTGGTTCGTAAAGGTGTATCGGGCAAAACTCACAATCAGTTGTTTGAGTTTGATATGAAGATTAATAACCCGGCCCTGACAGCTCAGGTACTGGTATGTGTAGCACGTGCCACGATGAGACAGCAACCGGGATGCTATACAATGATTGAAGTTCCGGTTATCGATTTGATGTATGGCGACCGTGAGGAACTGATTGCACATTTGGTATAATATTCAGTATAATGTTCAAGGATGAATAAAATGCCTATCATCTTTGAATGAAACACCCCCTTTCAGTTGTATATAAATAGCGTATTTTTGTAAATAAAGTACAAATAACTTAATAATAATGACAATGAAAGGGCGTGTTTTTTATTTTTTTATGTGTGCATCGGTGTTTTCGTCATGTTCTGACCACAAGGATATCTATAATCCTGATAATTCTAACAAGCAGTATGAGGAGAATTGGACGAAGAAGTTTGGCGATATAGATTTGAATCACACTTGGAATGTTGCTACACTGGCTGATGTCAGTGTCCATCTGGACGAAGACGCATCGGTCGATTTCTTCTATATTGATGGAGTCAAAAATTATAATCTGGCTCACTATGAGTTGAAGGCAGGGATTTCTTCTTTTTCTATGGATGTTCCTCAAGGTATAAAAACCGTTTACGCTGTGAAGAGTGGAGGCAGAAACAATCGGGAACTGGCTGTTCCGGTGGGAGATGATGGTCGGATTGATGTTGTATTCCGGACTGTTGCGAATCCTAGAGGCTTGGTTGAGTCTTTAAGTCCGCAACCAAGGCAGAAAGTTAACTTGCTGAATGCCGCGGATTATACAGGGTTTGCTGATGCGTATTATGCAGCTAATGAATGGAAAATCCTTGGAAACATAGGGAGCGCCCAAGTTGATTATTTACAAACGGACTTGAGCGGGTATCCCTATACTCAGGCTATTCTTGAAGAGTTGAATAAAGCTGAGGGTAAGGAATCTGTGTTGTCTAAATATGCAAATGATTTTTCGGCAAAGACTACCAATGCTGGCGAAATCTCGTTGGTCGTATTGTCACTGCAAACTTCGGCAAATACGGCAGTCGGGTATTTTTATACATCAGAAAATACAGAAGCAGCTATGAAGGCTGCCCCCAAGTATATTTTAATGCCGGGGATAAAACAGTTTGGTAAAGGAGCGACCCTTAATCTCACCTATTATGGTATGAATGGCGATGAGACACCGACATTTACTTTCCCAAAAGATTTGTATGTCCACTTTTTCTTGTTGCGGGGGGCCGGCAACAATGACTTGCTAATACCGGGTAATAAGAATGAGAAACCCAGTCGATATGAAATAAATGGTCTTTATCAATTATATTCGTCTGGTGAATTGAATACGGTGGCTTCTGGGAAAGGCGGATTTAAGGAAGTGTCAGTTCTGGCTAATTTCTCTACTTTTGGTTCCGGACTGGAAGATGGCGTGAATATTTTGTCTTTTGAAGATTGGCCGCGAGGTGGAATGGTGGATTGGAACGACTTTGCATTTATGTTAAACGGTCCTTTCAAGTCATTCAAAAGATTCCAGGAAGAGTTTGACTGGACGGTTGTTTTCGAAGATTTGGGAGATACGGATGATTTTGACTTCAATGATGTGGTGCTGGGAGTCAAGCATTTGAAGAAAGGACAAATATTTTCTGATGGAACAAAAGTTATCACTTCTTCGGCACTTGAAGTATATCTTTGTGCGGCGGGGGGTATGTTGCCTGCTTCAGTGCAATATGATGGGAAAACGATTTGTAATGAAGTCCATCAGGCTTTCGGAGTGTCCACAGGGACAATGGTCAACACGACCGGTCTGACCAAGGACTATGTCTCATTGGCGCATATTGAAAATGTCGATCCGAACTTTTCTCTGACCAACGATGCTAATAAATTCAGCATTGTAGTAAATGGGAAGACAAATGTCTCATTCCCCCAAAAAGGGGCAGTTCCACAGGCCATTTGTGTAATGGGTACTTGGGCATGGCCCACAGAACGGACCAGTATAGCGGATGCTTACACAGGCTTTACCGACTGGGTGGCTAATCAGTCTGCTAACCCCGATTGGTATAAAACGCCCAATGCCGGAAAGGTGGTTACAGAATAAAAGCAGATGATTAGATATGGCTGTTATTTGTAGGGTGTTGGCCCTTCAAAAATAGTGCTTCCATGTCTTGAATGTGATATTAATGCATATAATTCAAAATCTCTTCTCCGATTTATTTCGGGGAAGGGATTTTTTTATTTCCTTTGCGCTTATATAATAAACAAAGAAATAAAACAATGATAGCTAGTATTCTGTGGGATGTAGATCCCGTATGGTTTAAGGTTGGCAGCTGGGAAGTGCGTTGGTATGGCTTGATGTGGGGGCTGGGATTTGTCTTGGCTTATGAGATTGTAGGTCGGCTTTTCAAGAAAGAAAAGTATCCCGATGACTGGGTAGACAAACTTTTTGTTTATTGCATTGTCAGCACGGTGATAGGTGCCCGGTTGGGACATTGTTTATTCTATGAATGGGATTATTATTCGGTGCATCCGGTTGAGATATTAAAAATTTGGAAAGGCGGGCTGGCAAGTCACGGAGGAGTCTTTGCCATTATTCTCGCTCTCGTTTGGTACTCTAAGAAGGTGACGAAGAAAAGTGTCTGGTGGTTGTTCGACCGAATGATTCCGGCAGTTGCAGTGGTGTGCTTCTGCATCCGTTTTGGCAATTTGATGAATTCTGAAATTTATGGATATCCCACTACTTTACCATGGGGCTTTGAGTTTGTGCGTTCGCGTGAATGGCACCAGTTATATGAAGGCTTGCCCTGTCATCCAACCCAGATTTATGAAATGCTCTATTGCTTGGTGGCGGGCGTCACTGCATGGGTGATGTATCATAAATACCATTTGCAGAATCGTGTGGGACTGATTACCGGGGTGAGTCTGCTCATTTTCTTTGGCTCACGTTTTGCATTGGAGTTTATGAAGAACCCGCAAGTGGTGGAAGAAACAAATATGACTTTGAATATCGGGCAGTGGCTGAGCGTACCTTTGATATTATTGGGAGCGTATCTCATCTATAAAAGTAAAACGGCCAAAGCGTAGATGTCGGTAGATTAATCAAAAGTATAGGTGAATTATTCAAGTGAAAATAAATGCTTGAAAACTAGATGCTTATGTGCTAATTTAAAGGCTTTTCCTTTGCTTAATCATTTTTATATTTCATATCTTTGTACGAAATATGATTAACTTGAAACAGGCTATTATGAAAAAAAGCATCTTTTTATTATTATGTATCTCTGTATTGTTTTCTTGTACAAAGAAAGAAGACTTCTTTGACCCTCATCACATCGACGAAGAAGCAAAAGAGAATTTTCCGGTGGAGAACATTGACCCTAATCATAATTGGGAAATGGCAGGTGTAGGCAATATGACTGTCTCTATAAAAGATGGTACGGGGGAAACCTATAAAATACAGGTTTGTACCGATAATCCTTTAAATATTGATAATAGTGCACGATTATTATCTGAACAGACAATCAAGGATGGTGAAAGCAAATCTTTTTCTTTTGACATGCCTTTAGCACAAGATTATTTGTTTGTGGTAAAAGAATCTGCAGATTATTCAAGAGTGGTTATTCCTACAGTGCTTGAGAATGGTAAATTTACTGTCAATATAGGTAGTGGAACAAGAAGTCTTCGAGGTTTTTCCGATGCTCAACCCAAAGCTCTTTCTATAAATTATTCATTGAGCAACGATGCCTTTAATTGTCCTGACAATGCAAAACAGATTTCACCAGCAAAAGATGTTTGGGAAATTATGACGTTAACTGTAACCGGGAATTGTTTTATAGATTCGCCGATGACTTGCGAAAGGATAACCATGGAACCTAATTCTCATCTTTATATAAAAGCAGGCGGAAGTTTAACAGTTGAAGTCTCTAAAGGCAATTCTAAGCAGATATATTACTATAATGACTTTCTTGCTTTAAAATCGACTGAATCTATTAGTATATTAGCCGGTGGCTCTTTAATTTGTAAAACGCATCGTGGTATAGACCTTTCCGGTGGAAATCTATATAATCAAGGTGAACTAAAAGTTATAAATGGAAAAATAGATAATTACGCTCCAACCAGTGGTATCATTATGAGCTCAGGAAGTGTTTATAATGAAGGTAGTATCGATGTGAAAAAAGAAGATATTTCTATCAGTGGTGGACAATTTATTAATGCAGCAGGCGGTAAGATCAGTACTATGGATAATGATCTTGATTTAAAAGTTACCTCAAAAGGTGAGTTCCATAATCAGGAAGATGCATTTGTTGCAGTTGATGATACGGAAATCAGCGGAGGTGTTTGGCTTAATGAGGGCGAATACAAGACAACGGAAATGGATATAACAGGTAGTTCTGCTAAAATTCAGAATAATTGTAAATTATTGGTCGGAATTGACCATCAAGGTGATGGCGAGTTTGAATTAAACTCTTCTGTGACGTTTGAAAACTCCGGTTATGTGGAATGTAAAGAGGCAGAGTGGGGACAAGGTCGTATCTTAATGACCTCCGGCGCTATCTTTAAAGTTAGCGGAAAGGCTGAATATTATTCTAATTTTACAATAGAGGGACCAACTACAGGGAAGGATGCTTATTTAATAATGGAGCAGGCAAAATATAAAGAAAGTAGCGGTTCTAATAATGAGTATAAAGGTAATTTGACAATTGTATGTGATAATTATTTTAGTAATTCTAAAGCAGATTTACCTCTTCCTATTAATAAACCTATTGCGGGTTCGAACTCAATCAAAATAGAGCTGCCTACTACAGAATGCAGTGATGGTCATCATCAGGAAGTTGTTCCTCCAACTCCTGTTGCAAGACAAGTCTATACATACGTTTTTGAAGATATGACCCGTGAAGCCGGTGACTTTGACTTTAATGATGTGGTGTTGAAAGTAACGGTTCCCGATGAGTCCGGTAAGGCAACAGTGGCCTTGTTTGCGGCCGGTGCAACTAAGAATTTGTGGGTAGGATATAAAAACAACGATTTGTTTGGAGAGGTTCATACAGCTATGGGATGTGAACCCGGAACTTTAATAAATACCGGCAGTGGTCCCAATGTCGCTCCTGTAGAAAAGGAAATCACTATCGCCGGTACATTAATACAGAATGGAGATTTTTATATATATGATGAAAATAAGATAGAAATACATATTGCTTCTATGGTAAGTCCGGAATCTACTTATCCTCCTTATGGCCTCTGTATTCCCGGTGACTGGGAGTTCCCGAAAGAACGCAATAAGATAACCGGTCTTTATCGTTACTTTGAAAACTGGGTGCAAGATTATACTGTTTGTACCAGATGGTATGAAGAACATATGCAGGAGTTCAAATCAGCCTGGGATGCTGCTAATGGCGAATACCCTTATGCTGATAAGTGATTTTAAAACTAAACATAAGTCTGCATAGATAATGAATATATTTGGCTGATTTAATAAAAAACTACCATTTCGAAGAAAAGGGCTAAAAGCGGTCATGTTGACAACTTTTAGCCCTTTTAAGTTGATGGTCTGTGTCGAGATGGGATGATTTCATTCAAAAGTATTGGTAAATCAATCAAAAACTTAAGAATCAGTGAAATACCTTCTTCATTTTTGTTTTATAATAATATAATATTTACTTTTGTTCACTCTAACACTTATTATGATATGAAGAAATTATTGATTCTAGGGATGGTACTTGCTGCATTTGCTTCGTGCACAGACCATAAAAGTTTGTTCGATTCAGAACGAGTAAAGGAAGAAGCAAAAGAAAACTTTCCGGTGAAGGACGTTGACCCTAACCAAGATTGGAACATGATGGCAGTACGCACCTTGGATGTCACTATGGATACGAACACCGGAGCTAGTTATACTGTAAAAGTATTGACTGATAATCCTTTTAAGGCAGACAACGATGCGCGGATACTTGCTGAGGCAGAGGTGAAAGACGGTACTACAGTGAGTTTGAAATTTGATGCCCCATCAGCAATGCAATATGCTTACGTGATGCGCCAAATGGGGGATAAGGATTTTGTGGTGACCGTTGCAACCCTTAAAAATGATAAGTTTGTAGCTGCTTTCGGACGTTCTACAGCCCAGCGTGCGGCTTCTGCACGTGCTACTAATATTGAAATAGATAATTTGCCTGATAATGATAAGGACTTTATTTGTCCGAGTGGTGCTAAGGGAGTGACAAAAGGCGATATTGGCAAACATTTGAAAGCTGGTTCTTATTTCATCTCAGAGGATGTGACTACAGATAAGATAAATTTTGCGGACGGTGTTGTATTGTATATAACGTCCGGGTTTACTTTCACACTAACCGCTGATAAAGTTGACAAAGGAACAATCATAGTATGTGCCGACGGTACATTAAATATTGAAAGAACCGAAGAAAATGACAAAACCTTTACTTTAAAAGGCTCTATCTATAATAAAGGAACTGTCGATATTCACGCAGATGAGTTTAGCATGCAGAATAAAGAAGCCAGGCTTATTAACTATGGAGCAATGCAGGTAGCAGCTGATTTTGAATTTAAAGCAGGCGAGTTCTATAATGGAGAGGATGGACGGTTTTCGGTCGATGAAACATCGATAGATAGTAATAGTACTGATGGCGCCAATGAGCACAAATCAAGTGCTACATGGGTAAATGATGGCTATTATACTTGTTATGAGTTTGAAGTCTCTTCAGGGTATCAACTTCAGAATAATTGTAATTTATATCTTGGTGAAAGCTTTGAACTGGAAGGCAATAATGGCAAGGATGTTATCTTTAATAATAGTGGGTTTATTTTTAGTGAGGAAAGTGCTAAATTAAAAAATGCAACTTTAAATATGGCCGGTAAAAGTATCTTTAAAACTCAAAGTCTGGAATTTGAGAATAGTGTTCGGCTGAACAGTGATGCAAGCGTACAGGATAAGGACAAGCCTTTGCTGCTGTGTGTTGAAGGAGCCTCTTATGATGATGATAAGGGGGAACTTACAATGAGCGGAGTTACCAATGTGACATGTGGAAATGACTTTTTTGAACCATGGTCCGCCTCCGGTCATGCATTATTGGTGAATGCAACAGTCGGGGACAATGCGCAGGGTTGTAATCCGGAGTATGAGAATGGAGCACCGGATGTAGAACCGGATTTGGGTATTGTGACTTATGCATTTGAAGATATTACCACTACTGTCGGCGACTATGATTTTAACGATGTGGTGCTGAAAGTAACGGTTGTGAAAGATGAGGAGGTCACAGTTGCATTGGCGGCTGCCGGAGCAAGCAAAGAACTGTCTGTCGGTTGTAAGGTAAATGGTCGGGATAATGTGTTGTGGGGCAGTGTGCATGAAGCTTTAGGGGTATCGGCTGGTACAATAGTCAATCCCGGTCCTTCTACATGGGAAGAGATGCCTAAACAAACAATAAAAAACATAGAAAGTCTCGCTGACGTAGTCTTTTATATTTATGAAAAGAATAACCCGGATTTAAGAGTTTATATTTCACAGGATGACCCTGAATTTATAAAGGGTGATGTGCCTTTTGCTTTATGTATTCCTACAGACTGGGTATATCCGGCAGAGCGCCAGATGATTAATGAGAAATATGGAGACTTTGGCGCGTGGGGAGCTCATAGAGATTCACATCAAGATTGGTATAAAACACCGACCAAATAAGAGGGGGGGGATAACCTTCTTGCGAGAAGGGTGTGTCGAAACGCTCATAAACTAAAAATCACCCTCGCCACAGACAGTTGTAGCGAGGGTGATTTCGATAAAAGGGAAGTTTTGACATCTTCCTTGTTTTCATAAAAATCAAACCTGCGGAAAGAGGTATGGCGGTGTATTAATTAAGCCTCCGGCATTGCCCTGTACATCACGTGCGGAGTCCGTCCCTCTCTTGTTATCCTCTTGTCGTTGTACCATCGGCGCAGTTCGATGCCCGCCTTTGTCTTCAGCAGTCCCGTAAGTTTACAATACTCCTTGCAGTTAATGACGGAATGTTCCTTCAGATAGGCCGTCAGTAATGCAAAGCGTTCTTCTTCCGAATATTGGGAGGAAGAAATCCGGAAACCATATTCCGCGCGTTCTAATTCGCCTTTGGCACGTATCTCTTTGCGAAACTGCCGGGTAGGTTTGAACTTCACGTTGTCAAAGTGTACCGATGCAGCGCGTATCTCGTGCTTGTCTGTCACCTTGCGACAGGTCAGGGTGGCGGAGAAAGTGCCTAGCTCCCCCAGTCTCACGTTATAACCGTCTGCCAGATAATTGGCGATAATACTTTCCAAATCACAGAACAGGCCTAGAACCGTTCCTTCCTTGATGGTGGAGCGTCGGGCTACGTCCTTAGCTAAATCTGTCAGGTCTTTTGTGCCCGATACTACAATTTGTGGATACAGGGTGGGCTGCTCCTTGTCCCCCTGTATGTCGGGAGACGTCTTGAAATCATACTTTGCTGCCATGCTAATGCTTTTTAATAGGAGAATTAAGTTGTTTATTCCTGAAGGCTAAGGGTTTTCTTCCTAAGGGCTTTTATAATCTGCTGCAATGGATTGTATAGTCTGCTGTAATGGACTGTACGGTCTACTGTAACGGACTGTACAGTCTGTTGGCGGAGTCTGTCTTAGTATTCAGTACAAAAGTACTTAATCATACCGTAAAAACCTATTAATCTGCCGAGAAAAAGAGTTTAGGGGTTGTTAAAGAGAAAAAGAAGAACTAACTTTGTCTTGAACAAAAACAGATGGATTATGGCAAAAGGAATACCTTACGGAGTGTCGGATTTCAGCCGATTGGTAGGCCAGGATTATTATTATGTAGATAAAACGCATTTTCTACCTCTGATAGAAGATATGGCAAACTATCTCCTTTGGGTTCGTCCGCGTCGTTTTGGGAAAAGTGTATTCCTTACCATGATGCGTGCTTATTATGATATGTCGCAAAAAGACCGTTTTGAACAATGGTTCGGCAATCTGTGGATAGGCAAGCATCCCACCAAACTGCAAGGCGTTTATCAAGTGCTTTACTTTGACTTCTCTAAAGCCAATCTGGGCAGGGGAACATTGGAAGATAATTTCAATGATTATTGCAGTGTGCAGTTGAATGATTTCTTCAGTACGTATGCGGAGTATTATCAGAATGAAACGGATTTTGACCGGATAGTCGCTTCCACCGAAGCTTCCACCAAGTTGCATTGGCTGGAGGCCACGGCTCGGCGTTTGGGACATTTGCTTTATTTGATTATTGATGAATATGATAACTTTACCAATGTCATACTGAGTGAACAAGGCAAGAACCTTTTCCGTGACTTGACCCATGCCAGCGGTTTTTACCGGGAATACTTCAAGCAATTTAAAGGTATGTTTGAACGTATTTTTATGATGGGAGTGAGTCCGGTGACGTTGGACGACCTTTCCAGCGGATATAATATTGATTGGAATATCAGTACTGCTCCGCAGTTCAACATGATGATGGGATTCAGTGAAACGGAAGTGCGCGAGATGTTTCGGTATTATCAGCAGGCAGGTAGGTTGGAAGGGGATATCGACGAAATGATTCGGGAGATGAAACCTTGGTACGATAATTATTGTTTTGCTGAGGAAAGTTTAAGAACCGACCCGAAGATATTCAATTGTGATATGACATTGTATTATTTGCGTCATCGGGTGATGTCGGGAGCTTCTCCGAAAGAAATGGTTGATAAGAATATTCGCACGGATTATAGTAAACTCAAGATGCTTGCCCGGCTCGACCATGAAAATCAGGAAGGGGAGGACCGCATGAGCACTATAGAGGAGATAGGGGCGAAAGGAGAAATTCTGGTGAACCTGCATACCTCATTCCCCGCTGAGAAGATTACCCAAACCGATAATTTCCGGAGTTTGCTTTATTATTATGGTTTGCTTACAATGTGTGGAACCAGAGGTGACCGCATCGTGATGTGTATTCCCAATAACTGCGTGCGTGAACAATACTTCGGCTTCCTTCGTGAGTATTACCAGCAGCATGGAGAAATTTATCTGCCTCGTTTGAAAGATTTAATTGATGATATGGCTTTTGACGGAGATTGGAAGCCTTTGTTTGAGTTCATTGCCAAGGCTTACCGTGATAATTCGGCTGTCCGCGATGCCATAGAGGGGGAACGTAATCTGCAAGGCTTTTTTAAAGCATATTTGGCGTTGGCCTCGTATTACTTGGTGCATCCCGAACTGGAAATGAATTATGGTTATTGTGATTTCTTCTTGTTGTCCGACAAGCAGCGTTATCCCGAAACGAAACACAGCTATATTATGGAACTGAAGTATGCGTCGCGTACAGCTACTGAGGCTGAGCTGGAGGAGCAAGCCTGCGAAGGAAGACGGCAGTTGGAACAGTATAGTCGGGACAAAAAAGTGTTGCTCGCCGGCAGTGGAACTGACTTGCATTGCATCTTGCTTCAGTTTAAGGGCTGGGATATGGTGAAATGCGAAGAAATAAAATGCTGATTGCATCGGGGTGAAACTTCAGTCCCGACAGTTTCTTTCACAATTTTCTTCGATGAAATGGCGGTTTTTGGACGCGTGAAGCGTGAAAGGACTTTCGGAATGACTTCTGTTCACTAAGAATGTTACATAATTGAGCACTTTTGTTACAAGGAAACAAGAGTGTTATCCCATGCAACAAATGTTTCAAAAGTGTTGTGAGACAACCCTTACCTTTGCCTCAGAAAAACTTCTAAAAACATTTAATGCTATGAACAAGAATCAGCGAATGAACAGAATGGGCGCGCTCCTTATTATATGGGCAGCCGCTTGCTTGAACAGCCACGCACAACAAGACTCAGCCAAAGTCGTCTCTAACTCGAAGGAAGAAGGCAATCGAAATGTCATGCTGAATGCGGCCAGTGCCAATGGCCCACGTGAAATCTCCATCGGTCTGCCCGGCGGCGATGTGAATGTACTCGAAAACGGTTTGCCCGTGGTCTATAATTCAAATCCCCATAATGTAAACACGCACTGGCGTGGAGACAGTAGCTTGGGGCATACCGGACTGCTTAAAATATCCGAAACTGCCATTACTACCGGAAACATCGGTTATGCTGTGAACTCTTTTACCGAATTGGGACTGAACAAGGCTAAGGATTTCAATGGCGTGCTGAATTATAATACCAATCACTTTGGCAAACAGCAGTTTGATTTCAACTTGAACGGAAGCATCGGCAAGGACTGGTTCTACAGTGGAAGTGTCTATCAGAATTTTGACCCGGGTTCGTTCAAACTTCGCTTTGCACAGTATCAGGACCGCACACAAATCTATAAGTTTGCTTTGACAAAGTTCTACCATGAAGGTCGCGGACAGTTGTCGGCCATCTATCATTACAGTAATAGTCACTGGCTGTCGAATGCCACTACCGGTGCGCCCTTTATTTATGTGGGTGACGGCAGTGTGAAGGAAATTCCCGGATTCGGACTCGGCACTTCTTCCTATCTTCCTAATGTCTCGGACATTGTTTATATGGATATGCGCACAGGTGAGATGAAAAAGACAAGCCTTTATGATGCTACTGCCAGCAAAGGCAATCAATTCACATTGCTGAACCGTTACAAATGGGATAATGGCTTGGAGTGGACTGTGAATATGAAATATGACCATGCACTGGGCTCTTATCTCTACCAGACTCCCATGTCGATGGAGAAGAAAACAGTGGCGGACGGCTACAGCCGGAAGGCATTGGACGGAACGCTGACCCCCTACGAAGGGTATGTGCAGAGCCGTATGTCGTGTTTCAACCGGGGTAGCATCGATGAGTTCTTCTTTACCACCGAACTGTCACGGAAGTATGACAACATGACTTGGCGCGTGGGCTTGAACGAATGGTATTATGATGTGGACTATGCTTCAAACACCACGATGTACGACCATACGGTAGAAGAATATCCTCAGATTCTTTACAGTGCCGATACCAAAGACATTCATCATTATGGTGATACTCCATATTATAATCTGAATCAGAATGCTTCGGAATACTATAAAGGCCATGAAAATAAGCTGGCTCTTTATGCTACTCACGATTGGGATATTACTGATAAATGGAATGTGTATTATGGCGCTCGTTTTGAATACCAGCGTTTGGCAGGAAAGAATCTGGCTGTGTACAATGCAGACGGAAAAGCGGTAGGCCGTTTTGCCAATTATCACATCGGGGCGATTGCAGCCGACGGCACCAAGATTGCCCCTCGCGGTTATAGTTATGATTGGCTCAATATGGCATTCACGGCAGCCGCTACTTATAAGATGACGCAACAGTTTGGTTTCACTGCCGATTTCACTTACAATACCCAGCGTCCGAATATGTCGAACTTTGCACCTGCCGAGATGCCGAATGTAGATAAGATAACCATTCCGTTGGGACGTGCCGGTATCTATTTCAATAATGACTGGCTCAGCCTGACTTCCTTGTTCACTTATATTGCCAAGACAAATAACAACTCGACACTGAATCTGATTAACCCCAACAATGATAAGGATATCAAAGCCGCAGCACTGAGCTATGATATTGAAACCATTGGTTGGACAACAGATGCGGTTGTGAAGCCTTTCAAAGGATTTGATTTCCACTTCTTGTTTACTTACCAGAGCCCGAAATACAAGAAATATGAGACGGGGGTTACTTTCAGTGACGGAACGACTTCGGGCATCAACGCCACCGGTAATATTGTAACCGAAATTCCGAAGGTGCTGATTGAACTGGACCCGAGTTACAACATCACCAAAGACTTGAAGGTATGGGCCAGCTTCCGTTACTTCAGCAAGACGTATGCCAATATTAAGAATGCTTATTACTTTAACGGACGCTGGGAAACCTTTGGCGGCATTAACTGGAATGTGAACAAACATCTTTCTTTAAGCGGAACGGTGATTAACTTCTTGAATCAGACCGGTGCAAAGGGAAGCATTTCGGGTGCGGAACTGGTGGATAAGGAAAATGCTGTCGCTTATAACGGTGCATGGATGGCAGGAAGCTACATCCGTCCGTTCACCGTAGAATTTGCAGCGAAAATAACATTCTGATTTTTTTTATTGAGATTGTCCCACTGTAGGGGCAGACCCGTGTGTCTGCCTGGAAATGGCTTGCTTTGTGCATTCGGGCGGACACATGGGTCCGCCCCTACGGTGAAAAAAACATTCATGTAACATTTATACATAACAATGAAACAAATGTTTCAGCCGGTAAAGCGGGTTTCCACTAACTTTGCCGATACAAAAGAACAATCAAACAAAACTTTTAATACCCTATACTCCATGAAAACAAATTTCGTTAACCTTGCATTAGGTTTGGCCTTTACAGCAGGCGCAGTGTCTTGCCAGTCACCGAAAGACAATCTGACGTTCGAACATCAAGGGGATACCTTGACCATCGTACATATTGCAAATCCGTCTAAATATCTGTTGCTCCCCGTTCAGGAAAGCAGCGATGAAGGACAGGTAAAACTCGATATGGGAAGTGCGGCAGATACGGAAATGGATGTCCGTCTGGCCACAGACAATGTAGAATATTATGTGCCTTTTGCCTTATCGCAAGATGCAAGCGGCGCAACGGTGACTATCCGCAATGTGGCAGCCGATGCCCTATGCTGGGACAGCATTAAGGTCTCGGATACTTTTGATACAACAAACAGAGATAAGTTCCGTCCCGTTTATCATCACACTCCGCTCTATGGTTGGATGAATGATGCCAACGGACTGGTTTATAAAGACGGTGAATATCACCTTTACTTCCAATATAATCCATACGGTTCGGTATGGGGAAATATGCATTGGGGACATTCCGTGAGTAAGGATTTGGTGCATTGGGAGCATCTTGACCCTGCCATCGCAAGGGATACCTTGGGGCATATCTTCTCGGGAAGTGCAGTGGTGGATACAAAGAACAGCGCAGGCTACGGTGAAAATACAATGGTTGCTTTCTATACTTCGGCCAGTGACAAGAACGGCCAGATTCAGTGTATGGCATACAGCACAGACAATGGACGTACGTATACCAAATACGAGAAGAATCCTATTCTGACTCCTTTTGACGGATTGAAGGACTTCCGTGATCCGAAGGTCTTTTGGTATGAACCTGATCAAAAATGGGTGATGGTGGTATCTGCCGACAAAGAGATGCGTTTCTATTCTTCGCAGAACTTGAAGGACTGGGAGTTTATGAGTGGCTTCGGCGAAGGTTACGGAGTACAGCCCAGCCAGTTTGAGTGTCCCGATTTTGTGCAATTGCCTGTGGACGGTGACAAGAACCGTATGAAGTGGGTATTGATTGTCAATATCAATCCGGGGTGTATGTTTGGCGGTAGCGCTACACAGTATTTTATCGGTGACTTTGACGGCAAAGAGTTTAAGTGTGACACAAAGCCCGAAGTGACCAAATGGTTGGACTTTGGTAAGGACCATTATGCTACCGTTTGTTTTTCGAATACGGGAGAACGTACGATTGCCGTGCCCTGGATGAGCAATTGGCAGTATGCCAATATCCTTCCTACCAAACAATACCGCAGTGCCAACTCGCTGCCCCGCGAATTGAGCCTTTATACAAAGGACGGACAGATATATATGGCTGCCAATGCGGTGAAGGAAACGGAGGCGTTGCGTAAAGAGGTGCGCGAAGTGGGTCGTCTGACTGTAAATGGCGAGAGCCGGTTGGAGGAGCTGGTTCCCGATACAGACGGAGCATACGAACTTTCGATGGATATTACTCCGGGCGCGTCGCAGAGGGCAGGTTTCGAGCTGTTGAACAGTAAGGGTGAGAAAGTGAACATTTATCTGGATATGAAAGAACACAGATTGGTGATGGACCGCACGGAAAGCGGCATTACCGACTTGGGCGAGCCGAGCAAATTCAATGTGCACGAAAAGGAGACGGACAATCACCGCATGAAACTCTCTGTGAATTATAAGAATGATTTTGCATTGGGTACTTGGGCGCCGCTCTCTTTGTGCAAAGGCGGAACTTATCATCTGGATGTTTTTGTGGATAAGTGTTCTATTGAGATTTTTGTAGATGGCGGACGCATTGCCATGACTAATTTAGTCTTTCCGGATGAACCTTATAACACGCTTCGTTTTTATAATGAAGGAGGGGAAATGAAAGTGACGGATTTCATGATATATAAATTAGGTTTATAGTAAATAGGTTAGGTGTTCCCATAGGGGCGGACCCATGTGTCTGCCCCTACGGTGAATGAATAAGAACAATGTACAAAAAAACAATAGATAATAAAACCATGAACAACAATAAAAACCTATATGCCAAATTAATCCCGGTGATGCTTTGTTTCTTTGCCATGGGGTTTGTAGACTTGGTGGGCATCGCTTCCAATTACGTCAAGGCCGACTTGAGCCTGACGGATGCGCAGGCCAATATCTTTCCGTCACTGGTTTTCTTTTGGTTCCTTATCTTCTCGGTTCCTACAGGAATACTGATGAATAAGATAGGGCGTAAGAAAACGGTACTTCTGAGTCTTGCTGTGACTTTTGCCTCTTTGCTGATTCCTGTTTTCGGAGACAGTTATGTCACTATGCTATTGTCTTTCTCTTTGCTGGGCATCGGCAATGCACTGATGCAGACCTCTCTGAATCCTTTGTTGAGTAATATTATAGCGGGAGATAAATTGGCCAGTACACTTACTTTTGGACAGTTTGTCAAAGCCATCGCTTCTTTTCTGGCTCCTTATATTGCCATGTGGGGCGCTACACAGGCTATTCCCACTTTCGGATTGGGCTGGAGGGTATTGTTTCCCATTTATATGGTGATTGCGGTGCTTGCCATCGTTTTATTGGGTTCCACTCCCATTGAAGAAGAGCAGCCCGACAAAGCTTCCGGTTTCAAGGCTTGTCTGGCTCTGTTGGGAAAACCGTTCATCCTGCTCTCTTTCGTCGGCATCATGTGTCATGTGGGTATTGATGTCGGTACCAATACCACTGCCCCGAAAATATTGATGGAACGTCTGGGAATGACACTGGCAGAGGCAGGTTTTGCTACCAGCCTTTACTTCATATTCCGTACAATCGGTTGTTTCTTGGGAGCTTTTATCCTGCAGAAAGCTTCTGCCAGGTTCTTTTTTGCTTTCAGCGTAGTGTTAATGTTATTGGCTATGGCAGGCTTGTTTATGTTCCATACCGAAACTATTATTTATATTTGTATCGCCATGATTGGTTTTGGAAACTCCAATGTGTTTTCCATCATCTTCTCGCAGGCATTGTTTGCCGCACCCGAAAAGAAGAACGAGGTGTCCGGCCTGATGATAATGGGCCTGTTTGGTGGCACCGTGTTTCCGTTGGCAATGGGAATTGCCGCTGATGCGGTGGGACAGACAGGAGCTGTAGCAGTGATGACAGTTGGTGTGATTTACTTGTTAATATATACCTTAAAAATAAAGAAATGACCATGAATGATATTATCGTAGGAATGGGTGAGGCACTCTGGGATGTGCTGCCCGAAGGAAAGAAAATAGGAGGTGCTCCGGCAAACTTTGCTTATCATGTATCGCAATTTGGCTTTGACAGCCGTGTGGTGAGTGCGGTGGGAGAGGATAAGTTGGGCGATGAGATTCTAGCCAATTTTGACAGCAAGCACTTAAGTTATCAGATTGCAAGAGTGCCTTATCCTACCGGCACGGTACAAGTGGAGCTGGACCCGAATGGTGTGCCGATGTATGATATAAAAGAGAATGTGGCATGGGACAATATCCCTTTTACCCCGGCTTTGGAAGAACTGGCGAAAAAAACGCGTTCGGTATGTTTTGGTTCGCTGGCACAGCGCAGCGTGGTTTCCAGAGAAACAATTCATAAGTTTCTGGATGTGATGCCCGACGGGGAAGGACAGTGCAAGATATTTGATGTGAATCTGCGTCAGGGATTCTATACGAAGGAGATACTTTGCAGCTCGATGAAGAAGTGCAATATCCTGAAGATTAATGATGAAGAATTGGTGACTGTGAGCCGTATGTTTGGTTATCCGGGTATCGACCTGCAGGATAAATGCTGGATTCTGCTTGCCAAGTACAACTTGAAGATGCTGATTCTTACTTGTGGGGTAAACGGAAGCTATGTGTTTACTCCCGGCGAGGTTTCATTTGTGGAGACTCCGAGAGTGGAAGTGGCGGATACGGTGGGGGCAGGAGACTCTTTCACCGCTACTTTTGTGGCTGCTGTCTTGAAGGGCAAGAGTGTGCCCGAAGCGCATAAGCTGGCAGTGGATGTTTCCGCTTATGTATGTACACAGAATGGGGCGATGCCCCAGCTGCCGGGCAATTTTAGACTATAATGCCCGGAGAGGTTGCCTGTGAAGGTAGCCTCTTTTTGTTTTATAAACTTGTATTATTGACTGTTACCTTTTATCTTTGTTCAAACAATAACGGTGGAAAGCATGAAAAACTATGTTATGTGTATACTGGTATGCATCGGTAGCCTGTTGGTGTCGTCGTGCAGCAGGAGGGCAACGCGTTATCACATCGGTGTGTCTCAATGCAGCGATGATGAATGGCGGCATAAGATGAATAATGAGATGCAGCGTGAAGCACTTTTTTATGATGGAGTGGAGGTGGAGTTCCGTACGGCAAAAGACAATAATCAATATCAAATAAATGATATCAATTATTTTATTGACAAGAAGGTCGATTTGTTAATCGTGGCTCCCAATGAAGCGGCGGCCATCACTCCTTCGGTGGAAAAGGCGATAAAAAGAGGAATCCCGGTAGTGGTGGTAGACCGCAAGACATTGTCGGATAATTATACGGCGTTTGTAGGGGCGGATAATTATAAGATTGGCAATGACGTGGGACATTACATTGTCAGTCGCTTGAACGGGAAAGGGAATATCTTTGAGGTGACAGGGTTGGAGGGGTCTACGCCTGCCATGGAGAGACATAAGGGTTTGATGGATGCATTGGCTGAGGCTCCGGGCATAAAGAGAATCGGAAGTGTGGATGGAGGTTGGTTGCAGAGTCAGGCAAACGAAAAGACAGATTCTGTATTGCGTGCCTGCAAAGAGATTGATTTGCTCTTTGCACAGAATGACCGTATGGCAATCGGAGCTTATCTGGCGGCCAGGCAGCAGGGAAGGGAAAAAGAAATACTTTTTGTGGGAGTGGATGCACTGCCCGGAAAAGATTATGGATTGGAGCAGGTGATGAACGGTGTTTTGGATGCCTCTTTTATTTATCCTACCGGAGGGGATAAGGTGATGCAGGTTGCCATGGACATTTTGGAGAAAAGGGCTTTTGAGAAAGAGAATATACTTTCTACGGCATTAGTGGACAAGACGAATGCCCGCGTGATGCAGTTACAGACCGACCATATTTTGGAACAAGACGGAAAGATAGAGAAACTGAATGGGCAGATTGATGAATTCTGGTCGCGTTATTCGGCGCAGACTATGTTTCTGTATGCTTGTCTGGTTATTCTGATTCTGTTTGCGGCATTGCTGGCCATTATTGTGCGTGCCTATTGGATGAAGAACCGGATGAATGCGGAACTTTCTTCTCAGAAGAAGAAACTGGAGGAGCAGCGTGACCAACTTATCAGTCTTTCAAAGCAATTGGAAGAGGCAACGCATGCCAAACTAGTATTCTTTACGAATGTGTCCCATGATTTCCGCACTCCGCTTACGTTGGTTGCCGACCCGGTGGAACAGCTTTTAGAGGATAAGTCGTTGACTCCGAAACAGCTATCCTTATTAAAGGTGGTGCATAAGAATGTACATATCTTGCTGAGACTTGTCAATCAGATTCTTGATTTCCGTAAGTATGAAAACGATAAATTGGAATTGGTAAGAGCCAATATGAATCTACGGGTGCAGTTGCAGGAATGGAGCCATTCCTTCCAAACGTTGGCTTTGAAAAAGCATATTCATTTTGTATTGGAGGTGAATGATGACCAGGCAGATTATCTGATGGCACTGGATGCCGAGAAAATGGAACGTGTCTATTTCAACTTATTGTCCAATGCGTTTAAGTTCACACCGGAGAATGGAACTATTACGGTTACACTCTCTACTTTGGTGAAGGAGAGAGGTGGAAGATATGCCCATCTGGTGGTTGCTGATACCGGTTCGGGAATCTCTGTCCGATATATCCGGCATATCTTCGACCGTTTTTATCAGATTGACGTAAACCATGCAGGTTCGGGCATCGGACTTGCCTTGGCAAAGGCTTTTGTCGAACTGCACGGTGGAGAGATAACGGTGGACAGTGTGGAAGGAAAAGGAACTGTATTTACAGTGGATATCCCTATGACAGTAGTGGAAGAGCCGTCGGCAGGCCTCGTGCAGGAACCGCGCATCACACAGCAGACGGTGGTGGAGGAGCTGGAGGATATGGAAACAGAAGAGCAGATTCCGGATGAGAATAAGGAATGTATCTTGATAATAGATGACAACGCGGATGTGCGTGACTATGTGAAGTCATTGTTGCAAGGAGAATATACGGTGATAGAGGCTCCTGATGGGCATGCCGGCCTGAAGAAAGCCATGAAATATGTGCCTGACGCCATAATCTGTGATGTAATGATGCCGGTAATGGACGGACTGGAATGTTGCAGAAAGTTGAAAACAGAATTGCAGACTTCCCATATTCCGGTGATGCTGCTCACCGCTTGTTCGCTGGATGAACAGCGGATACAGGGATTTGAGTGTGGGGCGGACTCTTATATTTCCAAACCTTTTAACTCCAAACTGTTGCTGGTACGGCTTCGTAATCTGATGGATAACCATAAGCGGTTGAAACAATTCTTCGGAGATAAGACTACCTTGTCTAAAGAATCGGTAAGTGAAGTAGATAAAGGGTTTGCCAATCGCTTTAGGGCGTTGATAGAAGAAAACTTGGCGGATTCTGAGTTGAGTGTAGAGGAGTTGGGCAGCAAGATGGGAATGAGCCGGGTACAGCTGTATCGTAAAATAAAGGCGCTTACCAATTATTCGCCCAATGAGTTGTTGCGTATTGCCCGATTAAAGAAAGCCGCTTCCTTGTTGGCTTCTTCAGAGAAAACCATCTCCGAGATAACGTATGAGGTAGGTTTTACTTCTCCTTCTTATTTTACAAAATGTTATAAGGAGTATTTTGGAGAAAGTCCTACGGACTTCTTGAAACGAAGAGGGTAAATTGTAGGGGCAGACCCATGTGTCTGCCTGAATGGTACAGCAAATGTATCGGGCGGACACATGGGTCCGCCCCTACGATAAATAATTTAAATCAGCGTCGACAAGTCTTTCTCAGCTACGAAAGAGAGATTATTCAGAATAATCACTTCTCTTGCTCTGTCGGGATTATCTGTGCGGAAAATCAATATGCCTTTGTTTCCTAACAAGAAGGAATACAGATAAGTGATTCCTATTTTGGCTTCACTGAAAATGGTGATAGCGTCTGCTGCCCGTCCCGGCTGATTATCCAGTGTGATGGCGAACACATCAGAGAGCGCCACGGATATTCCAGCCTCTTTCAGCGTTTCGTATGCGCGTTTGGGTTCCGAGCAGATGATACGGTAAATGCCATATTCCACTGTATCGGCAATGGTGGAAGCAATCAGTTGTATGCCTGCTTCTTTCAATAAGTTCAATACTTTCTGTAATGTCCCCGCTTTGTTTTCAATGAAGACAGATAATTGTTGGACGGTCATAATTTTATCTTTTTAAAAAGTTTTACGTAAGTCTTTTACTCTCACTGCCTTGCCTTCCGATTTGGGCAAAGAGCCTTTCGGGACAAGTTTTACTCGCGGAGTAACCAGAATTTCATCTTTCAACTGGCGTGTAATCTCGCGGGTAAGGGCTTGCAAACGACCATAGTCGTCGGTAAACAACTGGCTGAGTTCCACTTCGATAGTCATCTCATCGTTTGATTCCATTGTTTCGAGTGTAATCAGATAGTCGCTGCCCAGCTCCTTAAATTGCAACAATACTGTTTCGATTTGTATCGGGAAGATATTAACCCCTTTCAGGATAATCATGTCATCACTGCGGCCTTTCATTCTGTCCAGACGTTTATGATGGCGTCCGCACGGACATTCTCCCGGAAGAATACGAGTGAGGTCGCGAGTGCGGTATCTCAACATCGGCATGGCTTCGCGGTTGATGGTGGTCAACACCAGTTCACCTACTTCACCATCGGGCACGGGTTCCAGCGTATCGGGGTTAATGATTTCAACGATATAATAGTCTTCCCAAATGTGCAGGCCGTTTTGCTCCTGACACTCAAAGGCTACGCCGGGGCCGCACATTTCGGACATTCCGAAGGAGTTATATGCTTTGACTCCCAACATCTTTTCGATGCGGCGGCGTTGTTCTTCAGAGTGAGGTTCTGCCCCGATAATTAATGTCTTGAGTCTGGTATCCCGACGCGGATCGATGCCCATTTCTTCCATCACTTCGTACAGGCGGGCTGCATAGCTGGGAATGGCATGCAATGCGGTGGTTCCGAAGTCAGTAATGAACTTTAATTGTCTTTTGGTATTGCCGGCAGCAGCAGGAACGGTAAGCATGCCCATACGTTCCGCTCCGTATTGAAATCCAAGTCCGCCGGTAAACATTCCATAGCCGGAGGAGTTTTGGAAGATATCACCGGGGCGTAAGCCTACCATGTAGAGGCAGCGTGCAACGGCGTTGGCCCATTCGTCAAGGTCTTTCTGTGTGTGAAGAATCACGGTCGGGTTACCGGTTGTGCCACTGGACGAGTGCAGGCGGACTGCTTTTTCCAAAGGAACGGCAGCCATTCCAAAAGGATAAGTATCGCGCAGGTCTTGTTTGGTTGTAAAGGGAATCTTGCGTAAGTCATCTAGTGAGCGGATATCTTCGGGTTTCAGATGGTTCTCTTCAAAGCGTTTCTTGTAAAAAGGAGAATTCATGCAGTGGCGGACGGTCTTTTGCAAACGTTCCAACTGTAGTTTCTCAATCTCGGGACGTGTCAGCGTCTCCATTTCCGGGTGTAAATACATAGTATCTTTCATGCTTAGTTGGTTATCAATTGCACAAAAGTAGAAAAAAATCTTATACGGTTGACAAATGGGAGAGAAAATATGTATCTTTGAACGCTTAATGAAAGATGATAATATGAAAAAGCTGATAAGTATATTGATTGGTATAGCAAGTGTGGTTGGCGTGCAGGCGCAAGATATGAAGACATTATTTGTCTCGATGCCGGATTCTATTGCACCATTGCTCACGAAGGTGAACCGGGAAGATTGCATTGACTTTCTTGCCAGTAACATGAAAGCGGAAGTGAAAAACCGTTTCGGAAAGACGGCGGAGCTGAAGAAACTGACAGATGGCTATCTGCAACTGCAAACGACTTCAAGAAGCACGCTGGAGATGAAATTGCTTCCGTTGAATGATTCGGTGAAAATCGTGTGTATGGTGAATACTGTGTGTGCATCCGCTTGCGATAGTGAGATACGCTTCTTCTCTACTCAGTGGCAAGAACTTCCCAAACAGGATTATGTGCAGTTGCCGCCCGTTGAAGCGTTTTATCTTCCAGTTGATTCTTTGAATGGAGATTTTCCTTTGTTGCGTGAAAAAGCCGACATGGAACTTTTGAAAGTTACGCTCTCACCGGAGAATACCACCTTGAGTTTTACCTATACCACTCCCGATTATCTGGCAAAATCAGAAAGAGAAAAACTGGCTGCTTATATAAAGAAAGAGCCGGTGGTGTATGAATGGACAGGCGGAAAGTTTGTCGGGGGAAGATGAAAGGATTACATGTGTGGACACAAATAAAGGCTGTAACTCGGAGGAGTCACAGCCTTTATTTTGTAACTTGAATGAAGTTATAAATTACTTTTTCATGCGGTTACCATAACGGCTCATGAACTTATCAACACGACCTGCTGTATCCACCAATTTAGACTTACCGGTGTAGAAGGGGTGTGATGTGCTGGAGATTTCAATTTTCAGCAGCGGATAAGTTTCACCTTCGAATTCGATGGTTTCCTTAGTTGCCACAGTTGACCGAGACAAGAACATATCACCGTTTGACATATCTTTAAATACAACGGGACGATAGTTTTCTGGATGAAGACCTTTTTTCATTTTGATATATGTTTTTATTGTTATTATTTTACTGTTTTGGTAACAACAATGTGTAATGGTTCAATTTTGGACTGCAAAGATAGGTCATTTCTTTGAAAGAGAAAAACTTCGGCCGTATTTTTTTTGTTTTTCATCTGTATTTTATTGTTTGCCCATATTGCAAGGTCGACATTACAATATAATCTGTTTGAGATGTTTAGCATAGATATAAGTTAATAAAACCATAATTAATAAGATAATTTTAGAGCGAAAATGCCATAGTTAGAACATTTATGCTTAATTTTGCAGTGGAATTTAATTCACTAACAATTATAAATATTAGAACAATGGTTAATTACAAAGATTTAGGTCTGGTAAACACTAGAGATATGTTTGCTAAGGCTATCAAAGGTGGATATGCAATTCCTGCATTCAACTTCAACAATATGGAACAGATGCAGGCTATCATCAAAGCTGCAGTAGAAACAAAATCTCCGGTTATTTTGCAGGTTTCAAAAGGTGCTCGTCAGTATGCTAACGCTACTCTGTTGCGTTACATGGCTCAGGGTGCTGTAGAATATGCAAAAGAATTAGGTTGTGCACATCCTGAAATCGTTCTTCACCTGGACCACGGAGATACTTTCGAAACTTGCAAGAGCTGTATCGACTCAGGTTTCTCTTCTGTAATGATCGATGGTTCTCACCTGCCTTACGAAGAAAACATTGCTTTAACTAAGAAAGTAGTAGACTATGCTCACCAGTTTGATGTAACTGTAGAAGGTGAACTGGGTGTATTGGCCGGCGTTGAAGATGAAGTTTCTTCTGACCACCACACTTATACTGACCCTGAAGAAGTAATCGACTTCGCTACTCGTACAGGTTGCGATTCATTGGCTATTTCTATCGGTACTTCTCACGGTGCTTATAAATTTACTCCTGAACAGTGTACTATTGATCCTGCAACAGGTCACATGGTTCCTCCTCCCTTGGCATTTGGAGTATTGGATGCTGTAATGGAGAAACTTCCGGGATTCCCTATCGTTCTTCACGGATCTTCATCAGTTCCTCAGGAAGAAGTTGAAACTATCAACAAATTTGGTGGCGCTTTGAAGGCAGCTATCGGTATTCCTGAAGAATGGTTGCGCAAGGCTGCTAAGTCTGCTGTTTGTAAAATCAACATCGACTCTGACTCTCGTTTGGCTATGACTGCCGCTATCCGTCAGACATTTGCTGAAAAACCGGCTGAATTCGACCCGCGTAAGTACTTAGGTCCGGCTCGTGACAACATGGAAAAACTGTACAAGCACAAAATTATCAACGTGCTGGGTTCAGACAATAAATTGGCTGAATAATAATTTCATCCTATATAAATAAGAAAAGGCTGCTTTCTTCATTGAAGGCGGCCTTTTTATCTCTCTTTTCTTATCAAAAGAGGAACGGTTTTTGTCAATTCTCGTCCACGAATCTTTTCTACTTTTGCAGAAAATCAACAATTCTATTATACACATGAAAAAACTATTATTTATCCTTTTCCTTGCCGCCCTGACTCTTCAAGGCGCTTACGGGCAAAAACTGATATTGCCCTCTCCCTCCACCGTCCCCTGCAAAGAGCAACAGAAACAGATAGCTCGAAAGTACGGAATGTTCATTCATTTTGGAATTAATACCTTTCACGACGAGGAATGGACTGACGGTTCCAAGCCCGCCTCTTCATATTGTCCGACCAGGGTTGATGCGGAGCAATGGATAAAGACAGCCAAAGATGCTGGCATGAAATATGTCATACTGATAGCCAAACACCATGACGGGTTCTGCCTTTGGGACAGCAAATACACGGAATATGACGTGGCTAGCTCGGGCAACAAGACTAATGTGGTGGAAGCAGTGGCTAAAGCTTGCAAGAAATATGACATAGGCCTCGGACTTTACTACTCGCTATGGGACAGAAAAGTCAACGGTGACGTGAAAGACCAAACTCGGGATGCGGCCTACAATGAATACATGATTAAGCAGTTGAAAGAACTGATAACCATTGCTCAGAAACACACAAACATTGTGGAATTTTGGTTTGACGGCGGTTGGGAAAAGCAGAACTACCGCTGGCCGGTTATGGACATCTACCAAACCATCAAATCTAAAGAGCCCGAATGCCAAATCGGTATTAACTGGAGTATCGGTTCGCCTGAAAACGTGGATGCGCATCCGGTCTTGCCCGAAAACCAAAAGGTGGGCTATCCCATCCGCTACTTCCCTAGCGACTTTCGTTTGGGCGATCCTTATTTGCCAACCGATAACGACCCTAAGATATTCACCCATGACGGCAAAGATTACTATATGCCTTGGGAGTCGACTGTATGCATCAGCGAACGTTGGTTTTACAACACCAACGATAAGAAGTTTAAGTCCATTGACGAACTTGAAAGGCTTTACAAGCAATGCACTAAAAACGATAATATCCTGATACTGAACTGCCCGCCCGACAGGGAAGGCCGCATACGGGCAGAAGACATTCGCATACTGAAAGAACTGCGTACACGGCTGGGGATTTAAGACAGCTCGTGTAGACGGATTTATATGCTCAGTTGCTTCGCCCGATATTCCTTGGGCGAGTACTGGGCTATTTTTGTAAAGAGGCGGGTGAATTGCGCCGGGCTGAGAATTCCCACCTTCTCAGCAATCTGCATGATGGTCAAATCGGTTGTGAGCAGCAAAGCTTGGGCACGCTCTATGCGCTTTACCTGAATGTATTCGCAAGGAGACATCCCTATAATTTTCTTGAAAACTTTTGAAAAATGGTCGGGAGTAAGACACATTAATTCCGCTAAATCATTCACGGAAATGCGCTTGTCCAGATTCTTGCTCACGTAGCCGATTACTAATTCGAATTTCCCATAAGAATCGTTCGTCGACGGTTGCTTCAGGCTTTCGTCGCTCACAAACCGGGAAAGCAACTGCAAGAGAATGCCGTCGCTTTCTATAATCGAACCCATACGGAAAGACGGATTTCCCTCGCACGCTTCGTAGATAGCCTTGTCATTACCATAGTGCTGAGGGTCTACCACCGACAAGGCTTTACAAGGGTTCAGTTTTAAATAACGTTTCACCAAGTCTCGGTCGGTAGTATGGGCGGCAACCTTCAGATTCATCTTCGAAGGGTTTGGTATTCCGGCATTTCCCGCCAAATCATCGAAGAAGCAAATGTAATAGTGGTCCATGGAGTCACTGCATTCATAGCTATGGAAAGTAAACTTGGGAATTAGGAATAAAGTTCCTGGGGTTAGCTCATAGCTAACATTGTTGATATACACTTTTCCACATCCTTTTTCTATATAATAGAGCCGATAAAAGGGACTGATTACATTCTTATAGTTCCACCAACTGCCTACACGCTTGAATCCCGTGTAAATCATTGACAATGAAAAGGTTTTATATACAGATATAGTCATACTCAACGGCCTTTTATTTAGATATCACAAAGATGGTTATTTTTCTCGACTATGCAAACAGCTCAAATCATTATTTCTGCCTTATTCTATACATGAAACGTTTTAATCAAGTAGTACTTTCTCCTTACTCGAAGTTACTTCTGTATTGCAGTGGCGACATCCCTGTATGCTTTTTGAAGTACCGGCCAAAGAAGGACTGGTCGGGAAAATGAAGCCGATTAGAAATTTCCTGTATGCTGAGATTGGTGGATTGCAGCAATGCTTTTATTTCGAGTATCACGTGTTGGTCTATGATGCTTTTGGCTGTTTGACCGGTCACTACCTGTACTATTGTGGAAAGGTAGCGAGGAGTAATGAACAGTTCGGTTGCATAAAAGGAAACCTCTCGTTGGGAGGTGCAGTGCTTATGAATCAGCTGGATGAAGCGTTTGAATATTTCTTCTTTTCGGCTGATATTTTCCACTTTTCTCTGCAAGAACAAATGCTGTGTCTTGTCATAGAAATCCAATAGGAAGTTTTGGACGAAGTTCTTGAATATCTGAATGCGGAAACTGTTATCCCGGTCGTTATAGAGGTCTTTCATCGCCAAACTTAGTCCGATAAATGGCTTGACTCGTTCTTCAGGAATAACAATGCATGGATGTTCCTTTAAAAAGTGGAAGAAGGAAGGGTCCAGGCGTGAGGTGATTTCTCTGAATAGCGTATCGGAGAAAATAATATAGGATACAGTGAAGTCTTCACTGGCATAAGTACAATTGAAAATGCTGCCGGGCAGAAGCAGGAGTTGGGTGTTTTCTGTCATCTCGTAAGCTTGCAAATCAATTTCTATATGTGCTCTTCCACTACGGCAATGGAAAATAGATGCATCTCCCAACTTCAAAATCTGATTGGAGCACATATCCATCTTTTCATCTATTCCGGTTATAAATGGTTCGCTTTTAGGTAAATTCAGATTTTTCATATCTATTCTTATTTTGACACAAAAATAACTGTTTTATTTGTAATAATGAGGTTTATATTCCGAAATTGAACAATGGCGGCTAATAATTGAATGCGCCGACTTGCGAAATTCCATCTACCTTTGCATCCGAATTTAAAAGATTGGAATATGATAACAATGAACAGAAAATGGATGCGACTAATGGTATTAGTTGGTTGTGCAGCATTGGGGACATCGTGTAAACAGGTGCCTGAAACACAAGTGGAGTCGGAATATGCAGTACTGAAAGTGACTCCTTCGGATAAGGTTTTATCTACTACTTATTCGGCGACTATCCGCGGACGTCAGGATATTGATATTTATCCGCAGGTTTCCGGTTTCCTCACTAAACTTTGTGTAGAGGAAGGACAGGCTGTGCGCAAAGGACAAGTATTGTTTATTATTGACCAAGTGCCCTATAAGGCAGCTTTGGAGACGGCTGTGGCCAATGTGGAATCGGCAAAAGCCGGACTGGCTACTGCACAGTTGACATACGACAGCAAGAAAGAACTGTTTGCCAAAAAAGTAGTTTCTGAATTTGACCTGAAGACGGCCGAAAACTCCTGGCTCACCGCCAAGGCTCAGTTGGCTCAGGCTAAAGCTCAGGAAGTAAGCGCCCGCAATAATCTGTCTTATACGGAAGTGAAAAGTCCCTCGGATGGGGTGATCGGTACTTTGCCTTACCGCGTAGGCGCATTGGTTAGTGCCAGCCTGCCGCAACCGTTGACCACGGTTTCCGATAATTCGGATATGTATGTGTACTTCTCGATGACTGAAAACCAATTGTTGGCTTTGACCCGCCAATATGGTTCTAAGGCTGAGGCATTGAAGAATATGCCGGAAGTGGAATTGCAATTGAATGACAAGTCCATGTATGGTGAGAAAGGACGTATTGAAACAATCAGTGGAGTGGTTGACCGGAATACCGGTACTGCCAGCCTTCGTGCCGTATTCCCGAACAAGAATGGTTTGCTGTACAGCGGAACATCGGGAAATGTGATTCTTCCGGTTACTATGAAAGGAAGTCTGGTTATCCCTCAAGCAACCGCTTTCGAAATTCAGGATATTACATACGTATATAAGGTAGTAGATGGCAAGGCGCAATCGGCTCCCGTCAGCGTGACCCGTGTAAACGGCGGTCAGGAATATATCGTGAACGATGGTTTGAAAGAAGGAGATATCATTGTTGCCGAAGGCGTAGGTTTGCTGCGTGAAGGTACTTCGATTAAAGTAAAACAAAACTAAGAAAGAAAATGAATTTAAGAACCTTTATAGAACGCCCCATCCTATCGGCAGTTATCTCTATTTCGATAGTCGTAGTGGGCATCATCGGGCTGTTCACTTTGCCCGTCGAGCAATATCCGGATATTGCTCCGCCTACCATCCAGGTAAACACCTCTTATTTCGGCGCTAGTGCGGAAACGCTTCAAAAGAGTGTGATCGCTCCGTTGGAAGAAGCGATTAATGGTGTGGAAAACATGACTTATATGACTTCCACCGCTACCAATGCCGGTACGGTAGACATTACTGTGTATTTCAAACAGGGGACAGACCCCGATATGGCGGCGGTCAATGTGCAGAACCGCGTATCCAAGGCTACCGGACAGCTCCCTGCCGAAGTAACCCAGGTGGGCGTGACCACTTCAAAGCGTCAGACCAGTATCTTGCAGATGTTCTCACTCTATAGTCCGGATGATTCGTATGATGAGAAATTCCTTTCCAACTATATCAGTATCAACCTGAAACCTTCTATTCTCCGTATTCAGGGAGTAGGTGATATGATGATTATGGGTGGAGACTATAGTATGCGTATCTGGATGAAGCCTGACGTGATGGCTCAGTATAAACTGATTCCATCGGATGTTACTCAGGTGTTGGCAGAGCAGAATATAGAATCGGCTACCGGTTCATTCGGTGAGAACTCTGATGAGACTTACCAATATACCATGAAGTATAAAGGCCGTTTGATTACTCCGGAAGAATTCGGTGAAATTGTGATTCGGTCTTCAGATGATGGTGAGGTGCTGAAACTGAAAGAGATTGCCGATATTGAGATGGGTGAAGAGAGTTATGCCTATCATGGTGCGATGGACGGACACCCCGGTATCTCTTGTATGATTTTCCAGACGGCCGGCTCTAATGCTACGGAAGTGAACAATAACATTGATGCTTTGCTGGAAGAAGCTGCCAAGGATTTGCCGAAAGGGGTGGAGCTGACCAAAGTGATGAGTTCCAACGATTTCCTTTATGCATCTATTCATGAGGTGGTGAAGACTTTGTTTGAGGCTATCTTCTTGGTCATCTTGATTGTGTATGTATTCTTGCAGGATATCCGTTCTACGGTCATTCCGTTGGTGGGTATCATTGTATCTTTGATTGGTACCTTCGCTTTTATGTCGATAGCCGGATTCAGTATCAACCTGATTACCTTGTTTGCCTTGGTGCTGGTCATCGGTACGGTGGTAGATGATGCCATAGTCGTCGTCGAGGCGGTGCAGGCACGTTTTGATGTGGGCTACCGCTCTTCTTATATGGCCAGTATCGATGCCATGAAGGGTATCAGTAATGCGGTTATCTCTTCTTCATTGGTATTTATGGCGGTGTTTATTCCGGTTTCGTTCATGAGCGGAACTTCCGGTACTTTTTATACACAGTTTGGTTTGACAATGGCGGTCGCTGTAGGTATATCTGCCGTCAATGCGTTGACGCTGAGTCCGGCACTGTGCGCTTTGTTCCTGAAACCGTATATCAATGCAGACGGTACGGTGAACAACAACTTTGCGGCACGTTTCCGTAAAGCGTTCAATGCGGCTTTTGATGTGATGATTGAAAGATATAAGAAAGGGGTGTTGTTCTTTATCAAACGCAAATGGATGGTATGGACACTTCTCACGGCTTCGGTAGTATTGTTGGCGTTCTTGATGAATACCACCAAAACCAGTTTGGTGCCCGATGAAGACCAGGGGGTTGTGTTTGTCAATGTCAGTACGGCGGCAGGTAGTTCATTGAAAACGACCAATGACGTAATGATGCGTATCGAAAAGCGTATGATGGATATTCCGCAGGTATTGCATGTGCAGCGTGTGGCCGGTTATGGTTTGCTGGCAGGTCAGGGTAACTCTTTCGGTATGCTGATTCTGAAACTCAAACCTTGGGATGAGCGTGAAGGAAAAGAGAATGATGTACAGGCGGTAATCGGGCAGGTATATGGCCGTACCGCAGACATCAAGGATGCCAGTGTGTTTGCCATCTCTCCGGGTATGATTCCGGGCTATGGTATGGGTAATGCGTTGGAACTCCACATGCAGGATAAACAAGGTGGTGATGTGGGTACTTTCTTCAATACTACCCAGCAATATCTGGGCGTTTTGAACCAGCGTCCCGAAATTGCGATGGCCTATTCTACCTTTGATATCCGTTATCCGCAATGGACGGTAGAGGTAGACGCGTCTAAATGTAAACGCGCCGGCATCACTCCGGATGCGGTGTTAAGTACGTTGTCGGGCTACTATGGCGGACAGTATGTTTCCAACTTCAACCGTTTCTCTAAAGTATATAAGGTGATGATTCAGGCTGATCCTAAATATCGTGTGGATGAAAGCTCGTTGAACAATATCTTTGTGCGTATGTCGAATGGCGAGATGGCTCCCCTCGGCCAGTTTGTGACATTGACCCGCAGTTATGGCGCAGAATCATTGAGCCGTTTCAATATGTTCAACTCCATTGCTGTGAACGCGATGCCTGCTGAAGGGTATAGTACCGGTGATGCTATCCGTGCTGTTCAGGAGACTGCCGTACAAGCACTTCCGAAAGGTTTCGGATATGATTTCGGTGGTATTACTCGTGAAGAGACCGACCAGGGAGGCACGACTATTATCATCTTTGGTATTTGCTTCCTGATGATCTATCTCATCTTGAGTGCGCTTTATGAAAGTTTCCTTATTCCGTTTGCCGTATTGCTTTCCGTGCCGTTCGGTTTGATGGGTAGCTTCCTGTTTGCGAAGATGATGGGGCTGGAAAACAATATTTATTTGCAGACCGGTTTGATTATGTTGATTGGTTTGCTTGCCAAGACTGCCATCTTGCTGACCGAGTATGCTACTGAGCGCCGCAAGGCAGGTATGAGTCTGACTTCTGCCGCACTTTCTGCCGCCAAGGCTCGTTTGCGTCCTATCTTGATGACTGCTTTGACCATGATTTTCGGTTTGTTCCCGTTGATGGTTGCCAGTGGGGTAGGTGCTAATGGTAACAGTTCACTGGGTACAGGTACTGTGGGCGGTATGGTGATTGGTACGCTGGCGTTACTGTTTATTGTACCTTCTTTGTTTATCGTATTCCAATATTTGCAGGAAAAGGTACGTCCTATTCAGTTTCAGCCGGCGTCCGATTGGCAGATTCAGGAAGAATGTATAGAAGCAAGAGAAGAAAGACAGCACCACATTGAAGAAAAAGGAAAGCATTAACATCGTAGGGTGATGCTCAGAATGACAATATGATAGGTTGTTTTAGCTTTGACACCGCCCGGATGTGTGCATAATTAAATAGTATAAGAATGAAAAAACAAATCATTATATCAACTGTCGCAGCCCTCACACTGAGTAGCTGCGGCATATATACCAACTATAAACCTGCAACCGAGGTGCCCGATAATTTGTATGGGGAAGAGGTTGTGGTTGCTGATACGTTGGATAATATCGGCAATCTGAGCTGGAGGGAGGTCTTTACCGATCCGCAGCTTCAGGGGCTGATAGAGCAGGGATTGCAGAACAATACGGATTTGCAGTCGGCACAATGGCGTGTGAAGGAGGCGGAAGCTACCATGCTTTCAGCTAAATTGGCCTATCTGCCTTCTTTCGCTTTGTCACCACAGGGAACAGTTAGCAGTTTTGATAAAGGAAAGGCTGTACAAACCTATACTTTACCGGTTACGGCAAGTTGGGAAATAGATATCTTCGGGCGTATCCGTAATGCGAAACGTCAGGCAAAGGCGTTGCTCGAACAGAGTCGTGACTACAAGCAGGCTGTCCAGACCCAGCTGATAGCCGGTATAGCCAATACTTACTATACTTTGCTGATGCTGGACAACCAACTGGAAATCTCTATCCGGACTGAACAGTCATGGAAAGAAACCGTAGATGCTACCCGTGCCTTGATGGAGGCGGGACTGGCGAATGAGGCGGCTGTTTCACAAATGGAAGCTACATACTATACTATATGCACTTCTGTTCTCGACTTGAAAGAACAGATTAATCAGGTAGAAAACAGCCTTTCGCTGTTATTGGCAGAAGCTCCTCATGCTATTCAGCGCGGTTTACTCGTTGGGGTGGATACATGGAATAGTCCCAACGGTTTACCGAAGAACCTATCAGTAGGTATTCCTGTACAGATGCTTGCCAACCGCCCCGATGTACGTAGTGCGGAACGTTCGCTGGAGGCGGCTTTCTATGCTACTAATCAGGCACGGTCTGCATTCTATCCTTCTATTATGTTGAGTGGAAATGCCGGATGGACAAACTCTGCTGGAAGTATGATTGTTAATCCGGGCAAATTTATAGCAACAGCTATTGGCTCATTGACGCAACCATTATTTAATAAAGGTGCGAATATTGCACAGCTGAAGATAGCCCGAGCCCAACAGGAAGAAGCAAAGTTAAGTTTTCAACAGGCTTTGTTGAATGCGGGAAGTGAAGTCAATGAGGCATTGGTGAAGTATCAGACAGCGCAGGAGAAGTCGGCTTATTATGATAGACAAATTATATCGCTGAATAAAGCTCTTGAGAGCACTTCTCTGTTGATGAAACATGGGAATACTACTTATCTGGAAGTATTGACGGCTCAGCAAACATTGCTCAGTGCGCAATTGAGCCAAGTGGCGAATCGCTTTACAGAGATGCAAGGTATGATAAACCTCTATCAGGCATTAGGTGGAGGACGTGATTAAAATTTAGCATACTGTAATCTTCATAGAGATGAAGAAAGAAAGGCTGCCGAAGTAGTGATACTTATAGGCAGCCTTATTATATTTTATTTATGGTTCTACAATGATGCAAACCGGATTGGAATCTTCATTTATATCCTTCAAAAAACTCAGTTTTCCTTCTTGGGCAGTTTCAGGATGTTCATCCAGCCATTTCTGGATATCTCCAACTTCCTGTAAAGAGGCATATTCTCCTTGTTCCGAGTGTGTTTCTGGAAAGAAAGGCATAAACCGGCTCAAGTCATCAGTTAATCCGGCTTCGTTTTTATTCATATAAGTCTTTCCGGTTGCCTTATCATAGATTCCGGTGAAAGGTATGTTCCGACTATATATTCCTTGTATGCATTGGAATAAGATATTTTGCGGAGTCTCCATGACATATGAAACGGTGATATATTCTTCCGTACCTTCTTTGTCTCCAATCTTATCAGTCGGCAAAGTCCATTTGCCTATATTAAATGTGAGATAGGGTTGCATTTCATTCCCTTTTATCGTAAAGATGGTGTCTTTCAATGCTTCTCTGAAATGGATATCATTTCCGCTATTCCATACGGTGGGGTAATTTACCGGCATATAGTATTTCTTTCCATTTTTAGATTCTAAAATAATCACCCCATTGTAGCCTAACATTCCGAAGGCTTTTTTCCCTGTTTTTCCATGAAGAACTGAGATGGATGCAATATCATTGGGAGTGATAGTTTGCTCAACATAAGGGTTGCTGTTGTTTATAGAGTCTTTTGCTTCCCCTTTTTCGTTAAACCATACCAACTTATTGTTGGAAGAGGGAATTCCAATGGCTTCCCCATAATGGCCGATAATAAGCGAATCGGTAAAAGTGGCACAAAATCCTTGTGTCAGGTTCTTGGGCAGTGTGACTTCTCCCAGAAATGTGCCTTCTTGACTGTATTTGAGCAATTTATTTGGTTGGCGATGAAAGTAAAGAGTTCCGGTTTGGGGATGGACGTAGTACATTGCATTGCTGTATCCTTCCGGGTCATTTCCTCTGTGTCCTATACTGCACAAATATTTTCCTGTCTGTTTGTCGAATGCGAGACAGCGAGAGCCGGTTGTCACCAAGATTTTATCTTTTAGGAGTTTGATGGAGTATGAGTTTCCTATTAAAGAAGAATCAGTCGTTTCCAGCGGTACGTAACGGATGTTTTTTCCTAATTGAGACACCTTTAATTCGGTGAGCTGTTCAATACTGCCGGCGATGTCAATGGCTTTTGAATCGTTGGTTTGACTTGGTTGTGCACAGGAACCTAGTAATAACAGGAGCACAGCACTTAAGATAATTTGCTTTTTCATGGTATTTGGGGTAACTAAAAGGAAAGGGAGTATGTCAAAACTAAACCGGCCTATCCCATCGTCAGCTGTAGGGGCAGGGTTTGCCTGCCCGAAGACACAAAGTAAACTGTTTTCGGGCGAGCGAACCTCGCCCCTACGAACGAAACGACAGCATTATCCACGTTTGGACACAACCCCTTCTTACTATAAAAAAAGTTGTATTAGCGGGCAGCAAAGAATACAGAACTTCCGGCTGCTACTCTTACAGTTGCTACACCCTGAGCATCGGGAGTGACAGTCATTGAGGTACCGTTTTGCATACTGACAGTTGCAGTTCCGTCTTCGTTCATTTTTACCAGTTCGAAGCTTTGTCCGTCGGCTACAGCATTCCAGGTATTGTTGTCCTTGTTGTAAACCAAATCAACAGATTTTTCTTCTCCCTTTTTAGTGATGGTGTAACCATCTGTGTTTGTCTTCACCAAATATTCACCGTTTTCGCCTTTTACTTCTTTCACTTCACCAATAGAAGCCGTAGGGTTGGAACCACTCCAGAACTCGATGGAGTTGAGTACCAAAACGTCTGCCAGGTAAGCGATTTCGTAAACGGGCACAATGTGGAAAGCAACGAAAATAAGTTCGTTTACAAACTTGTTGCTGACTCCTTGGTTCCAATCCTTCAGATTATTCCATAATCCAAAAGAACCGATGCATGATGAAAACATGATGCTTCCACCCAGCATGGCACAAACAACCAATGTTTTATTTCTTTTCATAATTACATAAGTTAAGTTTATAAAAGTCTTTTTCCCGATGACAATTCGGGACTATTCATCTTGCAAAGATAGAACTTTTTTATGGAAATGTTCTTCTCTTCTTAAAAATCTGTATCTTTGTCCATTCGAATATGAAAAACTATTAATCAAAAATCTTATAAAAGAAATGAAAGAACAGATTCAAAAAAAGCTCAACGACTCTAAAGCACTTCGGTGGGGTGTGTTGGTGCTGGTGGCTTTCACCATGTTATGCGGTTATTTCCTGACGGATGTAATGTCGCCTCTCAAAACGATGCTTGAAAAAGAACTATTATGGGACAGCCTTGATTACGGCATCTTTACAAGTGCGTATGGCTGGTTTAATGTTTTCGCTTTCATGCTGATTATCGGAGGTATTATCCTTGATAAGATGGGAGTTCGTTTCACCGGAATGGGAGCCTGTGTTCTGATGGTGCTGGGTTGCGGATTAAAATATTACGCCATTTCAACTACTTTCCCTGTCGGTGATACATTTTTTGGTATGAAGACACAGGTTGGTTTAGCCGCTTTAGGATATGCCATCTTCGGGGTAGGTGTGGAAATTGCCGGTATCACTGTCTCAAAAATCATAGTAAAATGGTTTAAAGGTAAAGAAATGGCTTTGGCTATGGGAATGGAGATGGCTACAGCTCGTTTGGGTACCATGTTGGCATTAGCCGTTACGGTTCCTATTGCTACTTTTTTTGGAATTACTGATGCTGATGGTACTTTCCATCCCAATATTCCGGCTCCGTTGCTACTTTGTCTCATCATGCTTTGTATTGGTACGATAGCTTTCTTTATTTACACCTTTTATGATAAGAAACTGGATGCTTCGTTAGAAGAAGAGGGCGCAGAACCGGAAGAGCCTTTCCGTATGAAAGATATTTGGCTGATTATCACTAATAAGGGTTTTTGGCTGATTGCCATGCTTTGTGTGTTATTCTATTCTGCCGTGTTCCCCTTCTTGAAATATGCCACTGATTTGATGGTACAGAAATACCATGTAGATCCAGAACTTGCCGGAACAATTCCAAGTCTTTTGCCTTTGGGAACTTTGTTCTTGACTCCATTCTTCGGTAATATATACGATCGTATCGGCAAAGGGGCTACCCTGATGATTATCGGTTCTGTTCTTTTAATTTTCGTACATACCATGTTTGCATTGCCGGTACTCAATGTTTGGTGGTTTGCTACTATTGTGATGATTGTATTGGGGATTGGTTTCTCATTGGTTCCGTCGGCTATGTGGCCTTCTGTTCCTAAAATTATTCCCGAAAAACAATTGGGTACTGCTTATGCTCTTATTTTCTGGGTGCAGAATTGGGGATTGATGGGTGTTCCTGCTTTGATTGGCTATGTGCTGAATGAATATTGCAAAGGCCCGGTTGTAGATGGTATGCAGACTTATGATTATACGTTGCCAATGTGCATTTTTGCTTGTTTTGGTGTAGCGGCTTTACTCTTTGCGGTTTGGTTGAAAGCGGAAAATAAGAAAAAAGGATATGGATTGGAAGAAGCTAACATAAAGAAATAGGGCTTCTCCCTTATTATTTAAAAACTCCCAAAAGAAAACTGCTGCAAAGGATTGTGTTGTCAATCGATTGCAGCAGCTTCTTTTTTCAGCCTGTCGGTCTTATGCAAAGAATGCAGTCAACAATAGAATAAAAACGGCTTCGGCTGCTGTGGCCATCATAAATACCTTCTTCACATTTCCAAGGCTTGCTGTCTGAGTAGTTGTATTCATACTTTCATTTTATTAAGTTAGTAAAACTAATATCTTTTCAGTTGTTTTGTGATTGCAAAAATCAGCAATTATTCTGGTAGTTTACTGTCCTAAATGGCTTTTATACTGTTCAAAAAAAACTCGTTAAACTTATTTATATCAACTATTAACAAGTGTATATGGGGCTTTTTCTATAGAACAAAATACTGCCTTTATCCATGGGGCAGTATGCGGTGAATGGATAAAGGCAGTATGTATGATTGGAGCAAATCGAAGTTGTCAGTCTTTGTCTATTTTTACAATTTTTCCGTTATTGGGATCGAAAAGTACTCGTGTGTTTATTTTCTTATTAAATAAATTATCCACTAATACTTCGGTGGTTCCAAACTGTGTAATGAGGAGCTCACCTTCAAAGTATCGTTTGGTGGGGCTGGCAACAGTGACTGATGCCTTGCCCGGGATATTATAGATAACACCGTCCACTTTCTTTTTGTCCTTTGCCTTTTCGTCTGCCGGAGGTAACGTTTCCTGATTGGTGACAGATAAATAGATAGGTTCTCCTGCCAGGTTTTCATCACTTACTACACCCAATTTTTTTGAAAATCGGAAAGCAATTTTATCTTTCATGCTTTCTGTGGGAGTTATGCGGATAGTAAAGGTTTTATCTTCACGGTCGGTTATGCCCGCAAACATTTGCGTCATGGCTTGTTCTTGTTCGTCCAGATTATCCAGCATCAGTTTCAGTGCCGCACCGTCTTTGGGCATATAATCTGCTTGTCCGCGGGTAAGGCTGTTTTTGCTTTCTCGGATATTGTAGATTTCTTTAGCTACCAGTTCGGCCATCTTTGCAGTAGAAGCGGTGCTGAGAATCTCTTCAGTCATAAAGCTGCGCGGATCTATACGTCTTTTGGCTGTATTTGCAATCGGAGTTGCCGGCGCTTTTTCTATCGGTGAAGTCGTATTGATAGCTTTGATAATACCGTCGTTGGTCAGTTCCACTTGCGAAGCGGCACTTTTATCTTTCAGTTTCACTATATATGCATTATCCGGGTCGGGGACACCGATAGCTTTCGCTTTGATACTTTTTATTTCCCAGTAGGTTTCTGGTTGGGCCGAGATGTTCGTCATGCGTAGATACCTGTTGGCATACTGGCATAATTCTCCCGGTGTATAGGTTACTTTGGTAGCCACTACTTCCAGTTCTATTTCGGTTTTGGGCAAGTAATAAACGACACCTTCTCCCATGGTTCCCGGAGTATATTTACTGAAATCCTGTGCAGCACTACTCAATGAAATCAGTATACCTGCTGCAATTATTAATCCTCTTTTCATAATTTCCTTTTCTTATATAGGTAAGGGCAAATATAGCTATTCTTTTGTAAATCCGGCTTTTGTTTCGCTTAATTTCTTCCAAGCAGCAGGAAGTGCTTCTACGATATCACTTGAAGTCATACCTATTTCTCCTTTTTGCTGAGCGGCAATGTCTCCTGCTAAGCCATGTACATAGACACCCAGTCGGGAAGCCTCTTCTTGCGAATGTCCTTGTGACAATAGTGAAAGTAGGATACCGGTCAATACATCACCGCTTCCGGCTGTTGCCATACCGGGATTACCGGTCGGATTGAAATAGCAATTCCCTTCCGGGGTTACCACGGCACTCCAGGAACCTTTTACTACGATGTAGCTTTGCAGATAAGCGGCAAGTTCTTTAGTCTTGACTAAGCGTTCGTAGGTATCCATACACTTTCCGATAAGGCGTTCCAACTCACCTAAATGGGGAGTGAGGATACAGCGTTTCGGCAGTCGGCTTAACCAACTGCGGTGGGTGCTTAGAATATTCAGGGCATCAGCATCCAGTACTAACGGTAGCGGGCAGTTCTGTATCTGTTCCATCATAGCGAGGGCGGTATCTTCTTCTTGCCCCAGTCCGGGACCGATGGCTATCGCTTGATAGCGGTCAATATCGGTCGGCTCAGCAAAATAACGTTCATGTATATCGGTATGTACAATAGCTTCGGGTACAGTAGATTGCATTAAATCATGGTTATGGATAGGAACATGCACTGTCAGCAGTCCGATACCTGAACGCAGACATGCACGGGCCGATAAGATAGAAGCTCCGGCCATGCCATAAGAACCTGCAATTAATAGTCCATGACCGAATGTTCCCTTGTGTGCGAACCGCTTTCTCGGTTTGATAAGGTTACGTATCTCTGCTTCTTCCGTGGTGAAGAAAGAACTTTCTACCGTTTCTATAAATTCAGTCTTCAATCCGATATTCAATAATTCCCATTCGCCTACAATATCTTCGTTTTCAGGGAAGAAAAACGAAAGTTTGGGCAATTGGATACTAAGCGTCACATCTGCACGCATGATACTTTGCCTTATATTATAGGTGTTGTCTTCTCCCATTAATCCTGAGGGAATATCGATGGCTACTACCGGCGATTTGGAAGCATTTATATACTTCACTACCGCGGCAAATCCTCCGTTTAATGGCTTGTTGAGGCCGGAACCGAATAGTCCGTCTACTACCAGATGCTTTTCTGTCAGTACAGGAGGATCAAATTTTGTACTTACTTCTGTAAAGTAGACAGAGCCACATTCTTTCAGGCGGGCAAGGTTGATTTGGCACTCTTCGGATAATTCTCCTTTGGTATTGAACAGGAAAACCTCTACCCGATAGTTCTGTTGTGACAGCAGTCGTGCTACGGCTAATGCATCTCCTCCATTGTTTCCGGGGCCGGCAAAAACGACGATATGGAAAGAGTTATTCCAACGGCGCATAATGGCACGTGTCAGTTCATGGGCAGCTCGTTCCATCAAGTCAATGGAGGCTATGGGTTCATTGGCTATAGTGTATTTGTCCAGCTCTTTTAGATGGGTACTCGAAATAATTTTCATATTCAATCTCTTTTGTTTGGATGTGCAAAGATAACACTATTTACAGAAAGAGGTTGTGAGAAAACTTCGATACTTAGAATAAAAATACTAAGTTTGTAAACAGCATTAGTTATCAATGCTTTAATAATAACTATTTTAGTCCTTTTGCTTGGAACCAAGCATTCTAATTTCGGCAAAGATAAATATTTTCTTTTAATATCCATATATCCTTTGCTTTCGGCTTGTTATAAAAATGAACCTACGTGATGATTGCCTTCTTCCTTAGATGTTTGTTATTACCTTTTTACAAAAAATATCAATAATGTGCTGTATTTAATATTTGTATTTGTATATTTGCATCCAAAATATAATTGTACTTAAAAAATAATCAATTTATTAATTTTAAAACATGTGTAAAGGCAAAAACTTATTACAGAGCGGGCGTGGACAAACGCATTTTATTCAATTAACAGTAAACACATCCTTAAATTAAAATCTATGAGAAGAGAGCAACTTAAATTAGTAAGTGCGATACTACTTTTATCTGGTTTTTCTACCGGATTTATGCAGGCAGCGCCTCACGCAGCAGCTACAGGAGTATCTATCGTGCAGCAGGACAATACCTGTACAGGTGTTGTATTGGACCAAAATGGTGAATCCGTTATCGGAGCTTCAGTCGTTGTAAAAGGAACAACCAATGGAGGTATTACTGGTATAGACGGAGATTTTATCATTTCTAACGTGAAGAAAGGCGATGTAATCGTTATCTCGTTTGTGGGTTATGCAGAACAGCAGATTGTGTGGGACGGCAAGCCGATGAAAGTGATTTTGAAAGAAGATACCGAGACTTTGGATGAGGTAGTGGTAGTAGGTTACGGTGTACAACGCAAGAGTTCTATCACCGGTTCTATCGCTTCTGTAAAATCAGACAAATTGAAGACGGTTACTACTCCAAGTGTGGCCAATATGTTGCAGGGTAAAGTTGCCGGTGTAGTAGTTACACCTACTTCCGGTCGACCGGGTGCCGGTGTAAGTATCCGGGTACGTGGTACCGGTTCACTTCGTGGTAATACAGAGCCTCTTTGGGTTATTGATGGTGTAGTAGGTGATGCCATGGCTGATTTGAACCCGAATGATATTGAAAGTATCTCTATTTTGAAAGACGGTTCGGCTACGGCACTTTACGGTTCTCGTGGTGCTAACGGTGTAGTACAGGTTGTTACTAAACGTGCCACTACCGGTGGCTCTTCTTTTGATGCTTCTGTGAAGTTCGGTATTTCTCAATTGCAAAAGGGTAACCTTGAAATGATGAACGGTGCCGAATATTATGATTATCTGGTTACCGCTTATACCAATGCCGGAACATTACAAGACCAACAGTGGCTTCAGCCTTATTTGAAGGAACAGAATTTTGACTGGTGGGATTTTGCTACACAGAATGCTCTGACACAGAACTACAACATCGGATATAAGTATGGTAATGACCGAATAAAATCTTATATTTCTGCTGACTATTATACAGAAGAAGGTGCTATCAAAGGATATGATTATGACCGTTTCACGTTGAGAGTGAACACTGATTATATTGTTAATGACCGTTTGACATTGAGAGCCAAATTGTCTACCAGCTATAAGGAGACATTCGATCAGCAGTATGGTTTGTCTCACACTAGCTATACTCCATGGGATACTCCCTATGACTCTCAGGGCAATGTAAAAATCGGAACAGAAGGCCGACCGAGTAAAGAAGATGCTGCAACTGCAGACCCACGTGATTACTGGTATTCTGACGGAAGCTCCAACTGGCTGTACAACAATCGTTTGAACTGGGGTAAGTCACGTTCTAACGCTATGGATATCGGTGTCGGTTTCGACTATAAAATTTTTGATTGGTTGACTTTTGTTTCTAATAACAAAGTGGGATTGAGCAATAGTTATGGTGAGAATTACTATGACCCGATGGCAGTGGGACAAGAATCACTCCAGGGTACTATCTACAACAGTAATTCTAATGTCCGTACCATTTATACCAGCCAGTTGCTTCGTTTCTTAAAGACTTTCAATGATGTACACGAAATCAACGCGTATTTGGGTTATGACTACGATGAATATCGTTATTATAGCATGACCGGTCAGGCTTCACAGATGTTCCAAGGTAATGAAATTCTGAACGGTGGTGTGGCTAATCCTAAAGTGGGCGGTACTAAAGTTGAGAAGAAAAATGCCGCTTATTATTTTAACGGTAACTATTCTTACGATAATAAATACCTCTTTCAGGTAATGTTCCGTGTAGACGGTTCATCACAGTTTGGTTCTAACAAACGTTGGGCTCCTTTCTGGTCTGTCGGTGGTGGTTGGAGTATGCATAAGGAAGAATTCATGAGTAATCTTAAATGGGTGAATGAATTGAAACCCCGTATTTCTTATGGTATTTCCGGTAACTTACCTGATGGTGCTTATGAATGGGCTACCATGCTGGCTAGTACTACACAATATGGTAGCAAAGTGGGTTTGTATTCCAATTACTTGGGAAATCCCGACCTCTCTTGGGAAGAAACAGCTACTTTAGACTTCGGTTTGGATGTACGTTTGTTTGATCGTTTAAGCATTGTATTTGACTACTATCACAAAGATGTAAAGAATCTTATTTATTTGAAACACTTGCCTGCTGTAACAGGTTATAACCGTCAGACTGCCAATAATGGTAAAATGACGAATCAAGGTTTTGAAGTGACTGTTACTCCTGAAATCATCAGAACGAAAGACCTTTATTGGGATGTTAGCTTCAACTTAGGCTATAATAAGAATGAGATTACTTACCTTCCTGACGGTGATGAACTTACATCACAGGCAACAGCTGTGGGTTATCCTTACAGAAACTGGTATTTGCGCGAATGGGCAGGTGTGGATTCACAAACGGGAACTCCATTGTGGTTTAAGGTAGATGAAGAAGGCAATAAGACAGTTACCGGTGATTACAACCAGGCAACTCGTGTATTGTTGGATGAAGTGCCTACTCCTAAATTTAATGGTGCTATCAGCACGAATTTGACATGGAAAGGTTTCACTTTGAACGCTAACTTTACATTTGCTACCGGAGCTAAGATTTACAATGGACAGCGTGCCGGTGCACTTGACCGTGACTGCGGACGTAACTCTCAGCCGCCTATGAAATTGAAAGACGGATGGAGCCGTTGGGAAAAACCGGGTGATATCGCTACACATCCTCAGTTGATTGATGGTGGTAATAACGGTGCCGATAGAGAATCTACACGCTATTTGGAAAACGGTGACTATTTTAAATTGAAATCTCTTTCTTTAGCTTATAGCTTCCCGAAACGTTGGTTGGAACCATTGGGCGTGAAGTCTGCTAATTTGAGTGTCGGTGGTGAGAACTTGTTTACCATTACCAGCTTCTCAGGACAAGACCCGGAAATCCTGTACTCTTCAGATTATAATGGTAGTGCCGGAAGCTTCGGCTATCCTACAGTAAGACGCTTTACTTTAGGATTGAGTGTTCAATTCTAATTTCTAATATCTAAATGAAAACATTATGAAAATAAAATATATACTAGGTGCCATGGGAATGGCGTTCGGAATGACCGGATGCAACCTGGACATTACCATGTATGATGGTGTGATGGAGGAACAATTCGACAATAAGAACCTCCTTGAACTGTCTCAGGGAAGTTATCGCTTGTTGAAAAATGACGGTGGATTGATTGACAACGGATACTATTTTTGGGCTTTCGGTGCTGATGATGTTACTTGGAACGGAACTTCAACCGGTGCAACTTTTAAATTGTATGATTATAGCCGAAACATTGCCAGCTCTACCACAGAATATACTTGGGAGCTCGGTTATCGTGTAATCGGTAACTGTAATAAGATTATTGAAATTGTTCAAGGATTGGGTAATGAAAGCACTCGTGAGCAAACCATCATGATGGGTGAAAACTATTATTTGCGTGCATTGAGCTACTTCTTGCTGGTTAATGAGTTTGCACAGCCTTATTCTAATAATCCGACACAGAATCCCGGCTTGCCTTTGAAATTGACAAGTGACCCGAATGATTTGCCTCAAAGTCGTTCTACTGTTGCCGAAGTTTATGATCAGGTGGTTCTCGACTTGAAGGATGCTATCACTTATCTGACACTGCAGCAAGGAGAGACTCCCAAATCAAACATCTATGCTACTAAAGAAGCTGCTGAAGCTCTGTTGGCTAGAGTCTATCTCTATATGGAGAATTGGGACGGTGCATGGGAAATGGCTAACAATGTAATTACATCAGGACGTTTTGAGTTGGAAAGAGGAAACCGCTTTGCTACTTATTCACAACTCATTCCTGAAGACAACAAGGAAACCATTTTTGCAGTACGTCGTACACTTGACAAAGATGACGATGGATACAGCCGTATGGGTAGTATGTACATCCGCATCGATGGTTCCGGTTGGGAAGAAATGTCTCCTTCTTCAAGATATTTGGAACTGTTGGAGCTGCATTTGAATGATAACAATATGCCTCAGGACTTGCGTAGCAAATTTATTGTGAAGAGATATGTAGAAGATGGCGTAGGCGACTATACTCCAGTTGGATATCCCAACAATGTATACGAAGACTGGACATTTGCTTATGCTGTTAAGCAAGCTAACACAGCCAACTATGAATACAAACAGTTGGATGTAGAAAAGCAGGCTGACGGTACATTCCTTATTACCAAAGACGCTTCTAAATTCCAAAGTGCTACCATCCAAGAAGAAGCCTACAATACAGGTACTCGTTACTATGTCGTAGGTCAGGACGGTAACAAGCATATAGGCCGTATCGAACCTAAAGTGTTTGATGCTTCCACTAAGCGTGGTAAGTCTTCTCTTTTCCTTGTTTATGCTATCAACAAATGTTCTTATCAGGAACAGAGCAAACATTTGTGGTCGCCCATCATCTCTCGTTTGGCTGAAATGTATCTGATACGTGCCGAAGCTAATTATGAAAAGGGTGGTTCCGTACAAGCTACGTTGGATGATATCAATATTCTTCGTGATAGAGCAGGTATACCTGAATGGACAATGACAAACATAGCTACTGCTGAAAATGGAAGTCCGAAAGATGTTCATAAGATTATTGAAGAAGAACGCATGCTGGAACTTGCATGGGAAGGTCATCGTCGTTTCGACGTATTCCGTTGGCGCTACACTATGGATAGAAGATATCCGGGAGGACATACCATAGCTCAGGGTGATAAATTCTATGAAATTCCGTATAACTCGCCATCGGTATGTGAGTTCATTCCACAGCTTCAGTATGATGCTTATCCTTACAAGTTGGAACAGAACCCCTAACAAAACAGATTTACTAATTTAAAATGGATATACAAATGAAAAAAATATCATATTTACTTTTGCTCTTTTTATCGGCCATTGTTTGCGGATGTTCCGAATATGAGCAACCGTATGTCGGTTATATCGTTGTAGAGCGTGCCGTGCTAGACGCTGCTGCCAATTCCAGTGCTACTGTAACCGCAGATACGGATATCTCTTCTGCCATTGTCGTTGACAATGTAGATGCAGATTGGTGTCAGGTGTCAGTAAACGGTAAGGAGATTACTGTGACTGCAACTTCTGCCAATACAGACAGCAATTATCGTACTGCTACTGTCAGTGTAAGATCCGGCTATCGCCAGACTACTTTCACTGTATTGCAGAAATATAACGGACAAGAATTTTTGCAGTATGACTGGACTCGTTGGACAGCTACCGGTAATGGTGTTGAAGCCGGTGACGGTGGTGGATATGCCAGCTTGTTTAATGAAAACCGTGCAACATTCTGGCACAGTCCGTACAGCTATTCAGTTCCTCTTCCTTATATCTTGGAAATTGATATGAAAGAAGAACAAGAATGTGCTATGTTCCATATTGGTAGAAGATATTATTCAAATGGTAACAATTACGGTACTGTTAAGAATATGAATATTTATGTCAGCACCGATAATGAGAACTTCGAAAAAGTCGGTGGATTTACATTCTCATTGCCATGGACTGCACCCGACGGAACTGTAGTAACCGGCTTTACCAGTCCGTTGATTCCGGCTTATGAAGAAGTTGTATTGCCTTCACCGGTGGTTGCCCGTTATATTCGTTTGGAAATAACAGAAACCAATACATCGAATAACACTTGTCAGGTTTCATATCTGAAAGTCTTTGAAAAAATCTAAGACTTTCATTTGAATTCCTCTGAATAATAAAAGAGGATGTCGTGAACATTGGTTTCCGGCATCCTCTTTTTTATTGAGGCATACCTTTGCTGACAGAACATAATCCCTTCATACGCTGACTCGTAATCCTCCTCACAAAACGGCTGTTAGATTTCATAAAATCGAATTAAAACACTATTTTTGCACCAATTTAATAAAAATACGGTTATGGATACCATTCAGATAAAAGACAAGCGCTTCACGACTTTCATTCCAGAAGAACGGATATTGAGAGAAGTAGAACGGGTAGCGAGTGAGATTAACCGGGATTTAGAAGGTACGAATCCCCTGTTTCTAAGTGTGCTCAACGGTTCGTTTATGTTTGCAGCCGATTTAATGCGTAACCTTACCATTTCCAGTGAGATATCTTTTGTGAAACTGGCTTCGTATGCCGGTACTTCGTCTACCGGGAAAGTAAAGGAATTGGTTGGCTTGAATGATGATATCGAAGGCCGTACAGTGGTGATTGTAGAAGATATTGTAGATACGGGAGTGACAATGAAGCATTTGTTAGAGACACTTCAAGCAAAGAACCCGAAGGAAATCCGTATCGCCACATTGTTGTTGAAGCCCGATAAGCTGACGGTAGATTTGGATATACATTATATAGCTATGCGTATTCCTAATGATTTTATTGTCGGTTATGGCCTTGATTATGATGGGTTGGGGCGCAATTATCGTGATATCTATACTGTAATAGAGTAAGAATTATACAACTAAATATAAAAATAAAAGGTAAAACAAGATGTTGAACATTGTAATTTTCGGTGCTCCGGGTTCAGGTAAAGGTACTCAGAGTGAACGTATTGTAGAGAAATTCGGTATTAATCACATTTCAACAGGAGATGTGCTTCGTGCAGAAATCAAGAATGGTACAGAGCTGGGTAAAACTGCTAAAGGTTATATTGACCAGGGTCAGTTACTTCCTGATGAGCTGATTATCGACATTCTGGCTAGCACATTGGATGGTTTCAAGGATAGCAAAGGTGTTATTTTCGACGGTTTTCCCAGAACGATTGCTCAGGCAGAAGCGTTGAAGCAGATGTTGTCGGAACGCGGACAGGAAGTTTCTATTATGTTAGATCTTGATGTTCCCGAAGACGAACTGATGACTCGCTTGATTAAACGTGGACAGGAATCAGGCCGTGCAGACGATAATGAAGAGACAATCAAGAAACGCCTTACTGTTTACCATTCTCAGACAGCTCCGCTGATTGACTGGTATAAAAAGGAAGGTAAATACCAGCATATTAATGGCTTGGGTGATTTGGAGACAATTACGCAGGATATTTGTAAAGCTGTTGATGTAGTGAAGTAAGTTATATCTTATCGTATAGAATAAAAAGAGACTCAACAATAGATTGAAAATATCTTTTGTTGAGCTTCTTTATTTTATGAACCTTTAATTTAAATACGTATGAAAACAAAATCATTGTTAGTGGAATTTTTCTTCTTGATATTCCTCTCGAACACTCTATTCGCCCAACAAGATAAAAATATCCAGATTGCTTGCAAAAACTATTCCATAGAGTCTGCTGTGCGCTTTATGGAAATGGCAGAAAAAGCGCAAAACGGCATATTGCCTGACGATGAAGCATGGAGGCAATTATTTGCTACGGAAGGTTACCATTGTTTCTTTTCGGCTTGTCGTGATTCATTAGAATGGCAACAAAATATAAGGACAGCGTTTCAAGTGGTGTTTGATAAGTCACAACAAGCCCGACTCGACAGTGTCGTTAGTCAACCTCTTAATGGAAACGGCCCTTTTCTGAATAACTTTATAGTGAATTTTAATTCTTTGAAGAATCGGCTTGATGTTCTGAATACCTTCATTCATGATACAGATTTCAGTATGCTGTTACATAAAGCTCATGCAAAAGCTCTTCAATACTTACCCGCACGCATCAATGACCTGCATCCTACCTTTACAAAATTTTATTTTCTTTCTTGGGATCTTGAAGACCGTACATGGAGCAATGGCATTTATTTTGATTTAAATACTTGTTATGAAGATGGGGAAGAAGGTTTGATAAACGTTATGGCACACGAACTTCATCATCATTATATGGGGGCTTTGCTGGAGGACCGGTTCAAAAAAGATCCCAAAGATGCAGCTCTTTGGGCAATTATTGTCAACCAGCAGGAAGGTACTGCCGACATCATTAACAAGCAGAAAATGCCAGTTGAAAAATTGGGACTTTATGGGCCTATGATTGTAAAGATTTATAATGATGATTATAATGCTTCCCCTGAAGTATTAAAACAGCTTGACAATTTGACTTGCGATTACCTTGCCGGAAAAATTACCGAAAAACAATATGAAGAAGCTCGTCAGTGTGCCCATTTTGGTGGACATACTACCGGAGATTTCATGGTCTTTCTTATCCGTGATCAATTGGGCTTGCAGGCTGCCATCGACTGTTTCTGTGATTTTCCTGCTTTTATCCGTCGTTACAATGAAGCGGCAGTTAAGGCAGATACGTATGTCTTTTCCGATACGTTTGTAGAGCATATAAATAAGGTGTGCCAAGAAATGGAAAAAGAATAAATACTTGTTTCTGTTAAAAAACTTGAGGAAATCGACTGAAATCACTATTTTTGCACTCATTATCTCAAACTGTAGAAGAAAATGGCTGAATCGAATTTTGTTGATTATGTGAAGATATATTGCCGTTCGGGAAAAGGCGGACGAGGCTCTACGCACATGCGTCGTGAAAAATACGTGCCCAATGGTGGCCCCGATGGTGGCGATGGTGGTAGAGGAGGTCATGTTATTTTGCGGGGTAACCGCAATTACTGGACATTGCTTCACTTGAAATATGACCGTCATGTGTTTGCCACTCACGGTGGAAACGGTTCTAAAAATAAGAGCTTTGGTAAGGATGGTGAAGACAAAACCATTGAAGTGCCTTGTGGTACAGTGGTTTACAATGCCGAGACCGGTGAGTATATTTGCGATATTACTGAAGACGGACAAGAAGTTGTTTTGCTGAAAGGCGGGCGAGGAGGTCTGGGCAACTGGCATTTCCGCACAGCTACCCGTCAAGCGCCGCGTTTTGCACAGCCGGGAGAACCGATGCAGGAACTTACGGTCATTCTTGAATTAAAATTATTGGCGGATGTCGGTTTGGTAGGTTTTCCGAATGCAGGTAAATCGACTTTGCTTTCCACTGTGTCGGCTGCACGTCCCAAGATTGCCAATTACCCCTTTACTACGCTTGAACCCAATTTGGGTATTGTGTCTTATCGCGAAGGAAAATCTTTCGTTATGGCAGATATTCCCGGTATTATTGAGGGAGCCAGTGAAGGTAAAGGGTTGGGACTCCGCTTCTTGCGACACATTGAGCGTAACTCGTTATTGCTTTTCATGGTGCCCGGAGATACAGACGATATCCGAAAAGAATATGATATATTGCTGAATGAGTTGGCTACCTTCAATCCCGAGATGCTGGACAAGCAACGTGTATTGGCTATCACCAAATCCGATATGCTGGATGAGGAGTTGATTAATATGCTTGAACCGACCCTTCCCGATAACGTTCCTCATATCTTTATATCTTCTGTCACAGGCATGGGTATCCAACAGCTGAAGGATATGCTGTGGACAGAACTGAATAAGGACAGTAACCGCTTGGAAGGTGTTCGTACCGAAACGATTGTCCATCGTGCCAAAGATGTGGCCAAACTGCAAGAAGAGTTAAAGGCTATGGGTGAAGACGAAGACTTTGAGTTCGAATATGAGGACGATGACGATGATGACTTTGACTATGAATATGAGGAAGAAGACTGGGACGAAGAAGAGAAATGAAACGGCTGACATCAGATAATAAAATGTTGGGATATGAGCTGATGAAGGCATATCCCAACATTTCTTGTTTTTCTACTACACGCCATGGAGGGTGTAGTGAGGGTAATTATGCCTCTTTTAATTGCACCGGATACTGTGGGGATGAGGCAGGACATGTGCAGAGGAATCGTGACATATTGTGTGAACTTTTGCCACAGAAGCCTTTAGAATTAATCATTCCTCATCAAACGCATAGCACCAATATCTGTGTAATTGATGATACTTGTATCGGAATGTACGGAAAGGAGGCGTTGGAAGATATTGATGCTGTCGTAACGCAACTTCCCGGCTATTGCCTTTGCATTTCGACGGCCGATTGCATCCCTGTGTTGCTTTATGACTCGACAAAAAAGGTTATTGCTGCTGTCCATGCCGGTTGGCGAGGCACGGTGGGCAAGATTGTGGCAAAAACTCTTGCGACAATGAAGGAGCGGTATGCTTCGGAAGGGCAGGACATAAAGGCTTGTATCGGTCCGGGCATCTCACTTGCCGCTTTTGAAGTAGGCGATGAGGTGTATGAGGCCTTTTGTGCTGCCGGTTTTGATATGCAGCGCATCGCCCGTAAAGAAGAAAAATGGCATCTTGATTTGTGGGAAGCCAACCGTTTGCAGTTGCTTGACCACGGTGTAAAAGAGGAGGCTATAGAGGTAGCGGGTATTTGTACCTATCAAAATTACCGCGATTTCTTTTCAGCCCGTCGCCTAGGGATTCACTCCGGGAGAATTTTATCGGGCATCATGTTGCATCGCTGATATGGCAGAAGATTGAAATCTAAAAGAAAATGAATTATGAAAATAGAAGTATCATCTGAAATAAGAACAGCTTGTCCGGCTTTTGCCGGAGTTGCCATCTCTGCTAAAGTGGTGAATACGGCATACAATGAAGAACTGTGGCAGAAGATAAATGAGTTTACTGTCCGTTATCGTGAAATGTACACGACGGATTCCATCAAGGATATGACGACTATCCATGCCACCCGCGAGGCTTACAAGAAGTGTGGCAAAGATCCCAGCCGCTATCGTCCTTCAGGAGAAGCGCTATGTCGCAGGATACTTCGCGGACTCGCACTATATCAGATAGATACATTGGTAGACCTTATTAATTTGGTATCTATTCGTTTTGGCTATTCTATTGGAGGTTTTGATGCGGATAAGATAGTCGGCGATACCCTTATTTTGGGCATCGGTAAGGCCGGAGAACCCTATGAGGGCATTGGACGTGGAGAACTGAACATAGAGGGGATGCCTGTTTATCGTGATGCTGCCGGTGGAATCGGGACACCCACCAGTGATAACGAACGTACAAAACTAGAATTGGGTACAACTCATTTGCTTACCATTATTAATGGTTATAGCGGGAAGGAAGGACTTCGGGATGCTGCCGACTATATGGTTGAGTTGCTAAAAGAATTTGCATCGGCAGAAGATATCGAACAGATTGAATTTTAAATACTAAAATAAACCATGAAAAGAGGCGCATTCATCCTACTATTATTCATCCTAACCATTGCGGCTTGGGGAGGGGAGCCTGCAAAGAACTTTACTGCTATGGAAATTAACCATATACGCGTAAAGACACCGGGTTTGTTCTCTGGGCGGAAAAGCATTAGTCTCCATTTGGACAGCCTGCAAGGAAGTGAATTCTGCTTTCCGCTTCCGGGTGGGAAGGTCATTTCTTCTTACGGAGGACGTCGCGGTCACAGTGGAATTGATATCAAGACAAAAGCGAATGACACGATTCGGTGCATATTCGATGGGGTTGTAAGAATGGCAAAACCCTATGCGGCTTATGGAAATGTGATTGTAGTGCGCCATGCCAACGGATTGGAAAGTATTTATAGTCATAACGCAAAGAATCTGGTGAAATCGGGAGACGTAGTAAAAGTCGGAACACCTCTTGCTCTTACCGGCAGAACAGGGAGAGCCACCACGGAACATCTTCATCTGGAGTTTCGGATAGACGGCCAACACTTTAATCCCAATCTTGTTCTTGATTTAAAAGAACGTACCTTGCGTAAAGATGAACTCATCTGTACAAAGCTCGGCAACAGAATAACGGTAAAACCTAAATTGATAAATAAACAATAAGACGATGGACATAGAAAAAGCAATTACCGATGGAATCGTTTTCAAAGGCAGAAAGTTGCCCAATGGAAAGAATGAAGAAAAAGTGAAAACGAAGGCGAAGAAGAAAAGTTATATCACCGGACTTCATGGTTCGGGCTCGGCCAAGATGAAAGCAGATATTCGTAAGAAACGCGCCAATCGCCATAAAGGGAAGTAAAATAGTTAGCGTCTTGTTAATTATTAGATGTTACAGATTGTAACTATAACATTTAAAAGGGCCGTATCAAACTCCGTTTTGAGTAATGATACGCCCCTTTCATTAGCCTTTCCGGATGTTCAAGGGAAACTCTTCCGACCGGCTTTTCGATAAATTATTAATGGTGGAACAAGCGGACACCTGTAAATGCCATGGTAATTCCATATTTGTCACAAGTATCGATAACATGATCATCGCGTACGGAACCTCCGGCCTGTGCAATGTACTCCACTCCGCTTTTATGCGCGCGTTCTATGTTGTCGCCAAATGGGAAGAAAGCGTCCGAACCCAGTGAAACTCCTTTCATTGTATCCAGCCATGCGCGTTTTTCTTCACGCGTCAGTACTTCAGGTTTTTCGGTAAAGAATTGTTGCCAAACTCCGTCAGCCAATACGTCATCGTGGTCTTCGCTGATATACACATCAATAGTATTATCACGGTCGGCACGGCGGATTTTCTCTACCCATGGCAGATTCATTACTTTCGGGTGTTGGCGCAGATACCAGATGTCAGCCTTGTTGCCTGCCAGTCGGGTGCAATGGATACGGCTTTGCTGTCCGGCACCGATACCGATAGCTTGACCGTCTTTCACATAACACACAGAATTACTTTGTGTATATTTTAAGGTGATAAGGGCGATAATCAGGTCGCGTTTAGCCTCTTCCGTGAAGTGTTGGCTCTTTGTCGGAATATTAGTCAGCAAGCTTTCGTCCAGTTTGATTTCGTTACGTCCTTGTTCAAAAGTAATACCAAACACATCCTTGTGCTCAATGGGAGCAGGACGGTAAGACGGGTCAATCTTGATGACGTTATAAGTACCTTTACGTTTGTTTTTCAAGATTTCGAGCGCTTTAGGCGTATAGTCGGGAGCAATGACACCATCCGATACTTCACGGTTGATGAGCCGTGCGGTTGCTTCGTCGCATGTATCGCTTAAAGCAATGAAATCTCCGTAAGAAGACATACGGTCGGCGCCTCGTGCACGCGCGTATGCTGTTGCCAATGGGGTGAGAGGAGGGTCGTCTACAAAATAAATTTTCTTCAGTGTTTCACTCATTTCTATTCCGACAGCAGCTCCGGCGGGGCTGACGTGTTTGAAAGATGCAGCCGAAGGTAGTCCGGTGGCTTCTTTGAGTTCCTTTACTAACTGCCAGCTATTGAATGCATCCAGAAAATTAATATATCCGGGGCGTCCGTTCAATACTTCGATGGGCAATTCTCCTTCTTGCATAAAGATGCGTGACGGCTTTTGATTGGGATTGCAGCCATACTTTAATTCTAATTCTTTTGCCATAATTTTATGTATTTCAGTCTATTGAATTTTCATTTGGACAAAGATAAAGTTTTTTGAAGAAAAAAATTGCTTTTAATAAAACTTTCGTATCTTTGCCCCTGATGAAAGCACATTT